>ENA-ORNZ01001697-ORNZ01001697.1-human-gut-metagenome-genome-assembly--contig:-NODE-1697-length-18255-cov-4.772308_pt1 | contig 18255 bp, 24 predicted proteins | sample MGYA00242124_ERZ509040 | MGnify/ENA primary metagenome ERZ509040 (study PRJEB26280, sample SAMEA2338733) | human gut metagenome | biome: human gut; feature: human-associated habitat; material: faeces... | reverse complement strand
ATGGTAATCCGATCCACAATGGAGCAGGTAACTATAAGATGCATACTGAGGATTATAATGGCAAAAGCGACGATGAGATCTGGAGCTTAATGAAAGAGAAGCTGATCCCGGTATATCAGGATGCTATTATAGATTGGGATTTTGACGGTATTGATGCAGATGGAATTCATAGACATATTGATAATTATTCTTATGGATATGGTGCTGACATTATTTGGACAGATAAATATATGGGCACATATGGTGGATATGGAGAAACTGGAATTGAACATAACGATAATATGTACGGTACATTTGTAACAGCATGGATTGGTAATGATTGGTCTGATTTAGAACAGATGTATGATAATGCTATTTCAAAAGCTGTATATTCTAATAAGCCAGATATCAAAGAAAAAACCATTAAGGCGGCAATTGGTGATAAAATCGGTACAGAGCTGTTTAACTATATTAAGCAGCATGCCGATAAGATTATTCCGGATGCGGAATGGAATCCATATAATATGCCAGATGGAATCATGCCAAGTAAACTTGACTTTTCTGCTTGGCAGAACCGCAAGACAGATTACGGAAAAACATTCTCTGTTGAAGTTACTGGTGAGGTAATCAATATTAAAGTTTACAAATAAATAAAACTCATATAAAATAAAGAGGAGCCCAAAAGGCTCCTTTTTATTATGTACATGGGAGGATGAGTATGAGTAGTTGGCATTATTATATCAAATCAAAGTCTAGAATAAGGATAACGGATAAGAACGATAATAAAAAATATGTTTCAATAGATAATGTCGTAAGTGTTAAAGAAAATGAACGGATGATTATAGATAATGAATTTAATCAAGGTAAGAGCCATTATATATTAAATTCTTTATTTTTAGTAACGATTATAATTATAGGCTTATTATTTATTCTATTGGTAATTGGAAATGATTTTTTGAATCTCGAAGACAATGTGTATATGCTTATAAATGACATGGTGGCATTTACTAGTGTTATTATAGTATTAGCATCAATTGAATCATTCAGATTTAATTTAAATAAATATTTAAAATTCGGCCCATTTGGAAATAAGTTATACATATCCATTTGTTTTTTGCTTATTTCATTATTGGGAGGTTTTCTTTTATATAAACTCAATATAAGTGGAAGGCTTGCCAATACATTTAGCTTAATGTGTTTTGCTATATCTTGTAAAAATTATTTTCATTCTTCATAATTAGAATTTAAATATTCTAAATATGACATATAACATGCTAACAAACCAACAATAAATATAATAAAACAATATCCTAATATAAATTTGGTATCTGTTATAGTATAAATAAGATTTAAATAAATTAACAAATGAATATAGAGAACAGAAAGAAAATGCATAATTCCAATACCAATAAACGGAAATACCTTCCAAGATATAAAATAAATAATTTTATAATCTTTATGGGTAGGTTTATCGACGCCTTTAGAAATACGATATTCATGCTTGATCCAATTGGTTATTCTTTTCATATAATCACCTCATCATAAAGTTCACAGAAATATCACACAAAACCTTCTTTGCATCTCTATATATTATGTAAGAAAATCCATTTTTCGCGTACAAAATCTTACAGTATATCAGGATGCGATTGTTGGAAAAGACCTTGACGGTTTAAATGCCTATGGCATACAAACTCATATTGATCAGTATACTTATGGATATGGTGCAGAACTATATTAAGCAGCATGCCAATAAGATTATTCCAGATTCAGAATGGAATCCATATAATATGCCAGATGGAATTGTGGCAAGTGAACTCGATTTCTCTGCATGGCAGAACAGAAAAACCGATTACAGAAAAACATTTTCTATCGAAGTTATTGGTGAAGGGATTAAAATTAAAGTTTACAAATAAACAAAACTCATATAAAATTAAGAGGAGCCCAAAAGGCTCCTTTTTATTATGCTTATTAATTTGGGAGGAAGGTATGGAGAAAGAGTATATAATCACAGTAAGGAATACATACTTAGTAAAAGCAGACGTTGATGAAGATAATCCTACACTGTTAACGAGAAACTATGATAAATACTTCGAATTTAAAATTGCTAACAAAATATTCTTTTTCTTAAATTGGATTATTAGGTTTTACAATTTTTTAGATAGAAAGTTTCCCAAATTATTTATTTTCCCTAAAGTAATTATAAAACAGTTAATTAAAACTGATATAATGACTTATTTAAATAATATTATAGGATTAAATTATCCTAAGATAGTTTATACATTGTGCTTATTTTATGGAGGAGTATTAGCTTATGGGATGTATAAAGTAGATACAAAAGCCAGTTTATTTACAGCGATGATTTCCTTATATCTTACAATATTTTTATTAGATGATTCTAAATGGTATAGCAAAGAAAACACAATAGGTTTTTCTTTTCTATTAGGTACAATAACATTTTTACTTATTGATTGGTTGGGAACATACATTACACTCCCTAATATAATGAATTTTTGCAGATTAGCTAATATAGGAAATTCAATAACATATATTTGTTTATTTATAACGATAGTATATTTATATAAAAATAAATTCAAAGAAAAAGAACATTGAGAAATCTATAATTATATTTAAAACAACAAGACATAATAATCCGTACTGGCGATGTATAATAAAACTGGTGATCCATGTAAAAATAACTGCAAATAAATAAGTTTTATAAACCAAATCATTTCCAACATCATCGCTGATAAACATCCAAACAAGAAATTGATATAATTTGTTCCACATGAGTGAAAGTAATTCACTAATTGGTTGATTAATAAAATCCATATCATTCACTCCTAACGAATTTCAGAATTCACAAATAAATCATAAAAAAACTTCTTTGTATCTCTATATATTATGTAAGAAAATCCCTTTTTCGCGTGCAAAATCTTACATAATATTAGAAAATAACAAAGGAGGTTTTTTGTGTCATGTCTAAACACAAACTCGTTAAAATATTTATGCCGATCTTACTCGGTTTATCAATATTAGCTCAACCTGCGTCTGCATTTGCAGCTGATTATCGAGATGCAGGAACCTTAACACACGAACGAGGTACTTACATATACACTTCAAAAAAATATTCCGGTATAACATATGAGCAACATAACGAAGGTGGTTTTAACGTTTATGTTCCATACAATGCATTTAATACCGGACAAGACAAATTCCGTAGAATGTTTTCTTATTTATTTGATATTTACAAATCAGGAGTTGGAGTAGCCTACCAAAATGCGGCTATGCTATGGAATGCACCATTGCATTCAACCATAAATGGAGTAGAAACAAGATACTATACAAAATATTTGTCAACAACCGATAACGATCAACAGTCCGCAATGGCAACTTCGAACTTAGGTGACTTTTCTCCAAATTACAACGTGGAATTCCGTTATGCAGGAATCATGATTGATACGAGAAGTACACAAAAAGGAACCGTAGTAACAAACCCTACGTATGCATCTGACTTTATTCAAGAACCTAAAACCGCTGGTAAAAAAGGCGTCGCCAAGACTTATTTCGTATATGATAAAGCAAAGAGAGAAACCGAAGAACATAATTTAAAACTCATCGAATCAAATGAAGTAAAACGACCTGATGAATTAGTAGAAAACTGGCCTGGATCCAGTGGTGTACCATCCAATATTCCGTCAAAATCTCCATATTTTGGGACGGCACAAGAAGTTTTCCAAACTTGGGCTGAACGTACAGAAATAGGTGCAAAATACAAGGCTATGTATCAAAATTATGAGGCTGCGTATGGAATGCCATGGTGGAAGATTCTGCAAAAATACATGCGTATCGATGGCGACATTAAAACTCAGTCAGTCGTAATGACAATCGTATACAATGACTCTACTCAAGGTGGACATACGAAATATAAAACGTATTATATTCCGCGTCCAGTAGAAAACAATGTTGTCGCCTATAAGATTCAGTTACTGGATGACAAGGATCAGATTATTGAAAAATCAGAGAGGCCTCTTGAAAAGGTAACCGACGCCTTCGGAGGTGCAGACGCAACCGATAAAAATTTGGTTACAAATGGTCGTGTTAAACTTAAGGTGGGTAAAACCTACAAAGCTGAGCTTGGTATGCTTTACGCATCTACATCGCATCCTCATTCTCAAACTGATAAAGCAAATGAAAATTCCAGACCACAAATTCAAGTATGGGCGGATGTATCTGGACAAAACGGCGGAGATGAGAGTGGATCATTTAAAGAATTTGGATCCAATAATACAGCTGATCTTGAAGGTTTAAACGCTCTGGAAGAAGACTGGATGGATCACAGCCTAACTGGTGCTTTAAAAGCTACAGGAAGTTATTTTGTAATGAGTGATCTTCAAAATGTAAGTTACTTAGTTGGTATGTCCGGATATAATGTCATTGCATTCACAGTAGACGCTGCATTCCCTCAAAAAGGTCATCTAAAGTTCATCGTTCCTCAGGTTTACTCAGACAATGGTGATAACGAATACAAAGGTGATGATGCGATTGAACTCGATTACGAACTCGAAATCGGCGACGAGCAAAAAGAGGACCCAAAAGATCCAGAACTCTATGGAGATATGAACTTAGGCCAACGTGAATATAGAAGTCTTCATTACAAGAAAACCGTCGAAGAAGATGACAAAGATAAGCCAATTATGACAACAGATCCAACCACAGGTGAACAGGTCGAAACCGGAGAGTACGAAAAGAAGATGGTTGACTATGAGTATGCCACAGACTTTGGCTGGTATGATTCCTATGCATCTTCGCCGGATGGTGAAAAGGTTGGAGAATGGAATGGAGTTCCAGAAGCTTCAGGCAGTATCTATCCAATAGACGATCACTCCTGGTGGGAATATGATCAGCAGTGGCCGGATCAAAGTGCAGATGCCTACTATAAGATCTGGTTGACGAAGGCCGGTGATTCTTGGAGTCCATCTGATGAAACGTATTATCGATCAGAAACGGCAGACGCAGACTCAGACGAATTCCTGATAACTACATATGAAATCCCTCAGCACCTTATGGGTGTTATTTTTTTGGCTCAAAAAAGGTTGGTAATAAGGGTAAAAACGCCACTTTTTCCTCAATCCTTCTCACATACTATTCTTAGAGGAAAGAGGAGGCACGCCATGAAAAAAATATTTAATCACTACATCCTGTCCGCAAAGGAAATGGATAAAATTCAGTACACCATAGACTGGTATCACAAGTATAAAATTTTAGCTGAATTGGAGTGGAAGTCCGATGAAAAAGACGCTGAAGCTCCTGAGTAATCTTATAGGTTTCACAGGTCTATGGACAGCACTTCCCATATATTTCTTAGAAAAACAACAGATTCTTCCGGTAACAACAAAACAGGCATTCTATATGACAGCCGCTCTGTCTGCTTGGATTATATTAAACAATCTATGGAGCATCGCCTGTGAAGGAAAAAAATTCTCAGAGTTCCAAGTCGGAGACGGACTGATTCCAGACACCGGCCTGAAAAAGGATTCACCACAAAAGCGGGCGGCAACCTATCCGAAAATTCCCGTCGAACTGATTTCAAAGAACCCAGAGGGCATAATCCTTGGATGTGACAAAGACCGATACGTCAGAATTAAAAACCAGATCTTACATTCCTGCATCGTTGGCGGTTCCGGATCCGGTAAAACGTCAACGGTGATCTTAGATACCCTTCTTGCCAATTATTCTGCGCCTGAACCTGAAATGCTGACGTTCTGTATCGACGTCAAAGGAGAACTTCATGAAAAAGCCACGAAAAAGGATGACCCTGCTATTTATGTCGTGGATCCCTCGGATCGGAGAACTACCGGATGGGATGCATGGTATCGGTTACACGGTAATCCCACGGATGACCTTATTGTAGAGAGCATGGAAGAAATCGCAGAAGCGTTGATTGTCAGCACAAACCCGAAGGACATGTTCTTTGTAGTAAATGCCCGTTCCATGTTTACGGGCCTGCTAGTCTACTATTTCAAAAAAGGCGAGAGCTTTATAGATGCCGTCAACCACATTCTGGAGGCAGACGCAAAAATGCTGATCGCAGAAATCATCGAAGAAAGTGTAAAGAGTGACCTATGGTATCAATATCTTGCAAAGTTCGCAGGAAAGAAAGCGGAATCCGTGGAGGACTGTATGGTGGAGATGACAACGAATCTCTCCGTCTTCAGCAAGTCGGATGTGAAATTCTGTTTCCGGGACAATGCGGTTAAGGCAAGTCCCACAGCATTCAAAGAGAACAAATCTATTTTCTTAGCGATCCCAGAACACCTGCTTGGAAGTTACCAGGCCATCATGCGTTTGTGTACAGCACAAGTCTTACAAGATCTACAGCGGAGACCGGATGCAGATGCGGCCGCAAAACCGATTCTGGTACTGATCGATGAATTTGCCAGACTTGGACGTGTGGAGACAATCTTCAACGCATTGGCAACCTTAAGAAGTAAAAAGACAATGGTCATGCTGGCTTTCCAGTCCATGGCTCAGATGGAAGTCATCTATTCCAAGGAAGAGGCAAGAGTCATTGCGGATAACTGCCGTATAAAGGTTATCTGTGAGTGCGCAGATCCAGACACGGCAAAGGACATCTCAGCCTGGTGTGGAAACTATCAGAACAAGAAAGAGACGTTAAACGGTGGGAAGAACCGAAGTAAATCCTATACCTATGAGGAGAAACCAATCGTGGAACAGGGAGATCTGATAACCTTGATAAAGAAGGAAGAGGTGATCCTCATCATTTCCGGAATCGGCTATCTGCGGCCGAAGAAGTGTTATTACTTTAAAGACAGAAAAATTTCATCCCTGGCAGATCAGGTCAGGGAGTTTAATCAGAGGAGATAAAAATTATGACAGACAAAGAGTTATTTTATGATGAATTATTAGAAGCGATGCATCGAAACCCTCAATTTGAGGGAGCAATCTTTATCGAATGTGAAGTTCCAAAAAATAACGGGATATGGAAAGGAATTGAGATCCATGTACCTGAGTCTACCGTAGCGCCCATTATTTACCCGGATCGCATGTATGATTTAAGATATCCGGGCGAACCCATAAAAACTTTGGCAGAACGGCTTTCAGATAAAGTATGGAAGGAAATATGCCGTGAAAATGAAATTATTGCAAAGCAATTTAACAACCTGATATGTCAAGAAACGGATTTCCCATTGAGTGCTGCAGTGGTTTCTTATGAAGTCAATAAAGAATGGCTGAAAGACATTCCGCATGAGCAAATTGAGGATCTGGCAGTTTACCCAAAAATGAATATCGGAACAGATGCAATGGTAAGGGTTACGCCAGAAATCCTTTCCAAGCTTCATATAACAAAAGAAGAGGCGTTAAAAGAAGCCAAGAAGAATACGGCCAAGAATATGGTGTTCAAAAATTTGGAGGAAATACTGTTTAGCGATGTCGTTGAGCGGGACGGTGATCCGGAAATCACCAGTGCCCTTATGCCCTCATCCACGGAATCGCCGATGTTTGTTCTTACAAATAAAGAGAGACATGATGGTGCGGCCATGATCGCATGCCCTGAGGTATTACAGACGGTTCATGGGCTTATGGGTGATGATTATTATATTCTTCCGTCATCGGTCCATGAAGTCCTTATAGTACCGAAACATATCCCTTTGCCGCTTGAAGATATGCAGAAAACAGTACGTCAGATCAATGAAGAATCGGTTGAGCCCATCGACCGTCTTTCTGATAATGTTTATGAGTTTGATGGCAGGAATCTTAAAATCGCCGGCACTATCACCGAGGAACGGGAGAAGCTGCCAGGCATATCAAGGGAATCCCGGCATATCCGATAGGATGCCGGATCCCATAAAAATTTATATATTACGGAGGTCACTATGGACTTACAGAGAAAACTTGACTTTATAGAAAATTACAGAACCGCACTGGAACTATTGAGACACAAGGAGATGCGGATCGACTATCATTTCCCGGCCGGAAATGGGAAAGATGACCAGATTGTGGAGGTGTACCATGGAACAGCACCAGAAGCAGACCAGGGATGAAAAAATCAAAGAACTCACCGAAAAACTGGAAGAAGGAATCAAGTCTGTGTTCGCGTCCAGTAAATACCGGGAATACCTCACCGTCATGTCTAAGTTCCATTCCTACAGCTTCAACAATTCTATTCTAATCCTCATGCAGAAACCCGATGCAAGGTATGTAGCCGGGTATCGGACTTGGGAATCCCTGAACCGCCATGTAAAAAAAGGTGAGAAGGGAATCACGATCCTGGCACCCAACCCACATAGGCTGATGAAAGAAGTCACGGTCATTAACCCAGAGACCGGGCAGCCAAAGCTTGACGCAGACGGGAAGCCGATGACGGAGCAGAAGCAGATCACCTATGCATCTTTTCGTCCGATCACGATTTTTGATGTTTCCCAGACCGAGGGAGAGCCACTTCCTGAACTTGTTACAGAACTGAAAAAGAAAGCCCTAAACTATCCACTTCTCATGAACATCATCAAAAGCACCTCGCCCGTCCCGATCCGCTTTGAATCCTGGGAAGGATTGGCTAAGGGATACTATAACCGTACGAGTGATGAAATCGTTATCAAAGACGGGATGTCCGAGAGCCAGACACTAAAGACCGCTCTCCATGAAACCGCCCACAGCATTCTCCATGCAGACAAGAAAAATCCAAAGGATCCAGCCACAAAGGAAATCGAGGCGGAGAGCGTGGCATTCATCGTCTGTAATCATTTCGGAATCGACACATCCGATTATTCTTTTGCATATCTCGCCAGTTGGAGCAGTTCGAAAGAACTTCCAGAGCTTCGAGCATCTTTAAAAACGATTCAGACAACGGCCCATGATCTCATCGACCGGATGGACGAACAGATCCAGAGACATATGGAGATTCAGCGGCAGCCAGAGACAATCGGAACTGAAATTCAAAATACCCAGGAAATTCACCACAGTAGGAGATAACATATGACAGAACTTGAATTACTACAACAGAAGCATCGGGAAGATGCAGCCGCAAGAAGGGAACAGTTTAAGGAACGGAAACGGAGAGCACACAGACTGATCGAGCGTGGAGCCATGCTTGAGAGTGCCATAAAAGATATCTGTCCACCAGAATCCTTAACAGACAAGCAGATGGAGCAGATCATCTATTTTGCGATCCAGAACCCGGAGACGATTGCATTTATTATCGAGAAGGGACGCGAAAATCCCTTCTAATTTTCAGGAAGAAGGGCGCACTTATTACCGACCCTGGCGGGACGGTGTGCGGTCCTTCGGACAACCGGCAGGAGCCGGAAATTCAAGCGCTGATTGATGAAAATGGAAACTTATCCCATTCATTATCGGCGTATTTTCATATCTAAAAGGAGTCACATCTATGGCAATCTATCATCTATCAGTACAGATCATAAAGCGGAGCGAAGGACGTTCCGCAGTAGCAGCCGCAGCTTATCGAAGCGGCACGAGCCTTACCAGCGAGTGGGATGGAATCACCTACGATTACACAAGAAAAGGATGGGTGGAACATACCGAAATTCTTCTGCCGGAGTACGCACCAGAAAGTTTCAAGAAGCGTCAGCACCTATGGAATCAGGTTGAGATGGCAGAGAAATCCGCGAACGCACAGTTGGCACGCGAGATTGAAATTGCCCTTCCCTTGGAACTGAGCCGCGAAGCCCAAATTGCTTTAGTCCGGGAGTTCGTCAAAGAAAACTGTGTGGAGAAAGGCATGTGTGCGGATCTTGCAATCCATAATCCACCAGTCCGCAACGGTTACGGTCAGCCCATAGATCGTAATGGCAAACCCGCGAATGACCCAGAGCAAATGACTTTCCGAAATCCACATGCACACATCCTGGTAACCATGCGGCCGTTAAATGAACGTGGAAGATGGGAAGCTAAGTATGAGAAGAGTTATCTATGCCGGAAGGATAACAGGGAATACTCATTCCGGGCATCCAGGATCAAAGAAGCGGAAAAGAATGGGTGGAGAAAGCAGTATCGGTATTACTTTGGGAATCGGACGATCTGGCTTACCGCTGAGGCCGCAGAAAAGAAAAATCTAAGGCGGGTGGATAAGCAGCCGCGGATCAAAAATATTCCAAACCGTACCATAGCAAAGTGGAACAGCACCGAAACCTTGGAATCCTGGAGAGAGTCCTGGGAAGAACTCTGCAACCGATACCTAAAAGAAAATGGAGTCGATGCACAGATCGACCACCGTTCCTATGCTGACCAGGGAATTGACCGGGTTCCCGGTGTTCATTTCGGACCGAGTGCCTATAATATGGAAAAGAAGGGAAGACAGACAGAGCTTGGAAAGCTGAATGAGGAAATCATGGATAACAACCGGTTCCTGGAGGAGACCCAGAAGGTACTCGATCAGATGGTAGCGAAGGAGAAAGAACAGCTTAAGAAGACAGCGCTCCACTTGGAATCCCTCAGAGACAGGTATATTATAAGCGCATATCAGGAAGCATTGTACTCCGCATCCCTGGCAGCCGAAGGATCCTCCATCCAAGAACAGATTGCGTCTGCTAATGCGAATGCAAAGGCAATCGAACAGGCCATGAAAGCCATAACGAATCTCATGTACACCATAGGGTTAAAGAATAAGGAACTATCCACCTGCTCTCTTTTCATGAAAAAGAAGCGGGAATCCATAAAACAGGAGATCATCCAGGCGGAAAAAGAACTATCAGAGGTCAAGAAATCCCTAACAGAATTGCAAGAGAAGAAAACTGCACTGCAGGAGAAGAAGTCCATGGATCAGGAAGTCATGAAGGAAAAGCGGAAGCGGGTGCAGTACCTAAAGAAGATGCAGACGCAGCAGTACAAAGAATTTTACCGTCTTGTGGGTGAATGCAGGGAACAAAAGGGAAAACTCCGGGAGATCCTGTGGACAGGACGCGCCAGTCGGGATCAGTTTGTGGAAAAGCGTCTAAGGGATTATTATAAGGAAGATTTCCGGAACGAGATTCTGGAAGAGGTCAGAAAGAATGCACCGGATGTTCCGAAAGAGACTCCGACAAGTATGGACAGGATACGGACAAGAAAACGGTAGCTAAGAATTTCAGGCAAAGTCAACAGCTTAGTCTCGCGTCCAGTGACCTGCATATAGAAAAACTTCACAGGCCCAAGAAAAAATGCACAGGCCCACGCCAAAAGAATCAGGCACTTTCCCGCTTCACGCCGTTTCGGGTTCCAAGTAAACTAAAGGAAACAAAGGAAAGAGAGGTATTCTTATGGAAACACAAGAGTTCGATGAAGAATTGCAGGAAACGAACAGGATCTACAAGGAAATCGGTGATCTCAGCACAAAGGAACTTCTGGAACTCCAGGGAGCAATTACACAGATCAAAGAAAACTCCCAGAAGGAAAAGAAAGAGAACACGTTGTCCTGGTTGGAACAGTCCGTGATCTCCGTGTTAAAAGACTATGCGGAAGAAATCGGAGGGACATTCAATTCAGAAGATGACGAGGCCGGAAACCGGATCATCACACTTAGAAACGATGGTGGATTTGACATTGACAGTGAGAATGTCCGTCTGCGGATGGCGCTCTCAGTGGCAAGCTATACTTACATTGGGTATGGTGATGGGAAGAGTGTTTTGAATCTTACATATGATCCGAGTGTAATTGGAAAGTAGAAAATTGTCTTAGATGAATAAGTCCGATGGGACAGTGGTGGGAGTAAAAGAACATTATGACTGCTGTCTTAAGTCGAACTTATTTTTTGTTCAGAAACACAAGGGTTCGCTCTGTACACAGCCGCAAAATAGTTTATCACAACAATGAAAAAAAATTTGAAAAAATTTTCCTCCGTCATTTGTCATTTTTGAAAAAACCCATCATAATATATATAGGTTTAGTTGATGGGAACTTTTAAGAAAGAAAAATAAAAAAGTTTCTCCATTTTCACTAAATCTTACATAATAAGAATGTACAAATAATTTGTTTAAACGAAAGGAAAAATACTATGAGAGATGTGACAGAGTTAGTAGAATTAAGAGATCGTGCCTATGAGGGCGGCGTAGAACTGAAAAATGCAATTGTAAACAAGACAGGAAAAAATGTCTATGATTATCTGCAAATGCATGTACATAAAATGACTCAGGCGGCACAGCATGGAAGGATCAACGAGTTCATGGATGAGGTGATCCTGTTTTCAAACCAGTTTGGACTTCAGATTCCACGGGCACTTCTTGAGGGCATGACCGATATGAGAAAATTTGACGTTGTGAGCAGATCCTATATCATTGGTGTGTTTTCATAGGAAATTTAGAAATGGGCGTTGCTACTTGGCAGCGTCTTTTTTATTGCCAGGGAATGAAAAAAGACCTGATCTGCTGACCAAGCCTTTGTATGTATCTTCTATTAACTTGCCTTAGGACCCGGAAAAATGAACTCACATTCATCAGGAGTCAGGCGGTGTTCCGCCCAGATCCGGGCTTCGATGTCACTTAGAACTGTGATGTCACATCCTGCGGCCGGAAACGGATCACCTTGGAAACAGTAGGGACTGCTTTCTCTTCCCTCGACGTAGAGGAAATAGGTTCCCTGTCTGGTGATATATAATTCTTCCCTGTGATAAGCAGGATCCAGGATGGTGCGGTGTTGGAAGTAGCCGAGGCGGCAAGAAGAGTCAGTGCTGTATGGAATAGAATTTATAATTTTAATCATAGTATTTTTCCTTTCAACAATGAAAATTGATATAAATGTTTAACCTTCCTCAGGAGTACCAAAAATCTCGCAGTAGTCCATGACAGGAAGTTTTCGTTCTGCCCAAGCCTTAGCTTCGGCTTCTGACAATGAGAAGACAGCTTCGACATGATCCCACAGACCCAAGTTGGTCGGATGGTAGAAACTATCGGGTCCGGTTTCAACCTTAAGAAAGTAGGATCCAGATGTAGTACGGTATAGGTTTTCATGACAAAAAATCGGTGCTCCGTCCTGAAAAAATTCATATACGGCGAGACAGTTGGAAGTGGCAAACTCACGATCATTATTATTAATCTTTTTTATCATAGTATAAAAATCCTTTCTTAATGAATCTCATTCAGTTCTTAAAATTCAAATATTTCTGCTGGTCGGCCAAAAGCGTTAAAGTATTCTTCAGCACTGAGGCGAATCTCAGCCCATAGCATTGCATCTTCCCGAGAAAATAATAAGATAGGTACATCCATACCCGAAACAAAGTCATCAATACACGGGTTTTCTGCATCGTGTCTGCGGTATATGAAATAAGTGCCCTTTTTGGTTCGATAGAGCGCTTCACGGAGGTAATGAAAAGTGTTTCCATCAAAATGCTGATAAAAGCCAAGACATTCAGCTGTTTCTGTATCATAAAGCTTTCCATCAATAATTTTCTTCATAGTATTTTTCCTTTCTGTTTAACAAGTCATCACGATTTTATCCATCAGGTAGTCAATCGGGAGACCAGGTGTTTTTAAATATTCGGTGACATCGATCATGGTGTCACATGGACCCGGATCCGCTCTGTTGGCGCTCCATGCGGACGATCCCACAAGTGCGCAGACATCACCGATCATAATGAGTTCCCTTGCGGCAAAGCTGCCGAAGTAATATGGATCACAGACGGAGACTCCCTGATGGGTCCGTCTGAAATCCAAGTTGGCACCTTCTCCCTGGTAGGTTGAGCCATATTCTGTAATCAGGTGCCGGAAGAGTGTTTCAAGACCAAAGTATTCCAAGCTGGTCAGATGTGACGTATATGTATCCATTCAGTAAATTCCTTTCTGTTCAATAGCATCTATGTAAAGAGAGAAGACCCGTCGGTCTCTCCCGGATCATGCTGCACACAGGCGGCGGGTTACTGGAAATCCATGGATACACTTAATATGGAGCGATTTGGGAAAATTGAACGGCTTAATTTCGAAAAATGTTGCACAAAATTACCTTGCAAAAATATACATAATGCATAAATCCTGAGCAAATAAATCCAATATATATAGAAACTTCAGAACCAAAGAAATGCCACCTTCCCATATTTGGTAAAAGAAGAGAATTGAATGCATGGTATAATTATGGTATAATTAAGCCATATAAAGGAGGTGCTTCTATGCCACAAATTGTTCCAATCAGTCATTTAAAAAATACATCAGAAATTTCTGAGATGTGTCATTCTGCCAGAGAACCAATCTTTATTACTAAGAATGGGTATGGTGATATGGTACTTATGAGTATGGAGAACTATGAGCGCATGGTGCGCATGGCAAAGATCTATGAGGAACTGGAAGAGTCAGAACGCCAGGTGGAAGCCGGCCAGACAATGAACGCGAGAGAACATCTTGCGTCCGTGAGGGAGAAGTATGGGTTATAATCTGGAAGTTACACGAAAGGCATCGAAGCATGTTGATAAGCTGGTTGCTTATCTGCTGGATCCGTTAAAGAACGGGCAGGCTGCATCCCATTTTCTTTCTGGAGTCGATGAGGTATATGCCCGTCTGGAAGAAGACCCGTGGCAGTTCCCTGCATGTACCGACTATGTATTGAGAAAAAAGGAATATCGGAAAGCAAAGGTCCCGGGTATGTCCTATGTAGTGATTTATCAGGTGGATGAAGATATACGAACGGTGTATGTTATGGGAATCTTCCATGAACTGGAAAATTATGGAATAAAGCTATAAGAAAAGCCTGGGAGAAATCCCAGGTGATTTATTTATATAGGAAGAGATGAATTTATGCGGATGTTTCTGGATCCGGTCTGTCCTCATCAAAGACTCCGGTTGAAACGATTTGTTCCGCAATCAGCTTTAGGACTGGGACAGCTACGCTGTTCCCAAGCTGTTCATAGGCATGGTTTTCGGAAACGGGAAAAGAAAATCCTTCCGGGAATCCCAGGATTCTTCGGACCTCATTGGGAGTCAGCCTTCGGACTCGGCCGTTTATATAGATGGCTTCGGTTCCGCCGGCAGGTCCACGGGAGGAAACAACGGTCGTGGGAGAAAGTCCCTTGGTACTGTAGATGCGTCTGCCTTGACCGACATTTCCGATATAACCCATGCGGTATGTCGTATGGACTCGTTCTGTCAGATCCGGTTTATATAGGACAATATCGGAACGGGAAATGAAATAGTGTTCATCTACATCAGAATCAAGGAAATCTTCAAGGGTAATGTCAGAGGAAAATGGTTCAGGGAATTGGAAAGAAATATTCAGGGATTTTAAGAAACAGACAATATAGACTCGTTTACGGATTTGAGCAACACCAAAATCAGATGCAGCTAAGACTTTGTAGTGGACAGCGTATCCAAGTTCATCAAGCGTGTTTACGATTACTTCCAGGGTTCGGCCGTTATCGTGCCGGACCAGGTTATCGACGTTTTCAAGAAAAACGACTTTAGGTTTGTGGTATCTTAGAATCCGTGCGATCTCAAAGAACATCGTTCCTCGGGAATCTTCAAAACCTCGCTGTTTCCCGGCAAGGCTGAATGGCTGGCATGGGAAGCCGCCGCACAGGACATCAAAAGTTGGAATCTCTTCTTCCTTGATCTTTAGAATATTTTTGAAAGGTTCTTCAGAATAGTTTGCCAGATAGGTCAGACGTGCGTTCCTGTTCTTGTCGCAGGAGAAGACGCAGGTTCCACCCACGGACTCCATGGCCTGACGGAAACCGCCGATCCCGCAGAACAGGTCGATAAATTTAAAATAGGTATGCGTGAAAATAACTCCTTTTGAGAGAAAGCGTCTCTCAAGGATATTATGCAAGAAGTGATGTCGAAAAAAGTTGAAAATTCACAAAACTGGTAACAAATTGCAAAAAGTTGTTGACATTATAGAAAAAGAGCGGTACTATATTTTCATCCACTTAAATGTGGAACAAAAAAGTCAAATCTAAAAAGCCAATTATTATAGCAAGTTAATTGAATAGGATTATTTGATAATGAGTTTTACGCTCATACTATGTCCTATCTTAGCTTTCTATAATAATTGGCTTTTTTTGTGTTTGATTTTACGCACCTTGAAAACCTCATAACCGTAACACCTCACCGGAACAGGGCCCGGAGGTCATAGTAAGGCGGTAGTAACCGAAGAAAAGACTATGAATTTACAGGAGGAAACTGTATGAAGACAACAAATTGGAATTTTTATTTATGCAACGAATCAAGAAACAAGGAATACTTAGAATTTACACTGTCGAGAGTATGGTCTATTGATGACGAGACGGCCGACAACCTGGATAAGCAGCTGTTCTTTACCTATACAATCGAGCCTACTCTTTTGGATACAAAACCGGAGGGTATTATATTTACAACGGATGAGTTTATCAGGATGCTTTATGAGCCGGAGGGCATGGGAGAAGAGATTGAGTATCCTAAGATGACAAATGAAGATTCTGGAGACGAAATCGAAATCGAAGAAGACATATCGATCTATGAAATCATAGAAAAGATGGATGATAGAACTTTCGAGTTCGATGTGGAGTATTCCAAGGTGCTTTCCATGCAGAATATCATGGCTCATATGCTGTACTTACAGCAGTATAAGAGCGGAGAGAAGATCCCGAAGAATTTCTTCATGGAATATGCAGGAGGCGGATATTCGCTGTTCAGAATGAAATATAATGAGAGGACCAGACGATTAGAGTTCTGCATGAAAAATGGTAAACTTGAAATATGTGACGAAGATGATTTATACTACCTGGCTAAACATGATCCACACAAATGGTATGAATTTGAAAAATTTGATTTAATCCGCGGCATTTCCAGATGGCTGACATGGGATATTGCGAAAACGGTATTAAGATCAGATGTGATAGTTGAATATGTTTCAGGAGAGAAGAAGAGCTTTGACATGAATGATGATGGTTTCGAAGAAAACATGGAAAAACTTGCACAGGAAGTAGGAACGATTAAAAAAGCTTACCTAAAGGTATGGAAGAAAGAACTAGGCTGGCTGATGGAATATGCATATGGAGACACACATTATATGTTTGAACTTCCAATCGACAATGATGAGTTCAACAAAGAATATCGTATGATTCCATGCATGAGAGCTGAATAAGAAACGTGAAGAACAGGGACAGCCGGAAGCGGTTGTCCCTGATTAAAGAAAGAAGGAAATGTTTATGACGAAGATTTGTCCGATCTGTGGGAAAATGGCAGAGTCCTTTGATGGTAACATTATAGAAGATAACGAAGTTATCTGGGATTTTACATATTGCAAAGTATGTGGTAGATTTGAACTTTCGGAAGCAAATGATGATCCTAAGAGATTTAATAGAGACCATCTGATGTCGTATCTGGTATACAATGGAATTCATAAGTCTAATGATTATCGCTATTATACGACAAGACCCAAAGAGTGGTGTGATAAATGGAGAGAAGAGTTTGACAAAGGAAATAAAGAACATGGAAGACCCATCCATCTATCACCGGAAATTGTAGAGAACTGGTATCCTAAGACCATTTCAGAGCGAGTTGATCTCATTCTAAAGTATATTGCGGATCATACGTCGCATATGGGAAGTTTTGTCCAGTATGGTGAAGATAAGAGGTTATATAGTGTATTATTTGTAGATCGGTATGAAATGAGTAATTTAGGTGAAAAGATAATACCCGAACCTCAGGTTGAAAGCCAGTTTAAATTTATAATAGACTATCTAACGAAGAAAGAATATATTAATATTTCTGCAAATGGCGCAAGACTATCACCACATGCTACCATAACATTGACAGTAGAGGGATATTCCAGAGTAGAAGAACTGGAACGATCTAATTCTAAGGGACGTGAGGTCTTGGTTGCTATGAAGTTTGGTGAGGATACAAATTGCCTGAGAGCAGCCATCAAAAAAGGCATTGCAGACGCAGGATACATACCGATCCTCATTGACGAAGTGCAACACAATGATTTCATCACACCAGAGTTACTTAGCCATATCAGGAACAGTAAATTTGTTGTTGTAGATCTTACTCACCAGAACAACGGAGCATATTTTGAGGAAGGATATGCTATGGGATACGGTAAGCAAGTAATCCAGCTGTGCAAGGCAGATGTGACACTTCATTTTGACATTGCACAGAAGAATACTATTATCTGGAAGACAGAGGATGAGATACCGGAACGATTGAAGAACCGTATCTTAGCCACGATTGATTAAATTTTAGGCTGTACGCCTTGAATGAAATCAGCTATAATAGAGTTACGGATTGAATTGATTCAAGACTCTTTGTTCTCGTCCCACCCAGACTCATCCAAGTGTCCGAGTGAAAAAGAACATAAAAG
>ENA-ORNZ01001687-ORNZ01001687.1-human-gut-metagenome-genome-assembly--contig:-NODE-1687-length-18310-cov-4.920296_pt1 | contig 18310 bp, 12 predicted proteins | sample MGYA00242124_ERZ509040 | MGnify/ENA primary metagenome ERZ509040 (study PRJEB26280, sample SAMEA2338733) | human gut metagenome | biome: human gut; feature: human-associated habitat; material: faeces... | reverse complement strand
CAAGTTGACAAATCAAAAGTTGCAGTGCAGAAAGCTTTAGATGAGTCGCAAAAATTATTTGATAGTTTAATGCAGCAATATTTTGGATAGGTGAAAGAGATTTAAAAGAAATTAATGAAACAGTGACAAATTGTCACAGTTTGAAAATGAGAGTGGAAGTTTTCTTATAAATATTTGAATTATATAAAAAATCGAATAATTTAATAAAATGGTTGAAGGACGTTGGTATATTTCGAAAGGAGTATACCAGCATGGAAGATAAAATTGTAAAAATACTGAACGAAATGTCCGAGTATCTCTCAATTACGCAGATGAAGAAGCTTCAGGAAGTCATTCTGAGGACATTTTCGGAAGATACAGTGAGTAAAGTAGAAGTTCCGAATACGGAGTTCTTAAAAATGTTTCTGGATGCAAAAAAATAGAAGGATGTTCAGATAGAACACTGCAATATTATAAAGTTACTGTAGAACACCTACTTTCACAAATAAAAACATCTGTCAGGAAGATTACAACAGAGGAAATCAGGGCATATCTGGCTGATTATCAGAACAACAGCAAGTGTTCCAATGTTACGATTGATAATATACCTGATATGGGGCTGCAAAAGAAATTTATAGAGATGAAAGAACAAGTCGACAAATCAAAAGTTGTAGTATCAAATACACTCTATTATAATTAAGAATGTTACTAATGAAGAGAAGGTGAGAATGGGATGTCACAAAAAGACAATGTTATAGAAGCAATGCGTAGAAATGGTGGCTATGCTACATTTCAGCAATTGAATCAAATGGTAGATTTTAGCACATGGAAAACAAAAACGCCACAGGCGAGTATCAGGCAGATTGTGCAGATACATGATGAATTTTTCAGAATTCGACCAGGGTTATGGGCATTAACAGAATGCAAAGATGATGTATTGAGTCGTTTTGATATAGAGGAAAATAATAACAGGAGTGATGAAATATTTACTCATTCTTATTATCAGGGAATCATTGTGGAACTTGGAAATATGCATAATTATACGACCTATGTTCCGAATCAGGATAAAAATAAAAAGTTTCTTGAGAGAAAACTTAGTGAACTTACTACAGAACCAGAACTTCCAAATTTTACATATGAATCTATAGCTAACAGAGCAAAAACAGTCGATGTGATTTGGTTCAATGAAAGAAGAATGCCATTCAGATTTTATGAGGTAGAACATTCTACGAATATTACCAATTCATTGGATAAGTTTTATGAACTTCAGGATTTTAGGGCGGATTTTTATATTATTGCAGATGAAAGTCGGCGAAATCAATTTAATAGTTTATTGGAAAGAAATATTTACAATAGTATTCGTAGGTATGTTAAGTTTTTTAATTATGATAATTTAATTAATCAATATTCAAGAGAGAGTGCACTAATGCAGATGGATAGGCTGTAAGAACTCTTTACGGGAGGTGTTCTATGATAACCAATTTTGATTATTTAAAAAATGATCCTAAATTTTCAAGTTTCGCAAGTGTTGCTATATCAGCAGAAAAGATTATTCTCATGGATCCGGAGGCGAGTATTCTTAACAGCCGCAGGGCAATGGAGTTTGCAATAAAGTGGATGTATTCTGTGGATTCTGAACTGGAAATGCCGTATCAGGATAATTTACAGAGCCTGATGAATGCGGAAGAGTATCGACAGATTGTTGGTCCGGATTTATGGAAACGTATGGATTATATTCGCAGAAGTGGAAATAATGCTGCTCATAGCAATAAAAAACTGGGAAGAGATGAAGCAATGCTTTGTCTGGAAAATTTGTTTATTTATTTAGATTACATCGCATATTGTTATTCGGATCAATACGAAGAACATTCTTTTGATAAAACGCTCATTACCTCTCGAATTAAGAAAGCAAAGGAATCAAAAGAGACAGCCAATGCCATAAAAGCAGAATTGACAAAAGCACAGGAACTGTCTGCGAAGCAGGAACTTGATTTGCAGAAATTAATTGCAGAAAATGCATCACTCAAGGAAGAACTTTCAGCCAGAAGACAGGAACAACAGCAGACCTATGTTCCGAAACCGATTGATCTGTCAGAATATAAAACAAGAAAGTTGTACATTGATTCCATGCTTATAGATGCCGGATGGACAGAGGGAAAAGACTGGATCAATGAAGTAGAACTTTCTGGAATGCCCAATAAATCAGAAGTTGGTTTTGCAGATTATGTTCTTTATGACGATATGCATCGTCCATTGGCCGTTATAGAAGCCAAGAGAACCTGTGTGGATGTTTCGAAGGGACGGCAGCAGGCGAAGCTTTACGCGGATTTATTGGAAGAAAAGTATAAAAGAAGACCGGTTATTTTCCTGACAAATGGATTTGAAACACATATTATTGATGGGAAATATCCTGAAAGAAAATGTGCAGTGATTTATTCAAAGAGAGATCTGGAGAAATGGTTTAATTTATTAGCGATGAGAACCAGTCTGAAGCATGTAACAGTGGATAAAAATATTGCCGGACGTTATTATCAGGAAGCGGCAGTTAAATCAGTATGTAACAGCCTTGATGAAAAGAATCGAAGAAAAGCGTTACTTGTTATGGCTACCGGATCTGGGAAAACAAGAACTGTCATTGCATTATGCAAATGTTTATTAAAGGCAGGCTGGGTAAAAAATATTCTGTTTCTTGCCGACAGAAATTCACTTGTCACGCAGGCAAAAAGAAGTTTTGCAAATATGTTGCCGGATCTGTCGTGTACAAATCTGGTTGAAGAAAAAGACAATTATAATGCGCATTGTGTTTTTTCGACTTATCAGACAATGATGAATTGTATTGACACGGTAAATGATGGTGAAGGAAAACTCTTTACATGTGGACATTTTGATCTTGTGATATGTGATGAGGCACATAGATCTATTTATAATAAGTACAGAGATATTTTTTCATATTTTGATGCACCGCTGGTTGGTCTTACAGCAACACCGAAAGATGAAATTGATAAAAACACATATGAGATATTTGAATTGGAAAACGGTGTTCCGACATATGGATATGATCTGGCGCAGGCTGTAAAAGATGGATATCTTGTTGATTATGTTTCTGTCGAGTCGAAGCTTAAGTTCATAGAACAGGGAATTATATATGATGAATTATCAGAAGAAGACAAGGAAGCATATGAAGAAACATTTGAAGATGAGCACGGAGACTTGCCGAAAACAATAAATTCATCGGCGCTTAATACATGGGTATTTAATGAAGACACCATAAGACAGGTTTTAAACATCTTAATGACAAATGGTATTAAGATTGATTATGGACAGAAAATTGGCAAGACTATTATTTTTGCAAAGAATCATGACCATGCTGAGAAAATACTGGAAATTTTTAATAAGGAGTATTCAAATCTTACTAATTACGCAAAAGTAATAGATAATTACATGACTTATGCACAGAGTGCAATTGATGAGTTCTCTGATCAAAAGAAAATGCCTCAGATTGCAATTTCTGTTGATATGCTGGATACAGGTATTGACGTGCCGGAAGTGCTGAATCTGGTATTTTTTAAAAAAGTAATGAGCAAAGCAAAATTCTGGCAGATGATAGGAAGAGGTACACGGCTTTGTCCTGGTTTGCTTGATGGAGAAGATAAGCAGAAATTTTATATTTTTGATTTCTGTGGAAATTTTGAATTTTTCCGAATGAATAAAGGAAAAGCAACGGCTAACATGATTGCACTTCAGGGAGCAATTTTTAATCTTAAATTTGAGATATCATATAAACTTCAGGATATCGAATATCAGTTTGATAAGTTGATTGAATATCGTAAGAATCTGGTCAGGCAGATGAGTGAGAAAGTGCGGGAATTGCAAAGAGATAATTTTGCGGTTCGTCAGCATTTAAAATATGTGGATTTATATTCGGAGGAATCGAATTATAATGCGCTTACATATGAAGATACTTTGATTGTCAGGACAGAAATAGCACCGCTGATAGCACCAGATGGAGATGAAGTAAATGCAGTTCGCTTTGATGCGCTTATGTACGGAATTGAGCTGGCTTATTTAATTGGAAAGAAGTATACAAGAGCCCGTACTGATCTGCGCAAGAAAGTAGAAGGAATTGCAAATGTGGCAAACATTCCTGAAATTCAGGCACAGTCAGAATTAATTAATAAGATTCTTAATACAGATTATATCGATAATGCAGGAATTAATGAGTTCGAAGAAATTAGAGAAAAACTTCGCGATTTGATGAAATATATTCCGAAAGGAACAATTAAATATGTGACTAATTTTGATGATGAGTTGCTTTCAATGGAGTGGAATGAAGCTGAGCTTGAAAACGATGAGCTGAAAAATTACAAAGCGAAAGCAGAATATTATATCAGACAGCATCAGGATAATATTGCAATTGCCAAATTAAAAACGAATCAGCCTTTGACATCCGGGGATATCGCATCATTAGAGGAAATACTGTGGCGTGAAGTTGGAACAAAGCAAGATTATGAACACGAATTTGGAAGCAAGCCACTTGGTGAATTTGTCCGTGAAATTGTAGGACTTGACATGAATGCGGCTAAAGAAGCATTTTCTGAATATCTTACAGGTGCAAATCTTGACAGCAGACAGATTTATTTTGTGAATCAGATTGTAGAATATATTGTTCATAACGGAGTATTGAAAGATCTTTCTGTTCTTCAGGAATCACCATTTACGGATCGTGGAAGTGTGGTAGAAATATTTACTGATTTAAATGTGTGGATGGGAATCAGGAAAGTAATAGACACAATAAATGCGAATGCAGCAGCATAAAAGAGCAGTATAAAAAACAGGAGAATCATTTCATGAACAAAAATCAGATTTTTATAAAGAGTGGGACAGAATACAAAAAAATGACAAAGGAATTGCTTACATCAAGTAATCTTGCAGAACTGATCGGCGACCGGCATAAAATGGTCGGGATCAAACCGAATCTGGTGTCGCCATCCGATCCGTCCGAGGGAGGCACCACACATCCGGAAATCGTAGCCGGGATTCTGGAATATCTGAAAGAAAACGGATTTCAGAATATGATGATTCTGGAGGGATCCTGGGTGGGAGACCGTACGGCGGATGCCTTTGAAGTCTGCGGATATCGCAGTCTCTGTGAGAATTATGATGTAAAATTTTATGACACCCAGAAAGATAAGAGTTATGTGAAAGACTGCAGCGGACTGGAACTGAAAATCTGCGAAAGCGTGAAAAAAGTCGATTTTCTTATCAATGTGCCGGTCATGAAAGGACATTGTCAGACAAAAATCACCTGTGCACTGAAAAACATGAAAGGTCTGATTCCAAATACAGAAAAAAGACATTTCCATGCAATGGGACTGCACAAGCCGATTGCACATCTGAATACAGGAATCCATCAGGATTTCATTGTAGTTGATAACATCTGCGGAGATCTGGATTTTGAAGACGGAGGCAATCCGGTTGTGATGAACCGCATCTGGACTGCGATGGATCCGGTACTGGTTGATGCCTGTGTCTGCAAACAGTTACATTATGAAGTAGAAGAAGTGCCATATGTAAAAATGGCAGCAGAACTTGGTGTAGGCTGCGCTGATATTTCAAAAGCAGACATCCAGATCCTTGGAGAAGCAGCAGAACATCACATTGCAGAACGACGAAAAGTAGTCGATGTGGCAGATGCAGTAGAAGAAGTAGAATCCTGCAGCGCCTGCTACGGCTACCTGATTCCGGCACTTGATATGCTGAAACAAGAAGGCCTCTTCGAAAAACTCCACGAAAAAATATGTATCGGACAGGGCTACCGTGGAAAGACAGGCGAACTCGGTGTCGGCCACTGCACCCGAAACTTCCGATGCCACGTAGAAGGCTGCCCGCCAACCGAAACTCAGATCTACGAATATTTGAAAGATTACATTGCAAAGCATTCTTAAAGAAGAAGCCAGAATTTATTCACATTATTAAAGGACGGAGATAAGTTGCTTTTTTATCTTTAGAGAATTACTTAAGATTTCAGTAACAGGACCTTACACTTTCTTTTGAATGCTCTCTTAAATTATTGAATACACTCACGGCAGGAAATCTCACTTCCCCCCAATTCCAAAGTTCAAGAGCCGGAAGCCATATTAATTTAATTATTTGAACTCACAGAAAGAACCCTGAGCAGGGAGTCTCGCAGACATCTGCAGAAGTCGTGCAATTTCTTAGATATGTTCTGGCTGTATTATCCCCTGAAATCGTACTGTTCGAGCAAAATGCGAGTTTACGATTTCAGGGGATGCCTTTTACAGACAGGTCATATCTTAGAAATTACCGACGACGAAGCCGTCTGCGAACTCCCTGTTACAGGGTTCTTTCGTGAATTATACAATAATATCCATCCAGCTCGTTACCTGCAATCTCATCTACTTCTTCATCGCAGCTTCCTTCAGAATCTTCACAATCTCCTCCAGACTGAACTTACTGCTGTCAATACACAGATCATACTGTCCCATATCCAGCCACTTCTGATCCGTGAAAAACTCAAAATACGCACGACGTTCCTTGTCCATTCTCTTAACAAGTTTCCTTGCACTCTTTTCCTCGCGATCCAGCCGTTTCATAACTGTCTGTACACGGTCTTCAAATGGTGCATAGATAAAAACTTTCAGAGCATGGTCAGTGAGAATGTTATTTGCACATCTGCCGACGATCACACAGTCTTCTTGATCGCTTAAAGAAAGAATGATTTCCCGCTGGATGCCAAACAGAACATCATTCATGGGGATTGGATAACGGTCAACACCGAGCTGCAGTTCGCTGTCAATAGGGAATCCCCATGGACTTGGGCGTTTCTCATCTACCTCTGCAAACTGACTGAGAGGAACCCGCTTTTTACTGCTGGCCAGCTCGATCAGTTCCCGGTCATAAAATCCGATTCCCATTTCTTCGGCAAGAGCCTTTCCGATTATCCGTCCATTACTTCCATACATACGATTGATTGTGATAATACGTTTACTCATATAGCTGCCTCCTCTCAAAGAATCAAACTTTTATTTGCTTTTATAATAGTACAATTTTTGGAAAACTTCAATAAAAAAACAAAATAAAATGATAATAATTTATTATATTCGCAATAAAACTGACGAATTAAAACAAGCTTTAAGGTATCTTTTAGGTTAATTCATTTGCCTTTCACAGTTCTCTCAAGAAGTAAACACATCTTTTCGTTAAAGTAATAATCAGAAACAGAGAAAAAGGAATCCCCAAAAGTTATAAATGGAGGAAAAGGATGTTTAAAAAAGGAAAGGGCGGTAAAAAGAAAACAAAAACTACCGGAAAAAAGGTGATAGCAGGTGTGACTGCAATCGTACTTCTGGGAGCGGCGGGAACAGTCGTTTACAGCAAAGTACAGACCAGTCACAGCGTACAGAGTGAAACGAAAGAAGTTCGGAGCGCAGAAGTACAGAAAGGAAAAATATCTAACACAATAGTCGGAACCGGAAACCTGGAGTTGGATGAGGCGAAAGCAGTGACAATACCGGATGGGCTGACGATAAAGGAAGTTTTTGTTGAAAGCGGAGACCACGTTTCGGCAGGAACAGTACTTGCAACCGTGGATTCATCGTCGGTGCTTGATGCAGTAGAAAATGTGCAGAGTGAACTGACGGAGCTTGATGAGAAAATCAGCACCTGTCAGGAAGACGATGAAGAAAACACGATTGAAAGTCCGGCAGCCGGAAGAATTAAAAAGATTTATGTGGCATCTGATTCAGAAGTGACAGACAGTATGCTGGAAAATGGGGCTCTGATGGTATTATCCTTAGATGGCTATATGGCAGCTGATCTGACAGATGTATCAGATACAGAAGAAGGTGAGACAGTAAATGTGACACTTTCAGATGGAACAGTTGTCAGCGGAACAATTGCAGAAAAAAATGAAGACGGAAGCTGTACTGTGACAGTCACGGACAATGGAACAACATTTGGAGATACGGTGTCTGTAACGGACAGCGATGGAAATGCACTTGGAAGTGGAAACTTATACGTTCATGAGCCGCTGGAAATCACCGGGACATCAGGAACGGTAAAAACCGTGTCTGTATCTGAAAATGCAAGTGTTGCATCAGGTGATACGCTTCTTGTACTGGAAGGCGCGGAAAGTGATGCAGAATACGAACGGCTGCTGGCAGTCAGAGATGCAAGAACCGCAACTCTGAAAAAGCTTTTGCAGCTCGCAAAGAATCCGCAGATTACAGCAGATCAGGATGGAACAGTGCAGGATGTAAATGTCAGTGCGAGTCAGTCAACAGGAACTTTGGTGGCAGGAACTTCCTCAACCGGAACAACGGGAAGTACAGGCGTGTCCCAGATGTCGTATACCAGAAGTGTGACGACAGGAAATACCGGAGCGGTATTGCAGAAGCTTTCCTTTGAAGATTTTGAGGATGGAGAGACAGAAGAAGAGGTGCAGGGATTTTCAGATACGGAAAATGTATCGGTAGACAGTGATTCGGATATTGACATTTCAACGGATACAAAAATTGTTTTTTCAGTAGTGAATGATGGTACTTCAGACAGTACACAGGCGGTAGTCACTGCACCGGTAAAGGGTGCGGTACCGGTAACTGAAATCAGCACTTCTGATGGAAGTTATTCAGGTGTGATCACATGGAATCCAAATGACACTGCCTTTGCGGCGGATACTGCTTATCAGGCGCTTGTTATGCTTTCTGCATCAGATGGATATTGTTTTGGAACAGACAGTATTCAGGGAACTGCCTCCGGTGTCATATCCGGCATTACAGTGTCAGATAATGGAAAAACTCTGGAGTTTCAGCTTGTATTTCCAAAGACTGAGGCAGATGAGAATAACGACGCTAAAAGTGATGATGACAGTGCAAAAGATAACAACAACGCAGATGCCAATACGGATAATAACCAAAATACAGACAATAACAGAAATACGAACAGCAGTAATAATACGAACAGCGACAATAGTACTGCCGGTAGTGAGCAAACAGGAACTGGCAGCCAGAATGGCGGAAGTGCACAGAGTGGTACCGGAACTTCGGAGACGGGAAATTCCGGCGGAGCAGGACAAAGCGGAACAGGGAGCGTAACTGGAGGGACAAGTGGCGGCACCGCTGCACAGCAGAATACAACAGCCAGTGCAGCAGAAGAAAGCAGTTCCGGGCAGGAGACAACCGACTCTTACAGTACGGATGTCACAGCTTTTACAATTTCATCTGATGAAAACATGTGTCTGTCAGTCAGTGTAGATGAATTGGATATTAATTCTGTGGAACTGGGACAGACGGCAAAGATCACTTTTGATGCGATTGAAGATAAAGCTTTTGAAGGTGAAGTGACAAAAATCGGGAATTCTGCAAGTGTCAGTGGTGGTGTGGCAAAATATACGGTAGAGGTCAAAGTACCGAAAGATGATCAGATGAAGCAGGGGATGAATGCATCTGCTACGATTACGATAGAAGAAAAAGATCAGATTTTGACACTTCCGATGAATGCATTACAGGAACAGGGAGACCGGACGTTCGTTTACACAGAAAATTCAGAAGACGGAACGCTTTCCGGAGAAGTAGAAATCGAGACCGGACTTACTGATGGAAATACAGTAGAGATCACCAGTGGCCTGAGCGAAGGCGAGACCGTCTACTATATGCGTTCTGACAGAAATTCCACAGACAGCAGTAACAACGGTATGCCAGATATGGGCGGTGACGGACAGAACGGCATGCGCGGAAATATGCCGGGCAGCGGTGATTTTGGCGGAAACAGTTCCGGTGGAGGTAATCCGGGCGGTGAACCGAGAGGTGGTTCCGGCGGATCGGGAAGGTAAGGTGGTGAGCATATGTTTTTACAGTCTGTAAAAATGGCATGGCATGCCGTTACTGTAAACCGGCTTCGAACTTTTCTTACAATGCTTGGTATCATCATCGGAGTGGTTGCCCTGATCGTACTTGTTTCAATCGCAGACGGGGCAACAACCTCTGTTGCTGATGAAATTTCCGGAATGGGTTCAAGTTATCTTACGGTAACAATCAGCGATGATAAAGAAAATCCACTGCGGCTTTCAGAAATGTCAGATTTTGCTGAACCGGATGAGATTGCGGCCGTGGCGCCGCTTTCCAGAACAAGTGTCTCTGCAAAAAACGGTTACACAAGTGACAGTATGACATTGATCGGAACGACCGGAAGCTATGTGCAGATTCAGGAGATGGAGACCGAATATGGCCGTTTCCTGATGAATGCAGATGTGAAAAATCATACGTATGTGGTAGTCCTGACTTATGATACGGCGGTAGAACTGATGGGCAGAGCGGATGTGACCGGAGAGATAATTTCCCTGAATGGAAAGAATTTTCAGATCATCGGAGTTTTAAGTGAAAAAAGCAGTTCTTCGCTTACTGGAAATACAGGTATGATGAGCAGCAGTTCGGATGATGATTCGGACAGTTCCGTGGAACTGGAAGGGTATATTCCTTTTTCTACGATGACAAGAATGGCAGATAATATTCTGGATGTGACACAGTTTCTGGTATCGGCAACGGATGATAGTACTCTGGATCCAGCCGAGAAGGCGCTGACGGAGCTGCTTTTGAAGCGATTTGGAAACGATGAAGATGCTTTCAGCGTGACAGATCAGTCGCAGATCATGGATACAATGGAAAGTGTCAACAGTACCATGTCACTGATGATCGGTGGGATTGCTGCAATTTCATTGCTTGTAGGCGGAATTGGAATCATGAATATTATGATGGTTTCCGTTACGGAACGTACAAGGGAGATCGGGATACGTAAAGCAATCGGGGCCAAAAAGGGGATGATTATGCTTCAGTTTCTGATTGAAGCATTACTGGTAAGTCTTATGGGATGTGCGCTGGGAATCGGTATTTCCTGGGTGATTTTACAGGCGGCAGGATTTTTTGTACAGAATATGCAGTTTGAGATGGACATGCGTGTGGTCTGGATTTCTGTAATATTTTCAGCTGTGATCGGTATCTGTTTCGGACTGTATCCTGCCTGGAAAGCAGCGGCAAAAAAGCCGATCGAGGCTCTTCGCTATACCGGTTAAAACTGCATCCAAGTTGCTGTGAACGGAGTGAACAGTAGCGATTGTCGGATTTGAGAGACAAACGTCGAACGAAAATGATTGACCATACAGCAGCATGAAAGTTATAATGATCCTGTCAGGGAAAACAGTACTGGAAAAAATTACTTGACATATCTACGCATATTAAATATAATTTTCTTATGCATTACAGAAATGTTACAAAAAATTAAAAACACGAAACAGTAACGACAAAAAGTAATGACAAAGATGCAAGGAATGTTTGAGTATGAGAAAAACAGGATTAACAAAACAGCATAACAGAAAGGATAAAGACGGCAAAGTACAGAATTCTTCCCTTCATGGATTTGTATCTCTTAGTGTCTGTGCGCTTACAGTACTGACTGTGACCGGCGGATGTAAGCTCATTGGAAGCGGAAGACAGAATCAGGTCTATGCTGCGTCTGAGCAGAAAAGCAGCACATATACAGACTATACAGATGATTCGCTGCCAACCGGAATTGCCGGTGTGGTTTCCGGGGTAAATGCAACACCGTCTGCCGGTATGACTGTCAAACGTATCGGTATTTCCTGCGATGATGTAATTGTTGGTCAGCGTGTCAGCAAAGTTACCAGCAGTGCAGTGGAGATGAATGTCAGTGACTCGATGACGACCACGGTAGATAACTTTGATGCGCAGGTAGTTTCTCTTTCTTCTTCTGCGAAGATGATGTCGGATGAGGATTACGAGAACCTTTTACAGATTGTAGAGGCAGAGGCGGGTACAGAAGATCTCCAGGGCCGTATTCTGGTAGCAAACGTAATTATGAACCGTATTAAATATCCGGAGTTTCCGAATAATGCGACAGATGTCATCTGGCAGTATATAGATGGTGTGGCACAGTTTTCACCGGTAGCTGATGGCAGAATTTCAGAAGTTGTACCTACTGACGAAACAAAAGAAGCTGTCAGACAGGCACTGGAAGGTGTAGATTATTCAGAAGGTGCGTTGTTTTTTATCCAGAAATCAGCTGCAGCCAAGAGTAATATTCAGTGGTTTGATAAGAACCTTAAGAAGTTGTTCAAGCATGGTGTGCATGAATTCTATACATATCCTGAGGCAGTTCAGCAGTAAATTTTTACAAAATATATAACAGGGATTCCGGAGAGACATGATGTTTTACCGGAATCCTTTTTTTTACAGCAGGTAATGAATAAACAGACGGAAAAGTTTTTCTGCAATTTTGTATGGAATTTTACACGGCAACGTGGTATACTGTGACCAAAAATGAAACAAACCCGAAGAAAGGCAGGAAGGATACATGCAGGTATTATACAAGAGCACAAGAGGCAAAGGTGAAACAGTAACTGCTTCCATGGCAATTTTAAAAGGACTTTCTGAAGATGGAGGTCTGTTTGTACCCACTGAGATTCCGAAACTGGATGTGCCGGCAGAGAAGCTTGCACAGATGACATATCAGGAAACTGCATATGAGGTTATGAGTCGTTTCCTTACAGATTTTACAGAAGAAGAACTGAAAAACTGTATTGCAAATGCATATGATGAGAAATTTGACACTTCTGAAATTGCACCGCTTCATGAGGCAGATGGTGCTTATTATCTGGAACTGTTCCATGGTGCGACGATTGCATTTAAAGATATGGCACTTTCCATCCTGCCACATCTTATGACAACTGCTGCAAAGAAAAATGCAGTTAAGAATGAAATCGTTATCCTTACTGCAACATCCGGTGATACCGGAAAAGCAGCATTAGCCGGTTTTGCGGATGTTCCGGGTACAAGGATCATTGTATTCTATCCGAAACACGGTGTCAGCCCGATCCAGGAAAAGCAGATGGTAACACAGAAGGGTGACAATACTTATGTAGTTGGAATCACCGGAAATTTTGACGATGCGCAGACAGCAGTCAAGAAAATGTTCAATGACCGTGAACTTGCAGCGGAGCTTGATGCAGCAGGATTCCAGTTCTCATCTGCAAACTCTATCAACATCGGAAGACTGGTTCCGCAGATCGTTTATTATGTATATGCTTACTCCAGACTGGTCGGACAGGGCAAAGTAAAAGCAGGAGACAAGATCAATGTTGTAGTTCCGACAGGTAATTTTGGAAATATTCTTGCTGCTTACTATGCAAAACAGATGGGACTTCCGATCAACAAACTGGTCTGTGCATCCAATGAGAATAAAGTTCTTTTTGATTTCTTCCGTACAGGAACTTATGACAGAAAGAGAGACTTTATCCTTACAACTTCTCCGTCCATGGATATTCTGATTTCCAGCAATCTGGAACGTCTGATCTATCGTCTGACAGGTGAAGATACACAGAAGTGTGCAGAACTGATGCAGTCCTTAAGTGAAGGCGGAGAATATACAATCACTGATGAAATGAAAAAAGGTCTTGCAGATTTCTATGGAAATTACTGCAGCGAAGAAGAAACAAAAGAGACCATCCATAATGTTTACAAAAACAGTGATTATGTGATCGATCCTCATACAGCTGTTGCGGCAGGCGTTTATAAGAAATATCTGAAGGATACAGACGATCATACTGTAACGGTGATTGCATCTACAGCAAGTCCGTACAAGTTCACAAGAAGCGTAATGGATGCTGTTGCAGATAAAGCAGAAGACAAAGATGATTTTGCACTGGCAGATCAGCTTTCTGCCATTTCCGGTGTCAAAGTGCCGAAAGCAGTAGAAGAAATCCGTACAGCACCGGTACTGCATGATATTGTAGTAGATGCACCGGATATGCCGGATACTGTCAAAAAAGTTCTCGGCATCCACTGATCCGTCATATGGAAAAAGAATCTTTTCACAGAAACTTTTTCCAGTATTATGTGTTGAAAAATCACATATAATAGAGTACAATAAAAAAAGAAAATAACTTCTGGAATGTGCGAGCCCCCTTTTTTATTTGAACCTACATTGACAAATAGGGACTCCTACATTGTTGAAGTGATGTCAGACCTCTCGTTGTGGTAGGCAGATCTTCAGTTGCGGACACCCATCCTGGCTTAGGCTAGGCGTCAAATGGAAGGGAACGGCATTCCGGATCTTAAAGAAAGAAATGAGTCATAGAGATATGGCTCTTTTTTTGAAGATGTATTATGTATAGTCAGGTTTGGGAGGAAATTATGGTAACAAAACGAACATTTGGAAAATTATCATCAGGAGAAGAAATTCAGATTTTCCATCTGGAAAATAAAGCTGGTGCCTATGCAGAAATTTCACAGTTTGGTGCAATTCTGGTAAAGCTTTGTGTACCGGACAGAGAAGGTAAACTTACAGATGTAGTTCTGGGGTATGATGATCTTGCAGGCTATGAGGTTAACGGATGTTTCTTTGGCGCGACGATTGGAAGAAGCGGAAACCGTATTGCGAATTCCAGATTTGCGCTGGACGGACAGGAAATCACCCTTACACCGAACGAGGGCAAAAACAATCTGCACAGTGGACCGAATGGATTTGAGAAAAAAATCTGGAATGCAGCAGAGATTTCCGAAGATAAAAATGCAGTAACGTTTTCAAGAATCAGTCCGGACGGTGAGAATGGATTTCCGGGAGAATTTCAGGTTTCTGTTACATATGAAATGACAGAAAATAATGAGCTTCGGATAGTATACGGAGGAGTCTGTGACAAGACAACAGTTGCAAATATGACCAACCATTCTTATTTTAATCTTGCAGGAGAGGGCAGTGGGAAAGCAATGGATCAGTACCTGACGATTCATGCTGAATCCTATACACCGGTTGGAGAAGGATCTATTCCGCTTGGAGAGAATGCGCCGGTTGAGGGCACTCCGATGGATTTCCGCACACCACATCAGATTGGTGATGAGATTGAAGCCGACTTTGAGCAGTTAAAGATTACAGGTGGCTATGATCACAACTATGTGACCGATTATTATAACAAAGCCAGTGTCCGTGAGATTGCCCGTGCATGGTCCGAAAAGACCGGTATCGAGATGAGCGTACTGAGTGACTGCCCATGCGTGCAGTTCTATGCAGCAAACTTTGTAGAAAACGAGCATGGCAAGAATGGACATGTTTACAATCAGAGAGAAGCGTTCTGTTTGGAAACACAGGTAGAGCCGAATGCAGTCAATGTAGAAGCGTTCCATTCACCGGTTCTGGATGCCGGTGAGCGATATTATTCCGAGACCATTTATTGTTTCTCCGTCAGAAAATAAATAAAAGTTATTTTTCCGGCTTTCTTCATATAATGCAATATGAAGAAAGTCGGATTTTTTATTGGGATAAGTATGATTTTTTATAGTGTCACAGTGGCAAAATGTGTAGCAGAAATTTATGCGGAAGTGCCGGATCCGGTAATTCGTGTGCTGATATCGGACAGTGATTTCCAATCGTATTATCATTCGTCTGTGACAGTTGCTTATAACGGCAGGGAAATACGATATGAAGCAGAAGAACTTCAAAAGCAAAAAACAACCATACGTATTCCGGCGCAAAAAGATGGCATCTGTATTCAATCATTGAAGCGTCAGGATGGTGCACCGGTATATCATGGGAGTATGGAACTCATACCGGATGAGCAGGGAATTCTGCTGGTAAATGAACTGTATCTGGAAGAATATCTGAAAGGTGTTGTGCCAAGTGAAATGCCGTCATCGTATTCGCTTGAGGCACTGAAAGCACAGGCAGTATGTGCCAGAACTTATGCATGGAAACAGATACAGGAGGGCAGACTGACAGAGTATGATGCGGATGTGGATGACAGCGTGAGCTTTCAGGTGTATGGAAATGTTCGGCCACAGGATTCCACAACACATGCCGTCGAAGAAACAAAGGGGCAGATCATATGTCAGAATGGAGAAGCAATTGACGCGTATTATTTTTCAACTTCGGCTGGTGTGACCAGTACGGATGAGATTTGGGGTGCTGCAAAGGCCGCGTCCTATCTGCAAAGTGTTCCATGCAAATTTGATGAACTGGAACCATGGAGTCACTGGAGTGTTGAAATTCCGTGGGAAACAATAGAAGAGAAGGCAAAAGCATATCAGGACAAAAACAGTGTGTTGACAGCAATTACCATAAATACAAGAAATGAAAGCGGTGCAGTGACAGGGCTGACAGTAAGTATGGAAGACAGTTCTTTTGAATTAAAAAATGAATATGAAATCCGGCAGTTCTTTTCTCCGGAGGGCTGTACGATCACAGAAAAGGATGGCACAGAGACGGAAGGAGGAAAGCTGTTACCGAGTGCATATTTTGAACTGGAAATGAAAAAAGATGAATCCATGAAGATTACAGGCGGCGGCTACGGGCATGGTGTCGGGATGAGCCAGACAGCAGCCAATGTGATGGCGGAACAGGGATATGATTACAGGAAAATCCTGGATTATTTTTTCAAAAATATTACAATCGAAAATCTGGGATGACAGAAAGATGATTTCGTGGTAAAATGTACAACAAACATATTGGACCCTGGGAGAAAAAATATGGAAAAAAAATCAGAAAAAAGCACGATAGCGCTGATCCTTGGCTTCATAAAGCGTATGCAGGAGGATCATATCGGTGCATATGCTGCGCAGACGGCATATTTCCTGATCATGTCGTTTATTCCTTTTGTGCTGGTACTTACCGCGCTTGTTCAGTATACACCACTTACTTACCGGATGCTCAGACAGGCAATCATCGGGTTTGTCCCGGATAATTTACAGGATTTTGTCCTCAAGATTATTGCAGAGGTATTTACGAAGAGTGCAGCTGTTGTACCGATTTCAGGTCTGTTCGCACTGTGGTCCTCCGGTAAAGGCATGCAGTCCCTGATTGCGGGACTGAACGAGATCTATCACGTAAAGGAGACTCGAAACTGGCTGACGAACCGGTTGTATTCGATGCTATATATGTTTTTGTTTATTATTGCAATTATCACCAGTCTTCTTCTTCTGGTTATGGGTAACCGGATACATGCGGAATTGGTTGTTCACATGCCCTTACTCGGGAAGGTAGTAGGGAGAATTTTGAGTGCCAAGACATTTCTTGTTTTTGTTGTGCTCTTTCTTGTTTTTCTGGTGTTGTACAGATACCTGCCAAACAGAAAGGCTTCATTGAAAAGTCAGGTGCCGGGGGCATTTATCATTGCTGTGGCATGGTCATTGTTTTCCTATTTCTTTTCGTTGTATTTTACATTTTTTCCAAATTTCAGTAATATGTACGGAAGTCTGTCTGCATTGATCATGGTCATGTTGTGGCTTTATGTGTGCATGAATCTCCTGCTTTATGGGGCAGAATTAAATGCATATTTTGAAAAACAGTTCCGCCAGGCACAGTATACCGTATGGCAGCAGATAAAAAAACTGCTTGACAGATTTTGGGCACTGTGGCATCATAAAGACTGATAAGCGAAAAGCTGTGAAGGCGTTTCAGGAAATTGTTTTCTTACAGAGAGAAGGAGTCGTCGGCTGTAAGCTCCTTTAAGTTCAGACAGTTTCTTATTTTCCCGCCGGAGCTTCGTTTCTGAATTTTCAGTAGGAAGCGACGTGGATGCGCGTTAAGCATGACTCAAGTGCCTGTGGATAGTTTCACGGGAAGCAGGGTGGTACCGCGGTTATAATTCCGTCCCTTTTTGGGGACGGATTTTTTTATGTAAAAAAAAGGAGAGTAAAATCATGGATATGAAGGAAAGACTTCAGGAATTAGCTGAAGCAGCCAGAAAACGGATCGAGGAATCAGATCGTCCGGAAAGGCTGAATGAAGTAAAAGTTGCTTACCTCGGCAAAAAGGGTGAGCTGACTGCAATCTTAAAGAGTATGAAAGATGTTGATCCGGAAGATCGTCCAAAAGTAGGTCAGATGGTAAATGAGACCCGTGTGAAGATTGAAGAACATCTGGAAGCAACCAGAAAGAAACTGGAAGAAGCACTTCGTGAAGAAAAAATGAAAGCAGAAGTGATCGACGTTACACTTCCGGCAAAGAAAGCAATGATCGGTCATCGTCATCCAAACAGCATTGCACTCGAAGAAGTAGAGCGTATTTTTATCGGAATGGGCTATGAAGTAGTAGAGGGTCCGGAAGTAGAATATGCAGATTATAACTTTACAAAACTGAATATTCCGGAAGATCATCCGGCAAGAGATGAGCAGGATACATTCTTTATCAATGATTCTATTCTTCTTCGTTCTCAGACTTCCCCGGTACAGGCACGTACCATGGAAAAGGGCAAACTGCCGATCCGTATGATCGCACCGGGACGTGTATTCCGTTCTGACGAAGTAGATGC
>ENA-ORNZ01001652-ORNZ01001652.1-human-gut-metagenome-genome-assembly--contig:-NODE-1652-length-18787-cov-44.606502_pt1 | contig 18787 bp, 14 predicted proteins | sample MGYA00242124_ERZ509040 | MGnify/ENA primary metagenome ERZ509040 (study PRJEB26280, sample SAMEA2338733) | human gut metagenome | biome: human gut; feature: human-associated habitat; material: faeces... | reverse complement strand
CTACCTGTAATGTGGGAACCTGCCATATCTGGCATGGGAAATGCGCATAACTGCGTACCTAAGTTACAGGCGTATCCACCGATATTCAGTCGGACGCCTAAAGCGTCTGGAAGCATGTGACTTCAGTCATGTGAGGTTCACCCATAAAGCTTTGGGGCGGAAGCACAATTCAGGACTGTGGTGACTCCTAATGTGGATCCGATCACATTTTTTAATAAGGCTAATGAGTTGATGGTAAAGAATTCTCCGGCAGCTGCGGATAAGGAAATGCTTGAAAAAATAGCAGCTGTGAATATAGGTCCTGGTATGGAATTTGACACTTCTGTTCTTACCGGTGATGTTGCAGAAAACTGGAAGACAATGCTGACAGAAATTCAGCTAAAGCTTATCAAAGAGGGCCAGAAATTCTCAAAAAAGCTTGGTCAGTGGGACTATTTTGGTGAACCGATCGGAGATTTCAATACAGAATATGCTTATCGTGCACTGGTAGCTCTTGCAGGGCTTGGTGCCAATACAGTTAAAGTTGCGCTGTATCCAAAGATAGAGCAGGATGCGGATGGAAATACTCTTCTTAACTTCCTGTAAAATTAACTCTCGATTCAAAAGAATGGCTTATTTATGCGGTTTATTCAAGATATGTAGTTAATAATATGAGAATTAATTACCTCTCGAGAGTTAACTTATAAAACAGCCACAAATCCATTGAGGTCAGAGTTCCTTATCGTGGAGCGACGACCTCAGTTTTTTTATAACCGTAAATTAACAAGGAAGATATTTGCAGATGGACGGATATTGGATTCAGGTCTAAAAAAGAACTTTTCTCATACAGGTATATGATTTATAATCATAATAAAAGGAAGATACTATAGTAATTTTTGTAAATAATGTATATTGATTCAGCTCATTAGAACATGAAATCCTGTTGAACTGTCTTAAATGCATTAATAAGAGGATTGTTAAACAGTGGCAACCGATGTTTCACGTGAAAACGAAAAGGATGGGATGATTATGAAAAATTACTCAGAAGATGTAAACAGACAGTATCATATTCAAGTGGCAAAAGGTGAAGTGGGCCGTTATGTGATCCTTCCGGGAGATCCGAAAAGATGTGTAAAGATTGCACAGTATTTTGATAATCCTGTGCTGATCGCAGACAACAGGGAATATATCACTTATACAGGAACACTGGATGGAGTGAAGGTCAGTGTAACGTCAACCGGTATTGGTGGCCCATCAGCGTCCATTGCAATGGAAGAGCTGTATCGCTGCGGAGCGGATACTTTTGTCAGAATCGGAACCTGTGGTGGAATGCAGACGGAAATAAAAAGTGGAGACATTGTAATTGCGACAGCAGCAGTACGTATGGAAGGAACAAGCAGAGAATATGCGCCAATTGAATATCCGGCAGTGGCAAATCTGGATGTGACCAATGCTCTTGTTGAAGCTGCGAAGGAGAAAGGATTTATATATCATACAGGTGTGGTACAGTCTAAAGATTCTTTCTATGGACAGCATGAGCCGGAAGCAATGCCGGCAGGTTATGAGTTGATCAATAAATGGGAAGCCTGGAAACGAATGGGATGTCTTGCTTCTGAAATGGAATCCGCGGCACTTTTCATCGTAGCCGGTAAACTCAGGGCGAGGATGGGTTCCTGTCTGTTAGTATTGGCAAATCAGGAGAGAGAGAAGCTGGGTCTTGAGAATCCGGTTGTACATGACACAGACATGGCAATCCGGGTAGCTGTAGAGGCAATCCGCAGAATGATTAAAGAAGATCAGGGACAAGTTCTGTAAGGACGGAGGTGACAGAGAATGCAGAATCTGGAAAAATCCATGATCAGTAAACTGATTGAGACTGCAATGGAACAGCTCAAATTTTCTTATACACCCTATTCAAATTTTAAGGTTGGTGCATCATTACTTACAAAAAACGGACAGATTTATACAGGGTGTAACATTGAAAATGCAGCATATACACCTACGAACTGTGCAGAACGAACTGCAATTTTCAAAGCAGTGAGCGAAGGCGTCAGAGAGTTTGACGCAATTTGTATTGTGGGTGGAAAAGATGGGATTTTGACAGAGTATACAGCTCCCTGTGGTGTCTGCCGTCAGGTAATGATGGAGTTCTGTGATCCGGAGACATTTCGGATTATTCTGGCAATAGATAAAGAACATTATGATATCTACACACTGAAGGATTTGCTACCGCTGGGATTTGGACTACGAAATCTGATAAATTCCCGAGAAATATAAGGTAAACGCCCATCATTGCAAGTGATTTTTAATTGCGAAAAGTAAAAAAAGTGAATGACGAATAAAAGGGAACAGGAAAAGGTCAGCGATTAATAAAATGTAAGAGAAGGAGTAAACATAAATGAAAAATTACGACAGAATTTTTGTAATTGTACTTGATTCTCTGGGGATCGGGGCAATGCCGGATTCAGCAAAATTTGGTGACATCGGGGTGGATACTTTTGGACATATTCTTGAGAAAATGGGTTCTCTGGAGATCCCAAATCTTAGAAAACTGGGAATGTTGAATCTTCATCCGGCAGGAAAAATGGCGGGTGTTGAGAAGCCCAAGGGGCGATATACGCATCTGGGTGAAGCTAGCAATGGAAAAGATACCATGACCGGACACTGGGAGATGATGGGAATCAAAACAGAAAAACCATTTAAAACCTTTACAGAAACAGGATTCCCGCCGGAACTGATCGCAGAACTGGAGAAAAGATGCGGAAAAAGAGTGATAGGAAACAAGAGCGCAAGCGGAACGGAGATTATTGAGGAACTGGGCGAAGAGGAGATTCAGACGGGTGCAATGATTGTTTATACTTCAGCAGATTCTGTTCTTCAGATCTGCGGAAATGAAGAAACTTTTGATCTTCAGAATCTGTACCGCTGCTGTGAAATTGCAAGAGAAATTACCATGAAGGATGAATGGAGAGTTGGAAGAGTTATTGCAAGACCATACATTGGTAAGAAAAAAGGTGAATTTAAACGTACCAGTAACCGTCATGATTATGCATTGAAACCCACCGGACTTACCACGTTAAACGTGTTGAAAGATCATGGATTTGATGTGATCGGTGTTGGAAAGATTCATGATATTTTTTGCGGAGAAGGCATTACAGAAACTCATCATTCAGACAGCTCTGTACATGGAATGGAGCAGACAATTGAAATCTGCAAGAGAGATTTCAGAGGGTTATGTTTTGTTAATCTTGTAGATTTTGATGCATTATGGGGACACAGAAGAAATGTGGAAGGTTACGGAAAAGAGATTGAGAAATTTGACAAAAATCTGGGTGTGTTGTTAGAAGAAATGAGAGAGAATGATCTGCTTATTCTCACTGCAGATCATGGAAATGATCCGACTTATACAGGAACTGACCATACAAGAGAATATGTACCATTCATTGCTTACTCAAAGAGAATGAAAAATGGCGGTGCGATAAAAGACGAAGATACTTTTGCTGTGATCGGTGCTTCTGTGGCGGAGAATTTTGGAGTGCCAATGCCTGAGGGAACAATTGGACATTCTGTTTTAAAAGAGTTAATGTAATAACGATTGTAAAAAAAGACAGGAATATTGAAAACAGGCGTTTTCAATCTCCTGTCTTTTGTGCTAAAATAGGAAAAGAATTTATCTGACTAAATCGTTAAAGAGAGACAAGTGATAAATTGTAAAAAGATAAAATGATACAGAAAGGAAACAGTTTTTATGGAAACAGGAACAATTTTTAAATTTCATAATGACCTGGATACAGACCAGATCATAGCATCACAGTATCTGTTACTTCCTAATCTGGATGAGATGAAAGGTCATGCATTTGAATCTCTGGATCCGGATTTTTCAAAGAAAGTAAAACCGGGAGATTTCGTGGTAGGTGGAGAAAACTTTGGATGTGGTTCTTCCAGAGAGCAGGCGCCTGGTGTTCTGAAAGCGTTGGGAGTACAGGCAGTTGTAGCAAAATCTTTTGCTCGAATCTTTTACAGAAACTCTATTAATATTGGTTTGCCGGTAATTGTCTGCAAAGATCTTCCGGACGAAGTAAATACCGGAGATAAGATGGTTCTTCATATGTCAGAGGGAACAGTTGAAGCTAACGGAAAAACATATTCCTGTACAAAGCTTCCGGAATATATGCAGAATATTTTGAATCAGGGTGGTCTGATCGCATCTCTGAACAAGGAGGAGAAGTAAAATGGGAATGACAATTGCAGAAAAGATTATTGCTGCGGCAGCAGGTGTTGACAGCGTAAAACCGGGAGATATCCATACAGTTAAACTCGATCGTCTCATGAGTAATGATGGAACCACACATCTTACGGTTGATATGTATAACAATAAATTGAAAAATCCGCACATTGCAGATACAAGTAAGCTGGTGTTTATCGTGGATCATAATGTACCATCTGACAGCCCGAAAACAGCAGCATCTCAGAAGAAGATGCGAGATTTTGCAAAAGAACATAACATTGATTTCTGGGAAGGAAAAGGTGTCTGCCATCAGGTTATGATCGAGAATTATGTCCGTCCGGGTGAACTGATCTTTGGTGCAGACAGCCATACCTGTTCATACGGTGCATTAGGTGCATTTGGAACAGGCGTAGGATGTACAGATTTCCTTTATGGTATGGTAACAGGTACTTCATGGGTACTGGTTCCTGAGAGCGTAAAATTTAATCTGACAGGTAAACTTCCGGAAGGAATTTACGCAAGAGATCTGATTCTTACAATCATTGGGGAAATCGGAGCAAATGGATGTAACTATCAGGCAATGGAATTTACAGGCGAGGGTGCGAAAACACTCAGTATCAGTGATCGTATGGCGCTTTGCAACATGGCAGTAGAAGCCGGTGCAAAGACAGGTATCTTTGAAGCAGATGAGAAAGCTATTGAATATCTGAAAGAACATGGACGTGAGCCAAAGGCTGTATATCGCAGTGATCCGGATGCAGTTTATGCGAGAGAATATACATTTGATTTATCAAAAGTCCGTCCTGTAGTTGCGAAACCTGATTTTGTAGACAATGTTGTGCCTGCAGAAGAAGCCTGCGGAATTGAAATCAATGAAGCATTTCTGGGATCCTGTAACAACGGACGTATTGAAGATTTGCGTGTCGGTGCAGAAATCATCAAGGGCAAGAAGGTTGCTGAGGGTGTCAGATTTCTCGTTGTGCCTGCAAGCCAGACTATTTACCGCCAGGCATTAAAAGAGGGGCTTATTGACACGTTTATGGAGGCTGGAGCCATTGTTATGAATCCGAACTGCAGTGTATGCTGGGGAAGCTGTCAGGGTGTGATCGGTGAGAACGAAGTTCTGATCAGTACAGGAACACGTAATTTCAAAGGTCGTGCAGGACACCCAAGCTCCAAAGTATATCTGGGATCAGCAGCTACTGTTACAGCATCTGCCATTACAGGAAAGATTGCGCTGGCAAGTGAGGTGTGATGCTAATTATAAATGTTTCACGTGAAACATTTAACCGAATCAAGTAAATTTCCTGCGAAGGTTGCGAAAAGCAATAGACAGCAGGTGGAGATTTGTTTGTATCAGGAGGAGAGCAAGCTCATCCTGATAAACTGCGGAGTAGTTATTCGGTATGGTATAGAGTCGCGTAGCAAAGCGGATATTCACAATTCGTATGAATGAATTTTAACTTGTGACTGTGAAAGTACTGAACAGTTACAAGTGAAGATAGAAGATAAGAGGTAAGATTATGGAAAAATTCACAGGAAAAGTGTGGGTTCTGGATGATGACATTGATACAGATATTATTATTCCAACAGAATATCTCGCACTGAAAACAATCGACGATATGAAACAGTACGGATTCAGTCCTCTGCGTCCGGAACTGGCAGGACAGATTCAGAAAGGCGACATTATTGTTGCAGGAAAGAACTTTGGATGTGGTTCTTCCAGAGAACAGGCACCGGAAATTATCAAAGCACTGGGACTTCAGTGTGTAATTGCCAAATCTTTTGCGAGAATTTTCTTCAGAAATTCTATTAATAATGGTCTGTTACTGATCGAGCAGCCAGATCTTCATGATGATATCAAAGAAGGTGATGAAGTCACTGTGGTAATGAATGAACATGTAGATTACAATGGAAAACAGTACCCGATTGCTTCTCTTCCGGAAAATCTGATGAGCATTATTCAGGCTGGCGGACTTGTAAAAGCCATGCGCAAACTGAATGGGCTGGATTGATTTGGAAAGGAGAGGAAAATGGGCGAGACAGTTATTGAGAAAATTATAAGAAACAATGTTGGAAAAACAGTAAAGCCTGGAGACATTGTAACGGTCAATGTAGACAGGGTTATGATTCATGATATATTTATTCCATTTGTAGCAGAAAAGTTTGAAGAAATGGGCTTTACGAAGATCTGGGATCCAGATAAAGCAGTACTCATATATGACCATCTGGTTCCTGCAAGTCAGTTAGATGATACCAGACATTTCCATGCGGGAGATGCTTTTGCCAGGAAATATGGCATGAAAAATGTTCACAGAAGTGATGGAATCTGCCACCAGTTAATGACAGAGGCAGGTTATGTAAAACCGGGAAATATTGTATTTGGTACAGACAGCCATACCACTACCTACGGATGTGTAGGCGCTTTCTCTTCCGGTATCGGATATACAGAGATGGCAAGTATTCTGGGAACAGGAACTATGTGGATCAAAGTTCCTGAGACAATTAAGATTGTGATCGAGGGAGAACTTCCGGAAAATGTTATGTCCAAAGATATCATCCTGCGTCTGATCGGTGATCTGGGAGCTGATGGAGCTACATACAGAGCACTTGAATTTACCGGCAGTACAGTAAAGAATATGACAGTAGCAAGCCGTATGACTATGGCAAATATGGCGATTGAGGCAGGGGCAAAATGTGCGCTGTTTACACCGGATGAAAAAACTGCAGAATATTGTGACATAGAGTTGAATGAGTTCCAGAAGAGCCTTACAGGAGATGAAGATGCAACCTATATGAAAACAATCACTTATCGCGCAGAGGATTTTGTACCGGTTATGGCATGTCCGTCTCAGGTAGATAAGATTAAAAATGTAAGTGAACTTGAAGGAATAGAAATAGATCAGGTATTTATCGGTTCCTGTACAAATGGCCGTCTGGAGGATCTCAGAGCTGCAGCAGAGGTGTTAAAGGGCAAAAAGGTAGCAGATTACGTTAAATTGATTGTAACTCCTGCAAGTCGTAAAATATACTGTCAGGCAATTGCAGAGGGAATTATGGATACTCTGGCAGAAGCAGGTGCAATGATCACACATCCCGGATGTGGATTGTGCTGTGGACGTGCAGGAGGTATCCTTACCGACGGTGAACGTGTAGTAGCTACAAATAACAGAAATTTCCTTGGTCGAATGGGAACATCTAAGGTAGAGATTTACCTTGCATCACCAAAAACAGCAGCAGCGTGTGCAATTGCTGGTAAAATTGTAAATCCAGAGAAATAAAACGTACAATAAAATCAATGCGATATAAATTGTACAGATGAGCAACGAAACTACAGAATAACAAAAGAATAAAATTAACGGATAAGTCCACTGCATTATTTATAAAAGGAGTAAGCAGTGGACTTATTTTTTGTCAGAGAACGACACTATGATATATTTCATATCACATAATAAATCATCTGACGGGATAATAAGGAAAGAAAAGGCGTGGAAAAGCCTGTAAATTTGATTGCATAGAAAAAGTTTCTCAGACAGAATTGTCCAGTGTGAGTCTGATCTCCGACGAAAACATGTGCTTTTTGAACTTAAAATTGAACAAACAGAATCTGCGAAATAGCAAGAAAGCCGCATAAATAAAAGGAATTTCAAAAACATCAAAACTTAAATTGAACATATATTGAACTAAAATAAGAAAAGTTAAATTCTGGTTCAGTGTATAGTTCAAAATATAAATTAAACTAATTGAACCGGTGTAACGAAAGCAATTAACATGTTCAATATAGTTCAATTGATAATGAACTATAAAATAAACTAAAAATTGAACTTTACTGATGAAATTGAAAATAATAAAATTTACCGTTGAATTATTAGTTCAATTATAGTATAATAGCAAAGAAAAAAACTTGAAAAAGCTGATAAAATGCGGGATTTAAAAATGAACAGAACATATATTTGTGCATGATGCTGAAAGAAATATATTTGAACTTAATTAATGTTTGTATGTCCGAATGTATTTTGATTCCCGTATAAACAATATAATATATCTGTTCTTTCTATAACATATATGCGAAAGAATTAAGAAATATAACAATAACCATTGATTATAACAATGTAATTTGTTTTTTACAGAGAACGGAGATAGTATTTATGAATAATATATTTGCTGAACGATTAAAAAAAGCAATGGAACAGAAGAATATGAAGCAGATAGATCTTGTAAAAAAGGCGGCAGAGCAGGGCGTGAAACTTGGAAAGAGTCATGTGAGCCAGTATCTGAGTGGAAAAACAACTCCCAGATCAGAAATTCTTAATTTTCTGGCGACAACATTAGGAGTAGAAACTGAATGGCTGAAAGGAACCGATGTATCTGTAGACACTTTGAAGAAAGAGACAAATGAGGCAGGAATTCAAATGGAAAATATGAAATTTGATTACAATTATAATAATATGAAAGAAAATACCAGGGAGACAGTTGAGGAAGTACAGGTTCGTGAATTTAAAAAATCATCTAAATTAAATAACGTATTATATGATGTAAGAGGACCGGTTGTAGAAGAAGCTGCACGTATGGAAAACGCAGGAACTCAGGTTTTGAAACTGAATATCGGAAATCCGGCACCATTTGGATTCAGAACACCGGACGAAGTGATTTATGATATGAGACAGCAGCTGACAGAGTGTGAGGGATATTCTCCTGCAAAAGGTTTGTTTTCTGCCAGAAAAGCAATCATGCAGTATGCACAGTTGAAAAAGCTCCCTAATGTATCAATTGAGGATATTTATACAGGAAACGGTGTCAGTGAACTGATTAATCTCTGTATGTCAGCCCTGTTGGATAATGGAGATGAAATTTTGATTCCATCTCCGGATTATCCGTTGTGGACTGCATGTGCAACTTTAGCTGGTGGAAAAGCAGTACATTATATTTGTGATGAGCAGGCAGAATGGTATCCGGATATGGATGATATCAGAAAGAAAATTACCAGCAGAACAAAAGCAATCGTTATTATAAATCCGAATAACCCGACGGGTGCGTTGTATCCGAGAGAGGTATTACAACAGATAGTAGATATTGCCAGAGAACATCATCTGATCATTTTCTCTGATGAAATCTATGACCGTCTTGTAATGGACGGAGCAGAACATATTTCCATTGCTTCAATGGCTCCGGATTTATTCTGTGTAACATTCAGCGGTTTATCCAAATCACATATGATCGCAGGCTTTAGAATCGGATGGATGATTCTCAGTGGCAATAAGGCAGTTGCAAAAGATTATATAGAAGGAATCAAGATGCTTTCTAATATGAGACTTTGTTCTAATGTACCGGCGCAGTCAATTGTTCAGACTGCATTGGGCGGACATCAGAGTGTGGAGAGTTATATTGTTCCTGGTGGACGTATTTATGAGCAGAGAGAATTTATTTATAATGCGCTGACAGATATTCCGGGAATTACTGCTGTGAAACCGAAAGCTGCATTTTATATGTTCCCTAAGATTGATACAAAGAAATTTAATATCGTAAATGATGAGAAATTTGCATTAGATTTATTAAAAGAGAAGAAGATTCTGCTTGTACATGGCGGTGGATTTAACTGGCATCAGCCGGATCACTTCAGAGTGGTTTATTTACCAAGAATAGAAGTATTAAAAGAAGCAGCCGGCAAAATCAGAGATTTTCTGGAATATTACCAGCAGGAAATATAATCTGTCAGTGAGAAATGGGTACTATGTTTCACGTGAAACATAGTACCCATTTCCTGATATTATAAAAACTTTTGGTCAAACGGATAAAATCATCCATTTTGCTACGCAGCTCTACATCGAATAATTGTGCTGCAGTAGATTTGTTTGACTCGGGTCAAGCTGATAAAATCATCCGCTTCGCTGCTTGTTCATAACCGAATAACTGTTTCGCAGTTTATCAGAAGGAGTTTACACTTCTCCTGATACAAGCAAGTCCTCACCCATTGCTTATTGCTTTTCGCAACCTCCGCAGGGGACTTAATTGATTCGGTTAAATTGTGGAATTACTACAGGAAGACAATATGTTTGTTTCACGTGAAACATAATGTGCTGACAAGATTGTCCAAGAATCGTTACTGTTCACTGGTAATATCCCGCAAGGTGTTTTTTGTGAGCAAAGGTCACAGAAAACCCAAGACATACCGCGCGAATTTATGCGATTAGCATAAATTAAGTTTGCGAAGCAAACGATACTCCTTGGGCATTGCACAAGGAGGTTCATATTTCCTGCATCGCGAAGTGTGTTGCTGAGAACGGAGTGAACAGTAACCAAGAATCAAATAGTGACAAAATTTTATAAAAAATTAAGTGGTGAATAACTATCAGATGTGATAAACTATGTTTAATGCGTTATTTGCGAAATAGTTATTATTCTGATAACAGTAAATGAGGTTAGGTTTAAAAGTATTTTGCCCCTGATATCATCAAATGATGCTGTGATATAAATTTCTGGAGGTATGACGAAAAATGGAAAATGAGGAAAAAAACCAGACAGAACAGTCAGACAAAAGCAGGTCTGTGTGGAGGGAGTTGTGGGACTATGCAAAGATTATCATTGCAGTCTTTGTTATAGCGTTTCTGTTGGGACACTTTGTATATATTAATGCACGAGTGCCGTCAGGTTCTATGGAAGAAACAATTATGACAGGTGACAGAGTATTTGGAAATCGTCTGGCATATATAAAAGATGATCCGGAGAGATTTGATATTGTAATATTTAAATATCCGGATGATCCATCTCAGCTTTTTGTAAAACGAGTAATTGGTCTTCCGGGAGAAACAGTAAACATTGTAGATGGAAAAGTGTATATCAATGATTCCGAAGAACCGCTGGATGACAGCTTTTGTCCGGAAACACCGGAAGGAAGCTTTGGACCGTATACAGTTCCGGAGGGATGTTATTTCATGTTAGGAGATAACAGAAACCACAGTATGGATTCCAGATACTGGCAAAATCCGTTTGTAGAGGAAGATGCAATAGAGGCAGAAGTAGCAGTTCGTTACTGGCCGTTAAATAAGATAGGAACTGTAAAATAATCGTGACGGTTCCATATTTTCAAAAGTCAAGCGGATAAAATCATCCGCTTCGCAGTTTATCAGAAGGAGCTTGCACTCATCTTGATACAAGCAAGTCCCCACCCACTGCTTATTGCTTTTCGCAACCTCCGCAGGGGACTTACTTGATTTGGTTAAACTGCCGGGTAGTTACAGGTAGTTTGGAAATTTTATAAAAGACTGTTAAAATCAGGAAAATCACATATTAGTGTCCTGATTTTGACAGTCTTTTGTTGTCTGTGGATTTTTCAAATGTTATACTGTAAGACAGGAGGAAAATGAAGAAAATGGAATGCTGGATAGTTATAACAATTCCGTAAAATGTAAAAAGAGAAAGGAAGACGAATATGAAAAGATGGAAAAAGTTTATAGCAATGGGACTGGCGGTATCTATGACAGTTCCGTCCTGTATACCGCAGACATTGTGGGCTTCAGAGTTTTCGGCAGGAAGTGTTGAATCAGTAGCAGATGTTTTTGAAGATGGTGCCGGATATGAGACAGGAAATGAGTCAGGAAATAAAATATCTGATGAGAATAACAGTGGAGATGAGTTTGGAACAGGAGAGTTAAAAGATCAGGAACCGGAACAGTCGGAGACAGAAGATTCAGTAAATGCCGGACAGAGCGCAGAAGGTTATAATATTCTGCTTTACAGTGATGGTAAACTGGAAAAAACATATGTGATACCCTATGCAGATGCGGATATTGCTAAAGTACCGGAAGCACTGAGGGGAAAGACAGGTTACGTTTTTAAAGAGTGGAATACGAAAGAAGATGGAACCGGTGAAACCTATAAACCGGGAGACTCTATTAAGAAACTTCTTGAAACAGCAGATATGGCAAAGCAGGCTCAGGAAACCAGTGAGAGGACAGAAGCCGGAGAAGAAATAAAACCAGAAAAAGATGTGATGCAGGAAGAAAATGATGTGGCACAGACGGACAGCGCATCATGGGAAGAAAAGACTGATAAGGCAGAAATGCAGATATCAGACACAGAAAATGATGGAACAAGTCCGGATATATCTACAGATAAGGCTATTGCAGCAGGAGATACAACAGCAATAACCCTGTATGCAATCTGGGAGAAAGCATCCGAATATAAAATCACATATAAACTTAATAAAGGAAAAAATAATACTGCTAATCCCAAAACTTATACTTCAGAAGATGAGATTAAATTTAAAAAGCCGACGCGTTCCGGATATCATTTTGTGGGATGGTATACAGACAGTAAGTATAAAAATCAGATAAGCGTGATTGAAAAGGGTTCAGAAGGTTCCCTTACTTTATATGCAAAATGGACAAAGGAAATCAGTCCTTCGGCGAAAGCTGCATCACTGGATTATTTAAAAGGAACAAAGGCGAATACCATCACTGTATCCGCAACTGTTTCAAATTATGTGAAAAGTTCGGATGGTTATTACTATCTGGTGTATGTAGATTCTAATTCCGGTAAAGTGAAAAAAACGGTGGGTAAAGTAAAGAAGCCGGAGAAGGCAAAAGGGAAGATCACATTTAAGCTGAACATTTCCGGACATCCGGAATATGCACAGGGAAAATTTGCCATAGGGATAAAAAAATCTAAATCTGCGTATAGTGTGATCAGTCCGAAAAGCTATGTCAGCAATCCGGAGAAACTCAGTACAAATACAGCAGCATATTTTGTTCCGGGGACCAAAAAAGGAATTCAGGCTACAGATATCAACGAGCTGACAGATACAAAATCCAAAACAGTATTTTTTAACTTATATATTTCAGACCTGATGCGAAAAGACAGTGGTGTGGAAACATATAAATATAATGGGAAAACATATCATTTTAATGGTCTGTACGGATATGTATATCTTGTTCAGCAATGTAATGCAAAGGGAATCCAGGTGACTGCACAGATCAGTATTGACAGGAATGCCAGTACGCAGAGCTTTATTACGGGAAACAGTCCTTATGCAGAAACAGCTTATTATGGATGGAACACAGATAACAGCACAACTAGACAGACTATGGAAGCAATGTTTGCATATCTGGGAGAGAAGTTTGGAAAAAATAACTGTTATATAAGTAACTGGATCCTGGGAAATGAAGTAAACAGTGCAAGCGGATATTATTATGTAGGGAATGTCAGTTTTTCAAAATTTATCTCCATGTACAGTGAAGCCTTTCGCTGCCTTTACAATGCAGTGAAAAGCAGCCGGGGAAGTTCCAAAGTATTTATCTGTCTGGATAATTGCTGGAATCAGAAAAATGCCTTTACTATTTGCTATAGTGCAAGATCAACTCTGGAAAGCTTTGCGGCGAAGATTTCTGATATGCAGAAAGATGTGAACTGGAATCTGGCATATCATGCATATAATCAGCCGCTTTCAGATTCACAGTTCTGGTCAGGTGCAAATGCATCCATGTTTACCAGTGATGCGAACACCACCACGTTTATCACTATGCGTAATATCCAGACACTTACAGATTATGTGAAAAACAGATTTGGTTCCAATACAAGGATCATTCTTTCGGAACAGGGATTTTCTTCCACTTATGGAGGACAGGCAAATCAGGCGGCAGCAATTGCACTGGCCTATTATAAGGCTGCCTGCAATCCAATGATTGATGCATTTATTATAAGAAGCTATGAAGATGAAGCCCATGAGGTGGCTCAGGGACTGGCAATGGGATTGAAGGATGCCAATGGGAAAAAGAAAACATCGTATAATGTCTTTAAAAATATGGATAGTTCCAATTCCCTGAAATATACAGAAAAGGTACTAAAAAGTCAGGTTGGAAACTGGAAATCACTGATTCCGGGATATAGTACCGGAAAAATTTCCTCCATGTATCGAAAGTGATATAACTGACAGACAGGACTGATTTTAAAAATTGCTGTCATATTAAAAATGTATAAAATTGTCACAAATTAAACACATTTTTCCCACACAAAGAACACAAATCATTCCTATACTTAAAAGCATCAAAAGGAAACAGAGATAAATAAATGACATAGATAAATGACATAGATTCATGGAGGGACTTTATTATGATGAACAAAGATAACAGAAATGATAAAATCAGAAAGATTGCAAAGAAAGGTCTTACACTCAGCTTATGTGCAGTACTTGCAGGAGGACTTGCAGCAGGAAGTTTTGAGGGAGTAAATAAACTTGCAGGATGGAGCGGAGCCACAACAGTGGAAGCTGCTTCAAATAAGGACGAGACAACATTGACATATGCAAAATCCGAGAAGAAGGATGCAGATGCCAGTGATTCCAAATCAGATACCGGAAAAGATACAGGCAGCACAGCAAAAGGAAACCTTGATGTGTCTGAAATCGCATCAGAAGCACTTCCATCTATTGTATCTATTACAACCAAGTCAGTTCAGGAGGTACAGAATTACTTCGGAATGTATGGAATGTATGGATATGCACCACAGCAGCAGGAACAGGAAGTAGAGGGCAGTGGTTCCGGTATTATTGTTGGTAAGAATGATGATGAACTTCTGATTGCTACAAATTATCATGTAGTAGAAGGTGCGGATACATTGTCAGTTGCATTTACAGATGGAAATGCAGTGGAGGCATCCGTAAAGGGATTTGATGAAGAGAGAGATCTTGCAGTTGTATCTGTATCTCTGGATGATGTTAAAGATGATACAATGGATGCCATTTCAATTGCGAAGATTGGCAGTTCTGATGATCTGAAGGTAGGTGAGCAGGTAATTGCAATCGGTAATGCTCTTGGATATGGACAGTCTGTTACAACCGGTATCGTAAGTGCCAAGAACCGCAGAATGGATTCTGACAATAACACAGTAACAGATGGAAGTGATGACAGCAGTGACGGTGTAAACCTGATCCAGACAGATGCGGCTATCAACCCTGGTAACAGTGGCGGTGCTCTTCTGAATATGGAAGGTGAGGTTGTTGGTATCAACTCTGCAAAACTTGCTTCTACTGAAGTAGAAGGTATGGGTTATGCAATTGCAATCTCAGACGTGACTGACATTCTTCAGAATCTGATGAATGAGACATCAAGAGATAAACTGGATGATTCTGAACATGGTGTACTTGGAATCGAAGGTTCTTCTGTAAGTTCTGAGGCAGTTCAGATGTATGGCATTCCGGCAGGAGTTTTTGTAAAAAAAGTAACAGAAGGTGGAGCTGCTGATAAAGCAGGTCTGAAAGCAAACAGCGTTATTACTGAATTTAATGGAAAAACTGTTTCAAGTAGTGATCAGCTGATCGAATATCTTTCCTATTATGAACCAGATGAAGAGGTAGAGCTGACTGTGCAGGTTCCTCATGGAACAAGTTATAAAGAAGAGACTGTTAAAGTAACTCTGGATGAGAATACAGATGCTGATGACAGTGATGATAACGATAAAGACAGTAAGAAATCTAAAAAGGATTCTAAGAAATCCTCAAAAGATGCTGATGAAGATGTAGACGAAGATACAGACAGTGAGGATAGTATGGACTCCGATGATACAGAGGAAAGTGAGAATCCATTTATCCAGTACTTTGAGAATCAGGGATTTTTCAGATAATACCGGCAGAAAATAAAATTATATGATATCCGGATATAAAATCTGTGATAGTGTGTAGTGATGCGGATGATTTCATCTGCCTGATATCAGCACTTTCATATGTGAGAGAATTACATGTGAAAGTGCTTTATTATGCTATGGGAAACCATTCCATAATATTCTTATAGCATAATAAAGCCCTCCGGGCAAGGATCACACTGCGGCGGGTTGATTATATTTTGGAAAAGATTCGTTACTGTTCACTCCGTTCACAGTAATGTAGCTAAAATTCATTCCAGATTGCCTGCGGCAATGGAATTTTGGCTTGTATGTCTCGGGATTTTGGCATATTCATGCCAAAACACCTCGCGGGATAGTGGTATGTGAACAGTAACAAAGATTCTAAGGTGCTTTTGTGAAAGAGCACTTGAGAACAGCTATATGGCGTGATATAATAATATCATTGCGAAAACGCAGGTTTAACAGTGTAGATGGGGATAAAGAGGAGAAAAATATGACAGTAAAAGAATGTTATGAACAGATGGGTGCAGATTATGAAGGTGTACTTGGAAGACTGAGAAGTGAGGTTCTTATTAAGAAATTTGCAAAGAAATTTCTGGATGATGGAAGTTTCCGGAGTCTGAAGGATAATCTGGCACAGAAAAATGGGGAAGAAGCTTTTCGTGCAGCTCATACCTTAAAAGGTGTATGCCAGAACCTTGGATTTGATAATCTGTATAAGGCAAGCTTTGATATTACAGAGAAGCTCAGAGGAAGAGATACTGAAGGCTGTGAAGAACTTCTGGCAAAAGTGGAAGAGCAGTACAATAATACAGTAGATGCGATTCATATGATGGAAGACTGATGAAGGCAGCGATTTTTGATGTAGATGGAACGCTGCTGGATTCTATGTCTGTGTGGGAGGATATTGGAGAACGTTATCTTGCGAGTCAGAATATCACAGCGGAGAAAAATCTCCGGGCTGTTCTGCACACCATGAGTCTGGAGCAGGGAGCCGCCTGGATGAAAGAAAAATATCAGTTGGATAAGTCCATTTCACAGATTATAGAAGAGGTTCTGAAAATTGTAAGTGATTTTTACCGGTTTGAAGCACTGTTGAAACCAGGAGTGAAGAAAACTCTGGAATGGTTTAAAGAGAGAAATATACAGATGACAGTTGCAACATCTGGAAACCGGGAACTGACAGAAGCAGCACTTGCGAGAAACGGGATTCTGGATTATTTTGAGCAGATTTACACCTGTACAGAAACAGGTGCAGGAAAAGATGAACCGTTGATCTACCTGAAGGCAGCAGAATCTATGCAGGCAGAACCGAATGAGACACTTGTATTTGAGGATGCGCTTCACGCAGCGAAAACTGCAAAAAAAGCAGGATTTGTGGTTATTGGTGTCTATGATGAAGAAAACAGGAAGAATATTTCCAAAATGAAAGAAGTCTGCGACTGTTACTGTGACAGGATGGATGCGGCGATTGAGAATATATGTTTGACAATATAAAGAAGAGGTTTCGTTAAACTTTGTGGTAACGAAACCTCTTCTTTTTATTAAGTTATCGGTAAATTAGTACCAATGTGTCATTGGCAGATTATTATTAATTCCTTTGATCATAAGAATCTGGTGAAGATCAACGATTCCGTTATGGAAAGTAGCTGCATATGCGGACAGGTAAAGATCCCACACAAGACTATGATATATCTTGAAAGGGAGTTAGCGCCAATGGAAGAATTGTACAAAGACAGAGAAAAAAGTGGTGGAATCTTGTGAAAGGTTGATTATAAAAACTGGAAGTTTTTGTATAAAAAGTCGTCGTATTAAAGGAGATATGAAAAACTGGAAGAATTAATTGAATTACTGGAAGAGATCCAGCCGGATGCAGATTTTGAAAACTGTGATACTTTGATTGACGATGGAATTCTTGATTCTTTTGCAATCCTGTCTATTGTGAGTGAACTGCAGGATACTTATGACATTACTATCACTCCGGCAGATATTATCCCGGAGAATTTTAACTCTGCAAAAGCACTGTGGGATATGGTGTGCAGACTGAAAGGTTGATTTATTTATTTATACAAAGCAGACAGGGATTATAGTAGTTCTCATAAAATCAGTTAAAAGGGGGACGCAAAGCCCAATAATTCCTATCGGCTCGGTTTCGGACCTTAAGAAAAGCTAAGCCCCGCAAGATCAGCTAAAAGCATTCGCAGATAACTCAAACTCGCTGCGCTCAGACAGTGAGTGATCTGCGAATAACGCTGATCTTGCGGGGCTAAGATTTTCTAAAGATCCTGCAAATGTCGCTCGATAGGAATTATTGGGCTTTGCTGGCAGTTGGCTGTGACTGGGCGGCTGAGGGAGAAGAGGAATGGTGATCTGTTAGTTTTGTGGAATAGAAAAGTTTCTTATATAGTATGAAGGGGACGGAAAAGCTGGGGCGTTGTGTATATATGGTATGTGAGTGCTGTGTGCAGGGCGGGGGAGGATGAAGGTGGATGGATAGAATCCAGGTGTCGGATGGGATGAATGTCTGATGTGGACTGGATGAATCCAGGAGTGTGTTTAAAAAATCATTTCCACAATGTGTACGCCCCACTTTGCGGTATATTTTGCCCGAATTCGGTTGCCGTAGTAAGGCGGAAATAAAAAAGTTTGTCAAATTATGAAATTAACTGTTGACATTGTGGTTTTTCGGTGTTATATTAGATGAGCTGTCGGAAATAATTGTTTATTAGATAAAAACAATTCAGATAGATTTCTGAAAGAAAAAAGAAATTTAAAAAAGTGCTTGACAACTTAAAACGAATATGTTAAAGTAATCAAGTCGCTTGAACAGAGCCGACAATCACAGATCAGAAGAACAGTCCGGAAATCCGGAAGAGTTCGAAAAACTTTGAAAAAACTTGAAAAAAGTTCTTGACAAAGAAAAAGAGATGTGATAAAGTAAACAAGCTGTCGCAAGACAGACAA
>ENA-ORNZ01001651-ORNZ01001651.1-human-gut-metagenome-genome-assembly--contig:-NODE-1651-length-18796-cov-4.522277_pt1 | contig 18796 bp, 20 predicted proteins | sample MGYA00242124_ERZ509040 | MGnify/ENA primary metagenome ERZ509040 (study PRJEB26280, sample SAMEA2338733) | human gut metagenome | biome: human gut; feature: human-associated habitat; material: faeces... | reverse complement strand
GTAGACAAAGAGTTTGGAACCGGATGTGTAAAGATCACACCGGCACATGACCCGAATGACTTTGAAGTAGGAAAACGTCATAATCTGGAAGAAATCAACATTCTGAACGATGATGCAACCATTAACGATCTGGGTGGAAAATATGCAGGTATGGATCGCTATGAAGCAAGAAAAGCTATGGTGAAAGATCTGGAAGATCTGGGACTGTTGGTAAAAGTAGTACCCCACAGTCACAGTGTAGGAACCCATGACCGTTGTGGTACAACCGTAGAGCCGATGATCAAACCACAGTGGTTTGTAAAGATGGACGAGATGGCAAAAGCAGCTATTGACACTTTGAAAGACGGCGATCTTCAGTTTGTTCCGGAACGTTTTGATAAGACTTATCTGCACTGGCTGGAAAACATCCGTGACTGGTGTATCTCCCGTCAGTTATGGTGGGGACACAGAATCCCGGCTTATTACTGTGATGACTGCGGTGAGACCGTAGTGGCAAAAGAGATGCCGAAGATCTGCCCGAAATGTGGAAAAAATCATTTCCATCAGGATGAAGATACTCTGGATACCTGGTTTTCCTCCGCATTGTGGCCATTTTCCACACTGGGATGGCCGGACAACACCGAAGAGATGGAATATTTCTATCCGACAGATGTACTGGTAACCGGATACGATATCATTTTCTTCTGGGTTATCCGTATGGTATTCTCCGCTCTGGAACAGACCGGAAAAGCACCTTTCCATCACGTACTGATCCACGGTCTGGTAAGAGATTCACAGGGAAGAAAGATGAGTAAATCTCTGGGTAACGGTATCGATCCGCTGGAAGTCATCGACAAGTACGGCGCGGATGCCCTGCGTCTTACATTAATGACTGGTAATGCACCTGGTAACGATATGCGTTTTTACTGGGAGCGTGTAGAGTCCAGCAGAAACTTTGCAAACAAAGTATGGAACGCTTCCCGTTTTATCATGATGAACCTGGAAAAAGCGGAAGTTCCGTCTTCTATGGATCTTGCAAACCTGACGGCTGCAGATAAGTGGATTCTGTGCAAGTTCAATGATGTGGCAAAAGACGTTACCGATAACATGGAAAAATTTGAACTGGGTATTGCTGTACAGAAAGTATATGACTTTATCTGGGAAGAATTCTGTGACTGGTACATCGAGATGGTAAAACCGCGTCTTTATAACGACGAGGATACCACAAAGGCAGCAGCACTGTGGACACTGAAAACGGTTCTTGGCGGTGCACTGAAACTGCTGCATCCGTACATGCCGTTTATCACAGAAGAAATTTACTGTACTCTGAATCCGGAAGAAGAATCCATTATGATCGCTTCCTGGCCGGAATGGAAAAAAGAGTGGGATTTCAAACAGGATGAAAAAGATGTTGAGATGATTAAAGAGGCAGTCAGAAGCATCCGTGGCGTACGTACCGAGATGAATGTTCCGCCGAGCAAAAAAGCTACCGTATATGTAGTGGCAGAAGATGCATCTGTAAGAGAAACCTTTGAAAAGGGTAAAATCTTCTTTGCAACACTGGCATCCGCAAGTGAAGTCCTGGTACAGTCTGATAAGAGCGGTATCGCAGACGATGCAGTATCTGCAGTAATTCCGCAGGCGGTAATCTATATTCCGTTTGCAGAACTGGTGGATATTGAAAAAGAGATCCAGCGTCTGGAAAAAGAGGAAGGACGTCTGGAAAAAGAATTGGCCCGTGTCAACGGTATGCTGAGTAACGAACGTTTCATCAGCAAAGCCCCACAGGCCAAGATTGATGAGGAAAAAGGAAAGCTGGAAAAATACACACAGATGATGGAACAGGTAAAAGAAAGACTGGCACAGCTGCGGTAAGTTATGCGAGCAACGAGTCAAAGTCCATGCAATTACATGAGACACCGGTGATTGCCGCGATATCGGTTCGGAACATGTAGCGCGTGTTTCGAACCGATTTTTGGGGCGTATCTGAATACGATGAGATTTCAGGTACGCTTCTGTATTTATGCAGCAGATAGGAGCAGAAAAAAACATGAAAAAAATCAATCTGAAAAAACCTACCCGCAATCAGGTGATTCGGATCTGTAACTTGTTGTCTGTACCCCTGCAGTTTCTGGGGTGCTGTGTACTGTATCTGGTAATCGAGGCGCTTTCCCGTCATTCGCTGCGGGAAGCCTGGCAGTATATGACAGGAAGCCCTCTGATCTTTTTATACAATGCATTTTTAATTTTTACCACAAGCCTTGTGGTATATCTGTTTAGACACAGAATCCTTGCCAGAACTATCGTGGGATGTTTCTGGTTTATTCTGGGATGCGTGAACGGATTCTTACTGTTAAACCGTGTAACTCCATTTACCGGACCGGATCTGAAACTGATTAATGACGCAATGCGTATTCTGAACAAGTATCTGTCCCCGGGACTGGTGGTTGCCGTACTGGTCGGGCTTGGTGTCCTGCTGTTATTTTTCATCTGGATGTTCCGAAAAGGCTGGAAATTTCAGGGAAAGATGCGCTACTGGCTGAATATTCCGCTGATTGTTGCTGGTGTGGCAATTTTTGCGTTGACAAGTAAGCTGGCGATTGATAATCGTCTGTTATCCACGTATTTTGGAAATATTGCGTATGCATATCAGGATTACGGTTATCCATACTGTCTGGCAGTTACAATTTTCGATACCGGAATCAATGAACCGAACGGATATTCTAAAGCATTGATGGAAGATATCGTGAACAGTGAAGGTGAGATCAAGGAAACCAAGAAAAAAAATACGGATGTCAACATCCTGTTTTTACAGCTGGAAACATTTATCGATCCGACCGAAGTGAATTTTCTTTCTTTTTCCGAGGATCCGATCCCGAACTTCCGAAAGTTAAGTGAGGAATATTCTTCCGGCTACTACAAAGTGCCAGCAGTAGGTGCGGGAACCGCGAATACGGAGTTTGAATCTATCACCGGTATGAGTCTTCATTATTTTGGGGCGGGAGAGTATCCGTATAAGACGATTCTGAAAGAGACGACCTGCGAGAGCGCAGCCTATGATCTTAAGAAGCTCGGTTACAGTACTCATGCGATCCATAACAATGAAGCGAATTTCTACGGAAGAAGAACCGTATTTTCCAGACTTGGATTTGACACCTTTACTTCTGAGGAATATATGCCGGACATCAGTGATACTACACCGATGGGATGGGTGAAAGATCATATTCTGACTGATGAAATTTTTAAGGCCATGGAATCCACAGAAGGTCCGGATTATGTATATACGATCTCGGTACAGGGACATGGAGATTATCCAACCGAACCGGTACTTTCTGATCCGGAGATCAAAGTAACGGGAGCGGAATCTGAAGAGAAAAATAATGCATGGGAATATTATGTAAATCAGCTTCACGAGATGGATCAGTTTGTCAAAGAACTGACGGATCGTCTCTCTGAATTGGATGAGCGGGTGGTTCTCGTTATGTATGGAGATCATCTGCCGACCATGGATCTGAAAGTGGAGGACATGAAAAACCGTTATCTGTTCCAGACAAAATATGTGATGTGGAGCAACTTCGACATGAAGAAAAAAGACAAAAACATTGCCGCTTACCAGATGGCAGCGGAAGTGTTTAATCGTCTGGGGATTCATGAGGGAACGGTCTTTAACTATCATCAGACCAGAAAAGGAAGCAGGAATTATCAGCTGGATCTGCAGGCATTGCAGTATGATATCCTGTATGGAAAACAGTATGTTTACGGTGGTGAGAATCCGTTTGAGGCAACAAAGATGCAGCTTGGGATCTATCCTGCAACACTGGAACGGCTGGAGTCCATCGGAAATGGAAGCTATTATGTCTATGGAACCAATTTTACGGCAGCGAGCAGACTGGAGATTAACAAAGAACTGCAGGAAACACAGTATATCAGTCCGACACAGCTGCTGGTGCAGAATGTGGAACTGGCAGATGGCGATCAGGTGTCAGTTGCGACACAGAGTAACAGTTCCACAAAGAAAGTGCTGTCACGAACCGATTATCTTACCTACAATGAGGATAATGGGGAACTGATGTCACAGGAAAACTATCAGGCAAAAAAATCAGCAAAAGCGATGCTTGAGCGGCTGAAGGAACAGCATGCAGAGCAAACAGAGGATGACGGGCAGGCAGCGGAAGAAACGCCAACAGAGGAAACAACACCGGAACTGTCTCTGACACCGGCACCTGCGTCCACACCGGAATCCTGAGAAAAGACCGGCTTCCGGTATTACGGAAATTGGAAAAAGTCAAAAGTTGCGACATAATTTACTTGATTATTACCACCACTATTATATAATGGAAAGTACCGGGAAACCGGACAAATACATTAGATAAAGTGGTGGTAATTTTGAATTATAGAGAAATCGTAGATTATATTGAAGAGATACCGAAGTTTACATCGAAAAATCCGCTGGATCACACGAAGGCACTGCTGAAGTGTCTGGGCGATCCCCAGAATCAGATGCAGGTGATCCATGTGGCGGGAACCAATGGAAAAGGAAGCGTCTGTGCATATCTGGATTCCATGCTCCGGGCAGGAGGTTACAAAGTTGGTTTATTTACTTCGCCACATCTGGTAAAGATCAATGAACGTTTTAAGATCAACGGAGAGATGATTTCCGATGAACGGTTTGTAAAAGCTTTTGAAGAAGTACAGAAGATTATTAAAAAGGCACAGGAAGACGGACTGGATCACCCGAGCTATTTTGAGACACTGTTTCTGATGGGAATGGTTGTTTTTAAAGAAGCAGATGTGGATTATGTGGTTCTGGAGACCGGCCTTGGTGGAAGACTGGATGCGACCAACACTGTAGATCATCCGCTGGCATGCATCATTACTTCTATCAGTCTGGATCATGTGGAATATCTGGGAGACACCATCGGAAAAATTGCCGGTGAAAAGGCAGGAATCATCAAACCACAGGTTCCGGTGATCTATGACGGACATCAGCCGGAGGTTTCCGAAGTGATTGAAAAACGTGCCAACGAACTGGGTTCCCCGGCATTTGCACTGACCGAGGACATGTATGAAATGCAGAAAAATACAAGAGAGGGCATTGATTTTTCCTTTCATTGTAAGTATTATAATACTGTTCAACTGTCGATTCCATATATTGCACCGTACCAGATGATGAATGCATCGCTGGCGTTTTTCACGATGGAACAGCTGCGGGATGTGCATAAGATTCCGTTGGAAAAGCTGATCGAGGGATTGAAAAATACGCACTGGGAAGGTCGTATGGAGACTGTTTTACCGGATGTGATCGTAGACGGGGCACACAATGCAGATGGTGTGGCACGGTTTGTGGAGACGGCGTGTCATTTTGGAAAAGAACATCCGATCACGCTGTTATTTTCGGCAGTGGCTGATAAGGACTATGAAAAAATGATCCGTACAGTCAGCGAAAAGATCCGTCCGAGAGCAGTAGTTGCCACAGAAGTTGGCGGCAGCAGAGTTGTACCGGCTACGGAACTGGCAGAGTTTTTCAAGGAAGACGGATGTGAACAGGTGATCGCCGAGGCAAATGTAGGAGAGGCATTTGAAAAAGCGTTGTCTTTAAAGGGCGATGGAATGTTATTCTGCGTTGGATCTCTTTATCTGGTAGGTGAGATCAAGGAGTACCTTCAGAAGAATCCAGAAGCATAGGAGAGAAAAGAATGATTAATTACGAAGAGGAATTGAAAAAATTCAAACCCTGTCTTGATGTGGACGAGATCGAGAGTGCGGTATATACACGGGATCTGACCGATATCGTGGATATCCTGCAGGAGATGCTGAAAACAGAGAAAAAAGACCGGAAAGAATAAGGGGTAAAACATGAATTGTATGAATTGCGGAGCTCCGATCGGAAAGTCGGATTACTGTACGAGCTGCGGCTTTCATGTGGAAGTACAGAAGAAAATCTGGCAGTTGTCCAATACCTATTACAATCTGGGACTGGACAAGGCACAGATCCGGGATCTGTCCGGAGCCATTGATCTGTTAAAACGCAGTCTGAAGTTTAACAAGCTGAATGTTCAGGCGAGAAACCTGCTGGGACTGGTATATTTTGAGACCGGTGAGGCAGTGGCAGCGTTGAGTGAATGGATCATCAGTAAAAATATCATGCCGGAGAATAACATCGCTTCCGAGTATATCGAACGGCTACAGCAGAATGCCAACAAACTGGATGTGATCAATCAGACTATCAAAAAGTATAATGACAGTCTGCAATGCTGTCGCAAAGGCAGTGAGGATGTGGCGGTGATCCAGCTGAAAAAGATCCTGAATCAGAATCCGAAGCTGATCAAGGGATATCATCTGCTGGCCCTGATCTACCTGAAAAAAGAAGAATATGAAAAAGCAAGACGAATTCTGAAAAAAGCGGCGAAGATCGATAAGACAAACTCCACAACGCTGCGCTTTTTGCGGGAAGTAGACGAACAGACCGGAACAATTACCAGCCTGGAACCAAGAAGGTGGGCATTTGGTCTGCGTGAGAAGGAAGAAAAGGTTTCGGGTAATCAGTCGATTGCCTATCGGACAGAAAATGATGTGGTGATCCAGCCACCGACCTTCCGTGAAAGTTCCATGGCAGCGACACTGCTGAATCTTGGATTTGGTTTTCTGGTGGGGGCCTGTCTGGTATGGTTCTTGATGGTACCTGCAAACACACAGCGGATCAATAAAGCGGCAAACGAAAAAGTCGTAAGCTACAGCAACACTATGGCGACACAGTCTGCTGAGATGAATAAGCTCCAGGAACAGATTGACCAGTCTGAAGAGACGGTGGCATCTGCCCAGCAGCAGATTGAGGATGCCCAGAATCAGACAAGCAGTTATGAGAATCTGATTAAAGCATATGCCGCTTTTCAGAGTGGAAATTATACTTCGGCAGCGAATGTTCTGCAGAATGTGCAGGCAGATCTGCTGTCTGTAGATGCAAAAGAAATTTATGATTCAATTTACAAGAGTATCCAGTCAACGATGAAGAATAATCTGAAAAGTCAGGGTGAACAGGCATTTTATGCCAAGGATTATGAGACGGCAATTACAGATTTGAATCAGGCACTGGAGATGGATGACAGCGATTATGAAGTATTAAATCTGTTGGCGCATTCTTATCGACTTGACGAACAGTATGATAAAGCAGTGGAGATTTTCCAGAAGATCGTAGACCAGTTTCCGGGAACAAAACGTGCTTCCACCGCACAGAAATATATTGATAACGGTGGAAAGGGATTTGACAGCGTTGGTCAGAAAAACAGTTCCGGAACAGGAACTGCACAGACACATGATCAGACAGGGAATCAGGAGACTGTTTCACAGGATACTGCAGAACAAAGCAGTGCAGGTGATACGGCAGATACACAGAATACAGGCGGGACCGGAGCCAATCAGAACGGCAATGGAGGAGAAGCCGAAGGAACTTCCGGAGAAAACGGACAATAAGAGAAACCTCAAAACGGGGGAAATACAAAAGAATTTGTATTTCCCCCGTTTTTTTGTAAAGATATGAAACCGTTATAAATAATCAGAAAAGGGGAGGATATTTATGGAACAATTTCAGGTGAAGGGGCGGACTCTGGTCATACGGATGCCGAAAGAACTGGATCACCATACCACGGGGCAGATTCCGGGAATAGCAGATCGCATGATCGGCGAGAAGAATATTCAGCGGATTGAATTTGATTTTCGAGACACCGGATTCATGGACAGCTCAGGGATCGGAGTGATCATGGGACGGTATCAAAAGCTGCGGCTGCTTGGAGGCAGTGTAGCAGTGACCCACGTCAGCGATCGAATCTGGAGAATTTTGCATCTTGCAGGAGTGACAAAGGTGATTGAAGTAGAAAAAGAACGAAACTGGAAGGAAAGCAAATAAGGGGGAGAAACGATGGAACAGAAGAATGAAATGATGATTACGTTTGACAGCAGATCCAGTAATGAATCATTTGCAAGAGTGGCAGTAGCGGCGTTTACGACACAGTTAAATCCCACCCTGGAAGAGGTGGCTGATATCAAGACCGCTGTATCTGAAGCAATTACAAATGCAATTATTCACGGATATGACAACCAGGTGAAAAAGATCCGGATCCGCTGTCGAGTCAGTGACCGGACCTTGTACGTAGAGGTGGAAGATGACGGGAAGGGAATTGCAGATGTGGAAAAGGCGATGGAACCCATGTATACAACAAGACCGGATCTGGATCGCTCCGGGATGGGTTTTGCTTTCATGGAAGCATTTATGGATCAGGTGGAAGTGGAATCGGAAGTAGGTGTGGGAACAATTGTCCGGATGAAAAAGACAATCGGACAGACACAGCAGCCATTTGCATAAAAGGAGGCCCTATGGAGCGTACCCTCAGATTGATACAGAGAGCACACGAAGGGGATAAGGAGGCGAGGGACATACTGGTGGAAGAGAATGTCGGGCTTGTCTGGAGTATCGTTCGCCGATTTCAAAACAGAGGTGTGGAATCGGAAGATCTGTTTCAGATCGGAACCATCGGGCTGATCAAAGCGGTGGATAAATTCGACTGCAGCTATGAGGTTTGCTTTTCCACCTATGCAGTTCCGATGATTGCCGGAGAGATCAAACGGTATCTGCGAGATGACGGGATACTGAAAGTAAGCCGTTCCCTGAAGGAAACAGCGGGGAAAGCCTACCGGATCCGGGAGCAGCAGGAAAAACAGACGGGAAGAGAGCCGACTGTCCGGGAGATTGCCGAGATACTGGGAATCCCACCGGAGGAACTGATGGAGGCGATGGAGTCTTATGCGCAGGTGGAATCCCTGCAGCAGACAATTTACCAGGGAGAAGGCAATACCATCCTTCTGATAGACAAACTGGAAGAAAAAGTGAACCAGAGTGAACAGGTGCTGAACAGGCTGTTTTTGGAAGAAATCCTTGGAAAACTGGAAGGTGAAGAACGGGAACTGATTTATCAGCGGTATTTTCAGGAAAAAACACAGAGTGTGATTGCAAAAGAGATGGGAATTTCACAGGTACAGGTCTCGCGGATGGAAAAGAGAATTCTGAGAAAAATACAGGAGGAAGTATAGAGGATTCATTTTGACACATACTACTTACAAAAGAAAGGAAGTGGTAGGATGGCAGGAAAAAAATGGTGGATCTGGCTGCTTGCGATTCTCACAGCAGCCGGAGTACTGGTGGTGCTTCTGATGCAGCAGAATATGCCGGAGAAGCAAAAAGGAGGAACCCTGGTACAAAGACAGGAGGCAACGTGCTATGGGTGATGTACTGTATATACAGACAGACAAAAACCGGAAGATTACAGATCCACATGTCAGGCTTGGTGATATCTCAGATCTTACAAGCAATAATCCGGAAGTGTTGCAAAGGTGCAAGGTGCTTCGGGTACTGACTCTGGAGTCGGGAAAATATGGCAGATATGCGGTTTCGGTCATGAAACTGATAGAACTGATCCAGAAAAAAGAAAAACAGGTGGAAGTGGTTCATGTCGGTGAACCGCAGTTTATCCTGACGTACGAGGATCCGGCTGGAAAAAGTGAGAGGATGAGCTGGTTGAAAACTGCGTTTGTGTGTCTGGTCACATTTTTTGGCACGATGTTTTCTATTATGACTTTCAATACGGATGTAGATATTCCAAAATTGTTTGAGAGAATCAGCAGCCAGTTTACTTCAGATCCAAGAGGACTGGCGATTCTGGAAGTGACGTATTCTGTGGGGATCGGTATTGGTGTTGTATTTTTCTTTAATCATTTTGGAAAATGGAAGATCACCGAGGATCCGACACCGATGGAAGTGGAGATGCGTGCGTACGAGGAACAGGTAGATCAGACGATTCTGGAGATGGAGAGCAGAAAGGAGAACAATTCCGGATGAGAGAAATCTTTCTTGGCATGCTGGGACTTTGCATGGGAACAACGATTGCAAGTGGCGTGGTGGCATTTATTATAAGCCTTGGAATTGTTCCAAGGTTTGCCGGGATTACCGGAAGTGCCGCACAGGTGCGTCTGTATGAGGAATGCTCCATGCTGGGGGCGGTGCTTGGCAATGTGGTTTTTCTGTATCAGCGAGCATTGCCACTGGGTAATCCGGGACTTGCAGTTTACGGAAGCTTTTCCGGAATTTTTCTTGGAAGCTGGGTGGTGGCACTGGGTGAGGTGGTGAATATTTATGCGATTTTGATTCGAAGGATCGGTCTTGTGAAAGGAATTGGACTGGTAATCCTCAGCATGGCACTTGGAAAAGTGGTGGGTTCTCTTTGGTTTTTCTTTTTCTGACGGGAGATCAATAACCGAAAAAATGATAAATCCGGGGATAAAACCAGGAAGCCCGGAAGATACTGAGTGTGTAAGAAATGAAAAACAGAAAAAAGACAGGTAAAATTACCTGGATATGAGGATGAAACGATGCAGAAAGACAGAGAAAAACAGCAGTTATATGAAGAATATGTCAAAAAGGTGACTCCAACGCACAGTTTGCCTGCCAATATGGTAAAAGCCTTTCTGGTGGGCGGTCTGATCTGTGTGTCAGGACAGGCAGTCACTGAATGGGCACTGGCAGCAGGTATGGATGAGAAAACAGCTGGAACCTGGTGTTCCATTGCCTTGATCTTTCTGAGTGCCCTGACTACGGGTATGAACCTTTATCCACGGCTGGCAAAATGGGGAGGAGCAGGCACCCTTGTGCCGATCACAGGATTTGCCAATTCTGTGGCGGCACCGGCAGTGGAATACCAGAAAGAAGGACAGGTATTTGGAATCGGAAGCAAGATATTTACCATAGCGGGACCGGTGATACTTTATGGGGTGCTGACCTCATGGGTGTTGGGACTGATACAGTACGTGGCAGAAAGGTGGTAGCAGATGGAGATCGGGAAACAGAGTATTCGGTTGGAAAAGCCGGTCTATGTGGAAAGCTGGGCATCGGTTGTTGGAAAAAAAGAGGGGGAAGGTCCACTGGCTCCTTTCTTTGATGAAATTGAGACGGATGATCAGCTGGGGCAGGATAACTGGGAAGAAGCAGAGAGTATGCTGCAACAGAAGGCGGCGAGGCTGGCAATCAAAAAAGCAGGATGCTGCCCGGAAGATATACGAATCATCTTCGCGGGGGATCTGCTGGCACAGTCCATCGCTTCTTCCTTCGGGAGCGGCGAACTGGAGCGTCCAATGTACGGAGTATTCGGGGCGTGTTCCACGATGGGTGAAGCACTGAGCCTTGGGGCGATCACAGTTTCGGCAGGCCACGGAGAACGGGTTCTGGCAGTGACATCGAGTCATTTTGCAACGGCAGAGAAAGAATTTCGTTTTCCGCTGGGTTACGGAAACCAGAGGCCATTGTCCGCTTCCTGGACTGTTACGGGAAGTGGTGCCTGTGTGTTAAACAGGAAAAAGGGGAGGGTGAAGATCACGGGGCTTACCATCGGGAAAGTGGTAGACTATGGATTAAAAGATTCCCAGAATATGGGAGCATGTATGGCACCAGCAGCTTGCAGCACCATAGTACAGAATCTGAAAGACTTTGGAAGAAAACCCGAAGAGTATGATCAGATTATTACCGGAGATCTTGGTTATATCGGACAGCAGATATTACTGGACCTTTTGGAAAAAGAAGGGTATCAGGCAGGGAAAAATCATAAAGATTGTGGAATTTTGATGTACGATCAGAAAACACAGGATACCCACGCGGGAGGAAGCGGCTGTGGCTGCAGTGCTTCTGTACTTGCCGGTTATATCCTGCCAAAGATTGCCTGCGGTGACTGGAAACGGGTACTTTTTGTGCCAACAGGGGCGCTGATGTCAAAAGTGAGCTTTTATGAAGGAAACAGTGTGCCGGGAAGCGCCCAGGGCGTAGTACTGGAATGGGAAGAAGGGGAGGTGGAACAGACATGCTGATGAATTATATCCATGCTTTCTGGGTAGGCGGACTGATCTGTGCACTGGTGCAGATCCTTCTGGATAAGACCAGACTGATGCCGGGAAGAGTCATGGTTCTTCTGGTATGTACGGGAAGTGTGCTGAGTGCTCTGCATTTGTACGAACCGTTGGTGGATTATGCCGGTGCAGGTGCCAGTGTTCCGCTGATCGGATTCGGACATTTGTTATTTCAGGGTGTGAAAGAAGAGATGGAACAGGTGGGTGTTCTGGGAGTATTTACCGGAGGGTTAAAAGCCAGTGCCGGAGGTATCAGTGCTGCGCTGATTTTCGGATATCTTGCGAGCCTGTTTTTTCATCCGCAGATGAAAAATTAAAGAAGAAAGAGACCTTCAGCTCTTGCCACATACGGAAAAGATATAGTATAATAATATAGTTTATGTGTAAGTGCCAGCGGGATCGATACAAAGATCCCGCAACAGAAAATGAAAAGGTGATCAATTTGAGAGAAGAAGTAATCAAAAGACTGGAACAGACAGTGGGAAATGATCAGTTTCTGCGGAATGAACCAATGAAGAAACATATTACTTTCCGTGTAGGAGGACCGGCAGCATGTTTTCTGATGCCATCCACAAAAGAACAGATTGAAGAAATCGTACATATCTGTCAGGAAGAAAAGACGCCCTGCTTTATTCTTGGAAATGGCAGCAATCTTCTGGTAAGTGATCAGGGATATGACGGAGCTGTGTTGCAGATCTATAAAAATATGAATCAGGTTGCGGTGAATGGAGAACAGCTGCAGGTACAGGCAGGAGCGCTGTTATCCACTATAGCCAGAAAGGCACTGGATGCAGGACTTACCGGCATGGAATTTGCAGCGGGAATTCCGGGAACTCTGGGAGGCGCTGTAGTTATGAATGCAGGCGCTTACGGCGGGGAGATGAAAGATATTCTGGAATCCGTCACTGTGCTCACACCAAAGGGAGAACAGAAGAAACTGTATAAAGAAGAACTTCAGCTGGGATATCGGACCAGTGTGGTAAAAGAAAAGGGTTATATTGTTCTGGAAGCGGTTCTGAATCTGAAAAAAGGAGATCCGGAAGCGATAAAAAGCCGTATGGATGAACTGAAAGAGCAGCGTGTGACAAAACAGCCGTTAGAGTATCCAAGTGCAGGAAGTACCTTCAAAAGACCGGAAGGATATTTTGCCGGAAAACTGATTCAGGATGCCGGCCTTCGCGGTTATCAGGTTGGTGGTGCACAGGTATCGGAAAAACACTGTGGCTTTGTGATCAATAAAGAAAATGCGACAGCGACAGATGTGGTGAATCTGATTCACGATGTACAGCGGATCGTATATGAAAAATTTCAGGTGCAGCTGGATACAGAAGTGAAATTTCTTGGGGAATTTTAAAAGCGAAAGAGGAGCAACATGAGATTTGTAATTGTTACGGGAATGTCCGGTGCGGGAAAAAGTACTGCACTGAAAATACTGGAAGATGCAGGTTATTTTTGTGTGGATAACCTTCCGATTCCACTTCTGGAAAAATTCGCACAGTTTATTGTGGAAGGAAACTCGGGAAGTATCCAGAAGGTGGCTCTTGGAGTAGATGTGCGAAGCGGCGGCGGGATGGAAGGAGTGCAAAAAGCGCTGGAAGAGATCCGGCTGACCGGACTTGAATATGAGATACTGTTTCTGGATGCCGAAGATGAGGTACTGGTAAAACGCTATAAGGAAACCAGAAGAACACATCCGCTGGCCGGAAGCGGCAGAGTGGAGAACGGCATCCGGGAAGAACGCAGAAGATTAAAATATCTGAAAGAGCATGCGGATTATATTCTCGACAGCAGCCAGCTTCTGACAAGAGAACTGAAGGCGGAACTGGATAAGATCTTCGTGAAAAATCTGGGTTTTAAAAATCTGATGATCACCGTTTTGTCTTTTGGATTTAAATACGGAATTCCATCGGATTCAGATCTGGTATTCGATGTGAGATTTTTGCCCAATCCATATTACATTGATGAACTCCGTCCGTTAAGTGGAAATGACAAACCGGTCAGTGATTATGTGATGAACTGTGAAGCATCCAGAATTTTTCTGGATAAACTGGCAGACATGGTTTCATTCCTGATTCCGAACTATATTCTGGAGGGAAAGAATCAACTGGTTGTCAGCATCGGATGTACCGGTGGAAAACATCGTTCGGTGACACTGGCAAATGCATTGTATCAGCGTCTGGAACAGTCAGAAGAATATGGAGTACGGATTGAACACAGAGACATTGGTAAGGATGCTATCCGAAAGAAAATGAATGAAGTGAGGTAAGAGTGCATGTCCTTTTCCGGTAAAGTGAAAGAGGAATTATCCCGGCAGATATCCACGGCACGTCATTGCCAGATTGCAGAGATCGCTGCGATCTTAAGTGTCTGTGGGCAGGTCAGTATCTCGGCTAACGATCACTTTTGCGTGACCGTACATACAGAAAATGTGTCTGTGGCAAGAAAGTACTTTACATTAGTAGAAAAAACATTTAATATAGAAGCTGTAATTCACGTTCGGAAGAATGTTTACCTGAAAAAGTCCAATGTATATAGGGTAGAAGTACCTTCCCATGAGGATACGGTTCGAATTCTTCAGGCCACCAAATTTATGTCGCCGGAACAGGAGATTGCAGATGACCTGTCTGTTATGAGCCGTCTGGTGATACAAAAAGAATGTTGTAAAAGAGCATTTTTGAGGGGAACGTTTTTAGCTGCAGGTTCTATCAGCGATCCGGAGAAAGGATATCATCTGGAAATTGTCTGCTCAACTATGGAACGGGCGGAACAGATACAGTCTATCATGAAAGAATTTGAGCTGGATGCGAGAATTGTTACAAGAAAGAAAAACCAGGTGGTTTATCTGAAAGAGGGATCCCAGATCGTAGATTTTCTGGGAGTGGTAGAAGCAGGAATCGCTCTGATGAATCTGGAGAATATTCGAATCAGGAAGGAAATCAGCAACAATATTAACCGTAAAGTGAACTGCGAGACTGCCAACATCGGGAAAACGGTTTCGGCAGCAGTAAAACAGATAGAAGATATCAGGTATATTGAAACACATGTGGGCTTCTCACAACTCACGGAGGAGTTGGAGGAGACCGCAGTTTGTCGGTTACGTTATCCGGAAGCGACTCTGAAAGAACTGGGGGAGATGATGAATCCTCCGGTGGGGAAATCAGGAGTGAATCACAGACTTCGTAAACTTGGAAGAATTGCCGATGAACTGCGGGGAAATAAGGAGGATTATAATGATTAAGAAACCAATTACAATTCAGATTTCCAATGGATTAGAAGCAAGACCGGTAGCGATGCTTGTACAGGTTGCCAGCCAGTATGAAAGCAGAATCCAGGTGGAAAGCGGAGATAAACATGTCAATGCAAAAAGTATCATGGGTATGATGACACTTGGGCTGAATGTAGGTGAAAGCGTTACAATTTGTGCAGAAGGTACAGATGAAGAAGCGGCTATCGAAGGAATTGAAAAATATCTGACAAGTAAGTAATAGATAGGTAATTTGCCAATTATATAGCGAACAAGTAACTGTTCAGTACCTTCACAGTTACGAGCAAAAATGCATTTAAACGATAAAAACACGCTTTGCGAGTTTTTATCGTTATCGCGGCACTCCTCAAGGTTCCGTGCAAGCACGGACTTTGACTCGTTGCTCGCGTAAATCACCTTCGGTGATGGCATTTTGGCTTGTATGTCTCGGGATTTTGGCATATTCATGCCAAAACACCTCGTGGTACAGTGGCTACTGAATAGTTACGCGAGCAATTACAAAAGACAGGGACGTCCGAAGAGAATGTCCCTGTCTTTTGTAATTTTAAAATAATTCTTTTACCCGGAAACGGTAACTGTAAAAGTCTTCGAATCCAAGAGAAAGATACAGCCGCTTGGCAGGAGTATTCCCCTCTACGACCTGCAGATAAGCCCCGGTCATTCCCAGCTCTTTTCCGCGATTTAACAAAGAAGTACAAACGGAACGGGCATATTGGCGTCCGCGGTAATGAGGATGCACATGGATCGCATAGATTCCCATGTAGGAACGATCCAAAATGCCGAGTCCGATAGCGACAATCTGTCCGTTACTATTGGTAATGGAAGCGGCAAGAGTGTCTTTTGGAATTGCATGATACATAGAAGGTACAATCTGACGATGGATGGCACTGGTTGTACTTTTTAAGGCAAACAACGACTGAATCCACCGGTCATTGATGGTACGTTCCAGCCGCACACTGACAGGTGGCATGGTGATCTGCCAGGGAGCCAGATCCAGGGTCATTACTTCCGTGACGTGTTGCACTGCATATCTGCGGTCGATCAGCCGCTTTTCAAAATCATCCGGAAGAAGAGGCGTGATCTTGAAGATGGAAGGCGTTCCCCAGCGATGGTAAGCGTCTTCGCAGAAATCAATTTTTTCTTCGATAGGGATCGAGGATGGTCCAATCTGTTCCACACAGTTGGTTCTGTGAGTATAAAAATAAGAAAAACGCAGAAGCCATCCGTCATAGAGCTGAATCTGATGAGAGGGCCACGCGTTCAAAGAAAGATCTTCGATCATTTTGATGGTGGGTTTCATAGTAAATACCTCCGTATACTTTCATTATAATAAAGAAGAAAAATACAGGCAACAGAAAATAAGAAAAAACTTACAATTTTTAAAACAGGTTGCAGAAGCTGTTAAAAGAGGATATAATAAGGGGCATGATATGGATACTGCCCTAAAAGGCAGTATTATCAGTAAGAGAGTATCTGGAAATGTGGAAAGCAGAGTTTACAGATAGGAAAACAGATGAGGAGAGTAGATCATGTCGAAGGTTTTAAAAACGATTGTTAATGTGATCCTGTTTTGTGCCATTGTGGTTGCGGCGGGTCTTTTGATTCCACCATTTGCAGGGATTACTACGGTGATGGTGGATGATGTCGATATGCAGACAAATCTGCCACAGGGATCCGTAGCCTATGCAGTGGAGAAGGATCGCAGTGAACTGAAACAGGGAGATAAAGTTCTGATCAGTCAGGAAGGCAGACAATATGTATATGTGGTAGACAGTATCGATGGCAGCAGTGTGGTACTGGATGATCAGTTGAGCACAGATGGTGGGACTACACAGCAGGAGCTGGGAAGCACGGTTCAGAAAGTTATGCTTGTTGTACCGGTGATTGGTTATGTATCCATGGCACTTCGAAGTACAGAAGGGCTGATCATTGTGGGACTTGCTGTTGTATTTGTTATTATCCTGTTTATTCTTGCGGAGGTCTGGAAAAAAGATGATGACGAAGAAGAGGACGAGGAGAATGAGGATGCGCAGGAAGATGAGTCTGAGGAAGAACAGGAAGAAGAACCTGCAGTAATGTCCAGACGGCAAAAGAAAAAAGCAAGAAAAGCAGATAAGAAAAAGCAGAAACAGGAAGAAAAAGCCGCAGTAGCTGAAGCGAAGGCAAGGGCGAAACGTGAACGACAGGAAGCCAAACTTGCCAAGAAGAACAAAAAGGCTCATATGATGGATGAGTCAGAGCAGGAACCGGAAGCGATACCTGCAGAGCCGATGGAAGAGACACAGGCAGCCGGCAGCACACAGGAAATCGTTCTTCCACAGGAACTGATGCGGGAAGAACAGAGCGCAGGAAACACACAGGAAATCGTATTACCAACGGAAGAGACTCAGGAAAAACAGGAATCGACAGACGAAACGGAAGATCCGGATAAAACACTTTTGCAAGAAACAGCAAGTCTGTTCGCTGCTGATATCGCCAGCATGATGGGTGAGAATCAGACGAAAGAGACAGAGGAACCGGAAGAGACAGATCCATTGGATTCGACAGAGCAGACACAGCCGGTAGTTCTTGAGACGGTATCGGAAGAAAAACAGGAGACAGAAGATAAGAAACTTGCGATGCCGGTGTACACAAAAGAAGAACTTCTTCAGAAGGCCGAAGCGGATGGAGATGAGCCGGAAGTAATCGAAGATGAAGTCAGCGGAGTTACCCTGGTAGATTATTCAGACGTCCTGTAAAATAAGAAAATAAAAATTTTTGAAAAAAATTTGAAAAACCCCTTGCATTTGCGAGGGGTTTCGTTTATAATAACCCATGTTGTGACATTGATAGCGATGAAGCGCGAGGTTGCTGCACTAATTGCAGGTTTTCCGTGGAGCGAATGTCAAGTTAAGAAACTGGCGACAAGTCACTGTATACATGTTAAATACGTCCACCAGAAGTGTGGAAAACCGCGTGAAAGTCCGGAGGACACACACGGGAAAGTGTACAGTCACCGCTTGTCGTACTCGTAAAGTGCGAAAAGGAGGCGACTTTTTTTATGGCAAGTCAAGTAATGAGAATTATTCTGAAAGCTTATGATCATCAGCTGGTTGATGCATCTGCAAGCAAAATCATCGAAACTGTAAAAAAGAACGGATCAGTAGTGAGTGGACCGGTACCACTTCCCACTAAGAAAGAGGTAGTAACTTACGTGCGGTGCACAAATACAAAGATTCCAGAGAACAGTTTGAGCAGAGAACTCATAAAAGACTGATCGATATCATCGGACCGACACAGAAAACTGTGGATGCTCTGGCAAGACTGGAGATGCCGGCTGGTGTTAGCATCGATATCAAGATGAAAAACAAATAATTTCATCGAAAAGAATTATCCGGAAAAGTTAGATATAGAAGCAACACATTCTTAGGAATCAACATCCCTTATGGGTCATAGTGTTCCACTTATATCGGCTGTTTCTAGGATGAACACCCGGGTTGGTGTTCCGCTGTAGTTTAAACAGGAGGTAAAAAGAATGAAGAAAGCAATCTTAGCTACAAAAGTTGGAATGACTCAGATTTTCAACGAAGATGGAGTTTTAACTCCGGTGACTGTATTGCAGGCAGGACC
>ENA-ORNZ01001613-ORNZ01001613.1-human-gut-metagenome-genome-assembly--contig:-NODE-1613-length-19341-cov-12.576377_pt1 | contig 19341 bp, 21 predicted proteins | sample MGYA00242124_ERZ509040 | MGnify/ENA primary metagenome ERZ509040 (study PRJEB26280, sample SAMEA2338733) | human gut metagenome | biome: human gut; feature: human-associated habitat; material: faeces... | reverse complement strand
CGCTTTTCAGATAGCGCTTTATCAACTGTACTACACGTTCATCTTTTACATTCTTCCGGAGAAGATTGATGAGAATTTCGTGATTAAGAGTATCGAAGTACTTTGACAAGTCAAGGACTACAGCAAATGTATAGCCTTGTTCTGCATACTCCTTAACCTTAAGTATTGCATCTTTTGCACTTCTGTTCGGACGATAGCCATAGCTACCCTCTGCAAACAGCGGTTCATAGATCGGCACTAACTGTTGGGTTATTGCCTGTTGAAGTGTACGGTCTACCACTGTTGGTATGCCAAGCTTTCGCACACCACCATCTGGTTTGGGAATCGTGGCTCGTCTTACTGGAGACGGAGTATACTTTCCACGGTATATGCGGTCAGTTAACTCTTGTTGATGTTCCTTTAGATATAGAAGAGCCTCCTCAATGGTCATGCCATCAATTCCTGGCGCTCCCTTGTTTACCTTAACTCTCTTATACGCTCTGTTAAAGTTATCTTTATACAGTATCGCTTCTAAAAGTCTCGGCTGTGCACTGTCTCTTTCTTTCCATATCCGATTGAATGACCTAGACGCTTTCACATACCCTTCATGTTCCGCATTATCTCTTTGCGAACAGCCATTGTTTTCAATGTTTTCTGCCATAGACGGTCATTCCTCCTTTCTCGGTCATACTCAAGACTCCTACTGATTCGGTCCTTCACCTCTCGGCTACTATGACCTCTGCTGACTTCTATGCGTTCAGCATTGCTTTATGCAATGGTTACCTCTTTCAAGGCGTACCGCACAGACCTCCCTAGGTATCACACGTTTCTTCCTCTCCATCCGTCTGCCTCATTTATCATGCATGATTCCGTGTAGTTATTGGGCTTCGATTTGGCGTGCAACCTTACCCTCATGCATAACCTCATATAAGATTTCTGTCCGTCAGACCAGAGATTTGCCCGTAAGTTAGTATTTTTTTCTCACATCCAGCTTCCTTCAGATTCCACCTCACGATGGACACCCTTGCCTTCGGCTATATCCTTCCCACTACCGGGTGGATTCGGGACTTTAACCCGTTAGAAACGTGCGCCGCTAGGCGCACACGGTAAAAGAGATTCCCTTGTGGAGTCTCTTTTTCTACAGAAATATGAAGATATTTGTTCCTGTTATAATAAAAAAACTTTGTTGTAAAGATTGGAGTCGCAAGTTAATATATAATTGATACAAGCAGCATTATGACAAAATATGTCGATTCACTATATGACAAAATTCATATGAGCAATAAAAGCGAAGAACTTGATATGTCAAAAATAAGTGATGCCTTTCTAAAAATAAGATAGTGCCCGTCAATATAATTATATAATCGTGTGTTGTATCATATGGTCTTACATGGTAACAGAACTATAGTTTTTGTTGCAAAATGCCATAAAACAAGCATTATTTTAATTTTTAATTTTTTAAATTATTTCAGATTTTCCAACAATGAAAGGGAATACTGCAAAACATATACGGTTTGCAATGTGTTTTCCAGGACATTGTTTTGTTGTTTATTGACTAGATTCGTAATTATGTATAAAATACATTTTAATGAATAATTATTCAATGTATATGTCATATCATTGCGTAACAGGCAACAAAAATCTTATAAAAGATCAAGCTGTTACATATAATCTCATACAGTCTTTTACAGTACAGAAACTACACTTTCTGTTACTTAATAGCAAAAACAGGCTGTTTTCACCTCATTTATTTTGCAATTTTCTGAAATAAATGGTATAGTTGTAAAGTTAAAAAATTGTAAATATTGCTTGTATTTACGGCGTGAATCGTTATAGAATTAAGAGCAAAAGAACTAAAAACGGAGGAAAAATGAGGAAATTAGCATTAGATGATGATATTTTACTGAATATAGAGAAGCCTGCACGCTACATCGGACACGAAGTCAATTCGGTCATGAAGGACAAAAATGCGGTAGAAATTCGGTTCGCTATGTGTTTTCCGGAGGTATATGAGGTTGGTATGTCCCATCTGGGAATCCAGATTTTGTACGATATGTTCAACCGCCGGGAGGATACCTGGTGTGAGAGAGTATACTCTCCGTGGATCGATCTGGATAAGATCATGCGCGAAAAACATATTCCACTTTTTACCCTGGAATCTCAGGATCCGGTGAAGGAGTTTGATTTTCTTGGCATCACATTACAGTTTGAGATGTGTTACACCAATGTACTGCAGGTGCTGGATTTATCCGGTATTCCACTTCACAGTGAGGACAGAACTTTAGAAGATCCATTTGTCATTGGCGGTGGCCCATGTGTTTACAATACAGAGCCACTGGCTGAATTTTTCGATATGTTCTATATCGGAGAGGGCGAAGTGGTTTATGATGAGCTTCTGGAAGCATACAAAAAGTGGAAGAGAGCCGGAAAAAGCCGGAAAGAATTTCTGGAAATGGCAGCAGAGATCGAAGGAATTTACGTTCCTTCTTTTTATGATGTCACTTACAAAGAAGACGGCACGATCGAATCTTTCCTGCCAAACAATCCGCATGCAAAGGAAAAAATCAAACGAGTAGTTGCGGCAGATATGAGCCAGACAACCTATCCGTTAAAGCCGGTTGTCCCGTTTATCAAGGTTACACAGGACAGAGCCGTTCTGGAAATCCAGCGCGGCTGTATCCGTGGATGTCGTTTCTGTCAGGCGGGAATGGTTTACCGTCCGACACGTCCGCGTGATATCAACATGCTCAAAGAGACGGCACGTGCAATGCTGAAAAATACGGGACATGAAGAGATCACCTTAAGTTCTTTAAGTTCCAGTGATTACAACGAACTGGAAGAGATCGTCACCTTTCTGATCGATGAGTTCCACACACAGGGAGTCAACATTTCCCTGCCGTCTCTTCGTATTGACGCGTTCTCTCTGGACGTTATGAGCAAGGTGCAGGATGTGCGTAAGAGCAGTCTGACCTTCGCCCCGGAAGCCGGAACACAGAGGATGCGTAATGTAATCAACAAAGGTCTGACGGAAGATGACATTTTAAATGGAGCCGGACAGGCTTTTGAAGGTGGATGGACGAAGGTCAAGCTCTACTTCATGCTTGGACTTCCGACCGAAACCCAGGAAGACATGGAAGGAATTGCTGTTCTTGCAGATAAAGTAGCACGCCGGTATTATGAGATTCCGAAGGATCAGAGAAATGGAAAATGTCAGATCACGGCAAGTAGTTCCTTCTTTGTACCGAAACCATTTTCACCGCTTCAGTGGGCGACCATGCAGCCGATGGAAGAATATATCCGCCGTGCAGGAATTGTACAGGAAGCATTCCGCAACCAGCTGAACCGCAAGAGTCTGCGCTACAACTGGCATACCGCCGAAGTAACCGTTCTGGAAGGCGTCTTTGCCCGCGGTGACCGGAAGGTCGGAAAGGTTCTGGAAGAGGCTTACCGTCTTGGCTGTATTTACGATGCGTGGGATGAGTATTTTGATTATGATAAATGGCTGCAGGCCTTTGAAAATACAGGTGTGGACATGGATTTCTATAATCTCAGAAAGCGTGAATTAGATGAAATCTTCCCATGGGATTTCATCAATTGTGGCGTGACAAAATCTTTCCTTATAAGAGAATGGAAGAATGCAATGGAAGGGAATGTAACCCCGAACTGCCGTGCAAAATGTTCCGGCTGTGGGGCAGCAAGTTACGGAGGAGGTGTCTGCTTTGAAGGCAAGAATTAAATTTCGGAAAAATGGAGTGATGAAGTTCATCGGACACCTGGATATCATGCGGTATTTCCAGAAAGCGATTCGCCGTGCCGAGATTCCGATCGCATTTACCAGTGGTTACAGCCCGCATATGATCATGTCTTTCGCTAATCCACTTGGCGTAGGGCTTACCAGTGACGGAGAATATTTTGATATCGAATTGACCGAGTCAATCGCCAGCAAAGAAGCGGTCAGACGGCTGAATGAACAGATGGTAGACGGCATGGAGATCGTCAGCTTTGTGCAGATCCCGGATGATAAGAAAAGCAAAGGAATGTCAATCGTAGCAGGTGCCGACTATTTATCTTCGGTAAAAAATGGCAGCCTGCCGGAAGATCTTGCTGAAAAGCTGGAAGCTTTTTATGCGCAGAATGAAATCTGTGTGGTCAAAAAGACGAAAAAGAGTGAAAAAGAAGTGGACATTCGTCCAATGATCTACAAGCTGGAATGCCGGGACGGAAAGATTTATATGCGTGTGGCAGCAGGAAGTGTCCAGAACTTAAAGCCGGAGCTGGTCACAGAAGCGTTTGTCCGCTATCTTGGTATGGATGCGGAGGAAGTGACCTTTACCCACCACAGACTGGAAACTTTTGCGGAATCTGAAAACACGGAGAGCAAGATGATTCTGGTTCCACTGGATGCGCTTGGAACGGAGATTGTGTAGATGGAACGAAAAGTACTCCTTACGGAATGCATGAACCGCCGGGTGCTTGCAATTTTAGAGGATGAGAAAGTAACGGAATTTCACTTTGGCAGTAGCGAAGAAAAAAAGAGCTGCCGCCTGGGTGAAATTTATGTCGGAAGAGTACGGAAAATCCTTCCGAATATCGGTGGCGCATTTGTTGAAATTGCCAATGGTGAGCAATGCTATTTTGCGCTGGATGGAAAATATACCTCGGTTTTCACCAATAAGATTGGAAAGAAGCCACTTGTGATCGGTGATGAGCTTCTGGTTCAGGTGGAGAAAGAAGCAGTGAAAACCAAGCAGCCTGTCGTGACCGGGAACTTAAATTTCACCGGGCAGTATGTAGTACTGACTTCCGGCAATCGTACCATTGGTGTATCCGGTAAAATTCACGGTGCCCGGAAAGAAGAACTGCAAAAGCTGGGACAGGACTATATAGACTGTGATTTCGGATTGATTTTCCGGACAAATTGTGTGGAAGCAGAAGAAACACAGATCCGTGCCGAAATTGACAAACTGGCAGAGAACTATCACAGAATCGTAGAATATGGCAAGATGCGGACCTGCTTCAGCTGTCTGCAAAGTGCACCGGATCCGTGCGTACAGACAATCCGGGATATTTACAAAAAAGATTTGACGGAAATTATTGTAGAGGAAACGGTAGAAGATGGAGCTTTGTATAAAGAAGTTCAGACTTATCTGGAAACGGAAATGCCAGATGAACTTCCGCTTCTCCGTGCGTATACGGATCCGTCTTATCCACTTGTAAAATGCTATAACCTGGAAGGGGCGATCCGAGAAGCCAGACAAGAACGGGTATGGATGAAATCCGGGGCTTATCTGGTGATCCAGCCAACCGAGGCGCTGACTGTAATCGATGTCAATTCTGGAAAATGTCTGAAAAAGAATTCTCATTTTCCGGAGATCAACCGGGAGGCAGCAAGGGAAGCAGTCCGCCAGATCCGGCTCCGCAATATTTCCGGTATCATTATTATTGATTTTATCAACATGAAATCAGCAGAAGAGAAGAAAGAACTTCTTGCGTATCTGCAGCTGGAATTAAAGAAGGACCCAAATCCGGGAAATGTGATTGGAATGACGAAACTGCAGCTGGTGGAAATTACACGAAAGAAAATCCGAAAAACACTGGAGGAAAGTTTACATGGGTAAAAAAGAAGTCAAAACAAATGCAATGCGAATTTTAGACAGAAAGAAAATTTCTTATGAATATCAGACCTATGAATGCGATGAATTCACAGACGGAATTGAAACCGCCGACAAGCTGAATCTGCCTCACGAACAGGTTTACAAGACCATTGTCACAACTGGAAAAAGTGGTGAACATTATGTGTTCGTGCTCCCGATCGAAGCGGAGATTGATTTTAAGAAGGCTGCAAAAGCGGTTGGTGAAAAATCTATTGAAATGCTTCATTTAAAGGAGTTAACACCGCTTACCGGCTATGTGCGTGGTGGATGCACTTCGATCGGAATGAAAAAGCATTTTCCGACGGTCATTGATGCAAGTGCACAGCAGTTTGAAAAAGTTTATGTAAGTGCCGGAAGAATCGGTGCACAACTGACACTTGCACCGGAGGATTTGAGAAAAGCAGCGGATGCTACATTTGCAGATGTAATTCATGCATAGAAAGTTTTCAAAAAAAGAAATTCTATTAGACAAAATGCAAGATTTTCAATAGATTCCAAAAGAAAATCTTGCATTTTTCACGTCAGCGTAATAAAGTAATAACTACATAAGTGTAGAAACATCTGCACGGTGTTTCTACAGAAAATGCAGGTTTGCCATGTGCAGATCAAAATACATGAATTGAGAGATGGAGGAATACCAACAGATGATTAAGGTAGTGAAATTCGGCGGAAGCTCTCTTGCCGATGCAGTACAGATTAAAAAGGCAGGAAAGATCGTTCTTTCAGAGGAATCAAGACGTTACGTTGTACCGTCTGCTCCGGGAAAGCGTTTTTCCGACGACACCAAGGTAACAGATATGCTGTATCGTTGTTACGGCGCAGCTGTAAAAGAGAAGAAATTTACAGAATTACTCGCTGACATTCAGAAGAGATATCAGGAAATCATTGAAGGGCTTGGGATCACTCTTTCTCTTGACGAAGAATTTGCCACCATCCGTGATAATTTTGCAAAGAAGATCGGAAGAGATTATGCTGCTTCCCGTGGAGAATATTTAAACGGACGTGTAATCGCAGCTTATCTTGGATATGAGTTTATCGATGCGGCAGAAGTGATCAAGTTTGATGAAAATGGGAACTTCCTTTCAGAAGAAACTAACCAGGTACTTGCAGACAGACTTTCAAAAGTAGAGCGTGCCGTGATTCCTGGATTCTACGGAGCACGTCCAGACGGAACGATCCAGACATTTTCCCGCGGCGGATCTGATGTAACAGGATCGATCGTTGCAAGAGCCACACATGCTGATATGTATGAGAACTGGACAGACGTATCCGGATTCCTCATTGCAGATCCCCGTATCATCAAGAATCCAAAAGGAATCGAAGCAATTACTTACAAAGAGTTGCGTGAACTTTCTTATATGGGTGCCAGCGTATTACATGAAGATGCAATCTTCCCGGTACGTAAAGAAGGGATTCCGATCAACATCCGTAATACAAACTCACCAGAAGATAAGGGTACTCTGATCGTAGAAGGAACCTGCAGAAAGCCGAAGTATACAATTACCGGTATTGCAGGAAAGCGTGGATTTGCTTCTATTACAATTGAAAAAGCAATGATGAACTCAGAAGTCGGATTTGGCCGCAAGGTTCTTGGTGTATTTGAAGATGAAGGGATTTCTTTTGAACATATGCCGTCAGGAATTGATACTATGACTATCTTCGTTCATCAGGATGAATTTGAAGAACATGAGCAGAAAGTGCTTGCGGGCATCCACCGTGCCGTGAATCCGGATGACATCGAACTGGAATCCGATCTTGCACTGATCGCTGTTGTTGGACGTGGAATGCGTCAGACACGCGGTACAGCCGGAAGAATTTTCTCCGCACTGGCACATGCACATGTCAATGTAAAAATGATCGACCAGGGATCCAGCGAGTTAAATATTATCATCGGTGTGAGAGAGCACGACTTTGAAGCAGCGATCAAAGCAATTTATGATATTTTTGTTAATACTCAGCTGTAAATCTTCAATTCGATCCTCAAATATGGTATAGTACAGGTGTTGGGGAAAACTCCCCTGTACAGAACATTCATACAAGAGAGGATACGAAAATGAACATATTATTTTTCCTGAAGCCAAAAGCAGAAGTGGCATTTGTATATGACTACCACACGCTCAGACAGGCAATGGAAATCATGGAGTACCACAAATACTCATCCATTCCGATGATCAACCGGGAAGGTAAATACGTCGGTACAATCACCGAAGGAGACCTGCTCTGGGGACTTAAGAAGCTGAACATCCTGAATCTGAAAGGAGCAGAAGACATTGCAATCACGAAGATTGAGAGAAGGGCAGATTACCGGCCGGTAAGCGCTGATTCTAATATGGAAGATCTGATGGAAAAAGCGATGGATCAGAACTTTGTTCCGGTCATAGATGACCAGGAGAATTTCATAGGAATTATCACAAGAAAAGACATTATCGGATATTGTTATGAAAAAATTAAAAAAATCGCAAATTAGGGGTTGACTTTGTGCGGTATGCCACTGTATAATACAGAGGTATGCCGCACAACGAGGTTATAAGTCCTGATTTGATCAGACACCGTAGTTGGCGAGTAATGATAATAGGAGGTGCCATATGTACGCAATTATAGCAACAGGTGGTAAACAGTACAAAGTAGCCGAAGGCGATATCATTAAAGTAGAAAAGCTTGGTGTGGAAGCCGGACAGTCTTATACTTTTGACCAGGTTCTCGCAGTAAGTGGTGACGAGCTTAAAGTTGGAACACCAGTAGTAGAAGGTGCAACAGTTGAAGCATCTGTAATTGGTGACGGAAAAGCTAAAAAAGTTATCGTTTACAAGTATAAGAGAAAAACAGGTTACCACAAGAAAAACGGACACAGACAGCAGTATACAGCAGTTAAGATCGAAAAGATCAACGCGTAAGAAGCTGGTGGTTATATGATACGAGTAACCATTTATAAAAATGAAAAACATCAATGTGTAGGTTTCAAAGCACATGGTCATGCAGGATTCAGTGAAGAAGGACAGGATATTGTCTGCGCAGCTGTTTCCGTACTTACGATCAATACTTTGAATGCCATTGAGAAATTTGCGGATGACCGTACAAGCCTTGTATCCGATGAATCCAAAGGACTCATTGACTATCGACTTAAAGGTAATCCGACTCGCGAGGCAAAGCTTTTGCTTGACGCGATGGTTCTTGGTCTGGAAGAGATTGCAGAAGATGAGAACTACAGAGAATATATGGATTTGACATACGAGGAGGTGTAACAACCATGATGAAATTAAACCTTCAGTTTTTCGCTCATAAAAAAGGAGTTGGTTCTACAAAGAACGGTCGTGACTCTGAATCTAAGAGACTTGGAGCAAAAAGAGCAGACGGACAGTTTGTAAAAGCTGGTAACATCCTTTACAGACAGCGCGGAACAAAGATTCATCCAGGAATCAATGTAGGTCGCGGTGGTGACGATACATTATTTGCACTGGTTGACGGTGTTGTTCGTTTTGAAAGAAAAGGAAGAGATAAGAAACAGGTTTCTATCTATCCAGTAGCTGAATAAGCAGATTTAACAGAGGCTTCAAACTTTTTTGGTTTGAAGCCTTGTTTTTAGTCATAAATAAGGAGGACATATTATGTTTGCAGACAGAGCAAAAATATATATCCGATCCGGAAAGGGCGGCGACGGTCACGTCAGCTTTCGCAGGGAATTATATGTTCCGAATGGCGGTCCGGACGGAGGCGACGGCGGTCGTGGCGGTGATGTAATCTTTGAAGTGGACAAAGGTCTTAACACACTGGTAGATTTCCGTCACAAAACAAAATATAAAGCACAGGACGGAGAGGAAGGCGGCAAAAAGCGCTGCCATGGTAAGGATGCAAAGGATCTGATCCTGAAAGTTCCTGAAGGGACAGTTATCCGTGAAGCAGAGACCAATAAAGTCATTGCCGATATGTCGGGCGAGAACCAGCGCCAGATTATCTTAAAAGGCGGTAAGGGCGGTCTTGGAAATATGCATTTTGCAACCTCTACCATGCAGGTTCCGAAGTATGCACAGCCGGGAAAGCCTGCACAGGAACTCTGGGTGAATCTGGAACTTAAGGTGATCGCAGATGTTGGGCTTGTAGGTTTCCCGAATGTTGGTAAATCCACATTCCTTTCCCGTGTAACCAATGCACAGCCAAAGATTGCAAATTATCATTTCACAACACTCAGCCCGAACCTTGGAGTTGTAGATCTGGAAGGTGCAAAGGGATTTGTTATTGCAGATATTCCGGGACTGATTGAAGGAGCATCAGAAGGTGTCGGACTTGGACATGAATTTTTGCGTCATGTTGAACGTACCAAGATGATGATCCATGTTGTGGATGCGGCAGGTATCGAAGGACGCGATCCGGTTGAAGACATTTACAAGATCAATACTGAACTGGAAGCCTATAACAAAGAAATTTCCATGCGTCCACAGGTCATTGCAGCGAATAAGGTTGACCTGATCTATTCCGAAGATGAAGATCCGATCCAGAGACTGAGAGATGAGTTCGAGCCAAAAGGAATCAAGGTATTCCCGATTTCCGGTGTAACCGGAGAAGGGCTTTCTGATCTTCTTTACTATGTAAATAATGAACTTCAGAAGTTGGATGACAAGCCGATCGTATTTGAACAGGAATATTTCCCGGAAGAAGAGATCATCCACATGGATCTTCCATATACCGTGGAAAAAGAAGACGATGTATTTGTAGTAGAGGGACCGAAGATCGAAAAGATGCTTGGTTACACCAATCTGGATTCCGAGAAGGGATTTGCTTTCTTCCAGAAATTCCTGAAAGAAACCGGTATCCTTGAACAGCTTGAAAATGCAGGTGTTCAGGAAGGCGATACTATCCGTATGTACGGTCTTCAGTTTGAATATTACCGTTAGAAAAGAACATAATTTCAGAAAGGAGAAGTTTTATGACTTCCAAACAGAGAGCCTATTTAAAGAGCCTTGCGATGACAATGGATCCGATCCTTCAGATCGGTAAATCCAGCGTAACACCGGAACTTACCGCAGCTGTTGCAGAAGCGCTTGAAGCAAGAGAACTGATCAAGCTTCACGTTCTTCAGAACTGTGGAGATGATCTGCGTGGAATGGCAGAGATCCTTGCAGAGCGTACACGTTCCCAGGTGGTACAGGTTATCGGAAGAAAAATCGTTCTTTATAAAGAGGGAAAAGACGACAAGAAGAAAATCGTTCTTCCTTAATGAGTGGAGTATAGATTATGAGAATCGGTATTATGGGCGGAACATTTGATCCCATCCACAACGGGCATCTGATGCTTGGTGAATATGCATACCAGCAGTTCCATCTGGATGAAGTGTGGTATATGCCAAACGGCAATCCGCCCCATAAATCAAATCCGGAAATACGAAAAGATTTACAGGACCGTGCCGAAATGACACGCCTTGCAATTGAAGAGATCCCGTATTTCCGGCTTTGTACCTATGAAATGGATCGAAAGGAAACTTCGTACTCCTATCAGACAATGGAGTATTTTAAAGAGACTTATCCGCAGGATGAATTTTATTTTATCATCGGTGCGGATTCTCTTTTCAATCTGGAAACCTGGAAATGTCCGGAAAGACTTCTGAAAACAGCGGTCATCCTGGCAGCATATCGGGATGATGCAGGAGCGCCGAAAGAAATGCGCCGTCAGATCACATATTTGAAAGAAAAGTATGCATGTGATATCCGGCTTCTCCGTACCCCTGTGATGCCGGTTTCTTCCAGTGAGATCCGGCAGATGATCCGAGGAGGAGAGACAGAAGATCTTCCGATTCCGAAAAAGGTTGCAGATTATATAGATTTGAACAGATTATATCAGGTGAGTGAACATGACGGAAACAATACTTAAGATGCAGAAAAAAGTAAAACGGTACCTGGATAAAGACCGTTATGATCATACGATCGGTGTGATGCATACGGCAGGCTGCCTTGCCATGCGTTATGGTGCCAATCTGGAGCAGGCTTTGACGGCAGGACTTTTACATGACTGTGCAAAATGTGTGCCGGCAGATGAAAAGATTAAGCTCTGCGAGAAAAATCATATCGAAATTTCCGATGCAGAGAACAAAAATCCGGGACTTCTGCACGCAAAGCTGGGCGCATTTTTTGCCTGGAAAAAATATGGAATAGAAAATGAAGAGATTCTACGATCGATCGAGTCTCATACAACCGGTCGTCCGAATATGTCTCTGCTTGATAAGATCATTTATATCGCAGATTATATTGAGCCTGGAAGAGATGTTGCACCAAATCTTCCGGAAGTACGTGCGCTTGCATTTGTAGATATCGATGCATGTCTTTACCGTATTCTGGAAGATACACTTGCATATCTTGCCGAAAAAGGTGCAACGTTAGATCCTGCGACAGAAGAGACATTTTTATATTATAAAAACCTGAAAAACAGTGATTCCGAAAAGGAGGACAAAAACTGATGCAGACAATCGAGCAGTCAAGAGAGATGGCAAAACTTGCCTGCGAAGCACTCGCTGACAAAAAAGGCGAAGATATCCGTGTAATTGACATTGCAGGAATCTCTGTGCTTGCAGATTATTTTATTATTGCAAACGGAACCAATGAGAGCCAGGTAAGAGCTCTTGTCGATAATGTCGAAGAAGAACTTGCAAAAGCAGGATATGAAGTCAAACAGCGTGAAGGCTATGGACTCGGAAGCTGGGTGCTTCTTGACTTTGGCGACATTATCGTTCATGTATTTGACAGAGAAAACCGTGTTTTCTATGATCTGGAAAGAATCTGGAGAGACGGAAAACAGGTTGATCCGGAAGAATTATAAAAGAATTCAAAATGAGAATGTGCTTCGGCACATTCTTTTTTTAAATGTAAAAAGCAGGGCATGCGCCCAATGTCATTAAGTTAAGATGACCAATCAAGATCTTAGCATCAGAAATGATGCTAGGGTCTTTTTATTTTGTAATAAATGCTTGACATATGATTCGAAATGTGCGGCCGCTTTCGCTATTGAATGATAATGAAGTAGCGAAAGCGGCCCTTGTAATTAAGAACATCTTGATTGCAAGGAGGTAACGCATATGTAATAAAACAAATGAAAAACAATGATAAAACAAAACAGGTGAACTATACAATCGCCATTTATATTTGTAGAGAATATAATATCTCCGTAATAAACACAATCTTAGTCCACCTGATGTGATTAACCTAATAGAAAAGCATGTATTACCAGTAAGACCTGGTCGAAAAGACCCTCGCAAAGTCAAACCCCAGGCATCTGTAAGATTTCTATATAGAGTGGCTTAATCATAGATAATTATAAGTTTTTTTTAACAGATAAACAATCTGTCTTTTTGTTGTGCTGCAAAATAGACAAAAGAAAAAACACATCATATTTATCAAACAATTGCAAATATGATGTGTTTTATAATTATGTCAAAATTCTTAACTTAATGACATTGGGCATGCGCCCTGCTTTTCTGATACAATTATTCAAGATTTATAAGATTATTCACAAAGTTTAGAGAATGCATCTGCAACAAACTGTACTTTAGTTCCAACAATAACCTGTACAGAAGTTTTTCCAGGTCTAATAACACCTGCAACACCTGCAGATTTGATCACTTTGTCGTTAACTGCAGTCATATCTTTTACTTCCAGTCTCAGTCTTGTTACACAGTTGTCGATGCTTGCAATGTTTTCCTTTCCGCCGCAACCTTCAAGAATCTTTGCTGCGATAGCTGTGAAGTCATCACTTGCCAGTTCTACATTTTTTTCTGCTTCCAGATCATCATCTTCTCTACCTGGTGTCTTCAGATCAAATTTCTTGATCGCGAAGAGGAATACGAAATAGAAAACTAAGAATGCTGCGATTCCAAGCGGAATAATAAGCCATGTCTTAGCTGCTGCCGGAAGAGAAGCAGAGAAGAATAAGTCCATCGCACCTGCTGAGAATGAGAATCCTGCACGGAATCCAAGAGCAACCGTGATCATTGTGAAGATACCGTAAAGTGCTGCATAAATTACATAAAGTACCGGTGCAAGGAACATGAATCCGAATTCGAACGGTTCAGTTACACCACAGATGAATGCACAAATAGCTGCAGAAGCTACAAGTCCGATTGCAACTTTCTTTTTCGCCGGTTTTGCACATTTTACCATAGCAAGAGCTGCACCAGGGATACCAAACATCATACATGGGAAGAATCCTGACATGTACATTCCAAGACTCCATGATACGTCTGCAGATGTTTCACCGGCCCAGAAGTGCTGTAAGTCACCAAGACCGATGGTATCAAACCAGAATACGTTGTTCAGTGCGTGATGTAATCCGGTAGGGATCAGCAGTCGGTTGAGGAATGCATAGATACCGGCTCCTACAACATCCAGACCAACAATACTTTTTCCAAGAGCAACAAGTGCACCGAAAAGTAATGGCCATACGAATAATAAAACAACAGATGCAAGAATAGAAACAACTCCTGCAATAATTGCTACACAGCGTTTTCCACTGAAGAAAGCCAACCAGTCCGGAAGCTTTGTGTTTTTGAATCTGTTGTAGCACATTGATCCGATGATACCTGCAAGAATACCGATAAACGGGTTTGCGATTTTGTCGAAGGCAAGTGTCTTTGTTGCACTGTCTGCGATAGAAGGCATGATCGTTGTAACAAATCCTGTTGAAAGAAGTGTTGTCATCATAAGCCATGAAGCAAGAGCAGCGATACCACCTGTACCATCATTTTTTTCAGACATACCGACACCGACACCGATTGCAAAAAGAATTGCCATGTTGCCGATCAGAGCGTCACCTGCTTTTACTAAAAACAGACCGATCAGATTTGCTGCACCCTGGATGTCTCCACCCTGCATCGCAGCCGGACATAACCTGTATCCAATACCCATGAGGATACCACAGATCGGAAGAATAGCTACCGGGAGCATTAACGCTTTACCAAGTTTTTGTAAGAATTTCATGTTTTTCCTCCTTAGAAATAAAATAAAAGTATACACTAAACTGGACCATTCCAGTCAGCTTCGATTGAAAAAGCACAGATCCTAGGATAATTTAAGCACAGCATCCTCCAGTGTGACTTCGCCTTTCTTCTGAAGGGCTATTTTTCCATAAGTATCTGTATTACAGATGAGTACCGGAGTAATGGTATTTAATCCGGCTGCCTGGATCTTATCCAGATCAACTTCCATCAGGAGATCTCCCTGTTTTACCTTGTCACCTGCAACAACATGGGGGGTAAAAGGTTCTCCTTTCAGTGTAACGGTATCAAGACCGATATGGATCAGAATCTCTGTTCCCTGGGTGCTTGTCATAGTAACGGCGTGAAGAGTATCAAATACCATACTCACTTCCCCATCTGCCGGTGCATAGACCTTTCCCTCGGAAGGAATGACTGCAAATCCGTCTCCTAATATTTTATCCGCAAAAGTCGAATCCGGAACTTCTGTGATCGGTACGACTTTTCCGTTACACGGGGAGTGGAGTAGATTCCCCTTATTTTTTCCTTTAAATAAACCTAACATGTGATCTCCTTTCCATCTACATAGACGCTTACTATATTCAAATCTTTATCTAAAAGCACAAAATCTGCTTTCTTACCAGCAGAGATACTTCCGACCTCATGGAAAATTCCGATTTCTTTTGCCGGATTTTCAGATGCGCACATGACTGCTGTTTCAAACGGAAGGCCGACTTTCTTAACCACAAAACGCACACAGTCCATAAGATTCGTAGCAGAACCAGCAATTGTTCCATCATGCAGAGTAGCAAGATTGCCTTTTACCTTTACCGGCTGTCCGCCAAGGGTGTAATCTCCATCATTCAGACCAGTTGCTCGCATACTGTCACTGATCAGGATCATACGCTTCGCACCAAACATGGCAAAGGTTGCGCGGATCACAGACGGGTGAATATGTACACCGTCGCAGATCAGCTCTGCATGGCATGTTTCAGAATCCCTGACTGCACCGATTACGCCCGGATTTCTATGATTCAATGGTGGCATTGCATTGTACAAATGGGTTGCATGGGAAGCACCACGCTGAATGGCTTCTTTTGCAGTATCATAATCCGATGCGGTATGCGCAAGGGATATAGCCACCTCATCCTTTGCTTTCTCGATAAATTCCATGGCTCCCGGTTCTTCCGGTGCAAGATCCACCAGTTTGATCAGTCCCTTTGCCGCTTTTTGAAGCCGGCAGAAATATTCATAATCACAATGCAGGATATTTTCTTCTGCCTGGGCACCTTTTTTGGAAGCACTGATAAATGGTCCTTCCATATTGATACCGACCAGGTGTGCACCGCCATTGTAGGCGTAATCACCTGCATTTTTCATAACATTTAAAAGCTCGTCTTTAGCAATTGTCATGGTAGCCGGACAGACAGAAGTCACACCGATGGACGCTTCATATCTCGTAATGATATCCAGTGCTTCTTTTGTACCGTCGCACATGTCTGCTCCCATGCATCCGTGAAAATGAATGTCCACAAGTCCCGGAATCATATAAAGTCCCTGGGCATCCACGATCTGGGCATCCTGTTCCGAAAAATCCGAAAAACTTACAAATCTGCCATTTTCTACAACTGCATTCCCGTTCACAAAAGTATGATTTTCTGTATAAATTGACGCATTTTTAATGATCATTTTCAAAACCTCCGTTCCTTACAGACATGATTATAAAGGAAGTTTGCTAAGTGCAGCTTCGTCAGCTACCAAAGTCACATCATTATGCAGCTGTAAAACAGAAGCAGGAACCTTCGGTGTGATCGGACCAAAGAAAGCATCTCTTACGATTTCTGCTTTATCTTCGCCACTTGCAACGATCAGGATTTTCTTTGCCTGCATGATCGTCTTGATTCCCATTGTATAAGCCTGTTTCGGAACATCGTCAGCTGAAGCAAAGAAACGTTTGTTTGCTTCGATGGTAGACTGAGTCAGATTTACACAATGAACCTGCTTGTCAAAAGCTTCCCCCGGTTCGTTGAATCCGATATGACCGTTATGACCGATTCCGAGAAGCTGAAGATCTACGCCGCCTAAAGACTGAATCAGATTGGTATATTCCTGGCATTCTTTTTGAGAATCCGGTTCCATTCCGTTTGGAAGGTGTGTATTCTCAGCTGGAATATTCACATGATCAAATAGGTTCTGATGCATGAAATAGTAGTAGCTCTGATCGTTGTCACGGCTAAGTCCTTTATATTCATCAAGGTTTACCGTCATAACTTCTGAGAAATCAAGATCACCTTTGTTATACCATTCCACCAACTGCTTATAAAGACCGATCGGAGTAGATCCGGTTGCAAGCCCCAGAACACAATTTGGTTTCATAATAACCTGTGCAGAAACAATATTGGCAGCCTTGCGGCTCATGTCTACGTAATCTTTTGCTTTGTAAATTCTCATTTTTATCCTCTCTCCATTCCATAAATATTAAACGCCACGATTCTTTATACAATTTGCATATATCACAGCAAGTTGTATTAGTACATATACACATCCTAACCAATGCACACACTTCTGCCTACAAAAAATTTAGCGTTTTACCGAATTACATTGAAATTGGTGAATATTCTTCTAGCTAAATTCATGATATTATTATAACAAAAAAATCAAGATTACCCATGTAAAAAACTACGTGAGGTATATAAAAAACAACAAAAACAACAAATATACATAAAAATGTTATCCTTGCTTTTCATATCTTATGGGGATATTGCTGGACAATCTTTGTTTCTAACGGTTTTAAGGATTTCTACTCATTTTGGTTTCCAGGAAAAAGCTGTTTTTATAAACTTCTGATTGAATAAAATCCATTTCCGAAGCAAGGACAGAAAGGGTCTGTTCTACGATCTGGAAAGAATCTCGAGCGATGGCAAACAGGTGGATCCGGAATATCTGTAAATATATTTTCTGATGTTTTGGAGACTGATACTGGTGATCCGATGCTTTCTGTGTTATAATATATAAGTTATCAGGGAACTTGATTCTGAATCATGGAGGCACAAAGTATGGAACCCATGTATTTGTCAATCCAGCCGAAAAAGACTGGAGAACACATAAGAAAGCTACTCTTGGAACAAGGATATACAATTCGGGAAATCCAGGGAGCTTTTGGATTTGAAAATCCGCAGGCCATTTATAAATGGCTTTCCGGCAAATCGTTACCCAGTATAGACAATTTCATTATTTTAAGTAGATTATTACATACTTCGATTGAAGATATCCTCGTCATTGACGGGGATATTTCTCATTACATAGGAAATTTCATTTCCTATGTAATAAAAGCCTCCTGCAGGATGCGCACTGCGGCGTATAATGAAGATGTCGCAAGCGACCGCCACAGGCGCTAGAATGTGCTTCGCACATTCTTTGTTCTTTCTGTGGAGTTTTAAACTGTTGGTTGAATGACAAACTGCTATCATATAATTATAATTAAATCAGAAGTTGAGGAACAGATATTATTTATATGGTGTTCGAAAATTGCGGGAATTGCATAGCAATGGAGCAATCCGGTTACATCATTTATATTGTAAGCAAGAGAACAGTATGGGAGGCAAAAATCATGAAGAAAATTACATCAGCTTATGCAAACAAGATGTTGAGAAGCCTTGAGGAAGATAAAGCATTCTGGGTAAACAAGGAGGCAGCATCCAGTACCTATGTGGCAGCGGTCAATGAGGAGCCGGTCATTCCGGAATATGATTATATGACCATTGCAAATACAATTGACGAGATCGACAGGAAGATTATTACTATCAAACATACATTGAACCTGACAAATGCCACCGCAAAAGTGCAGGTTGGCAATCAGGAGATGAGCATTGACAGCATTCTGATCCGAATGGCGCAGCTTAACAAAAGAAAAGCTGTTCTTGACGATATGCGCAAGCGGCTTCCGAAAATGCGTGTATATAGTAATTCCTTCAGTTCATCCGGATCGGTACCGGAATATAAATATATCAACTATGATCTGGAAGTAATCCGTCAGGAATACGACCGTATTTCCAATACAATTATGGAAATGCAGATTGCACTGGATCGCTACAATCAGACAGTATTGTTTGATGTGGATATCTAAGTAGGAATTTCCGTACAGGGTATATCTTCAACAAAGCTTATAGACGGTTGGTTATGGTTCAATGTCATCGTTTATTGGTTATTTGTTATCAGGTTATGTGTTCTTGTTCATAGAAACATTTTGGAAAAGTATACAATTTAAATTTTTAAATCCCCCTGTAAAAAACCTGTGTCAGTTCACAGTGTAGAGGTACGGTTTCAAGCACGCAACAGCTGTGGAAGCAATTCCGCAGCTGTTTTTAAAATAAAAAAAATTGCAACCAAGAGAGTTTTAAATTAAAATATATCCGCCAGAAAAAGAGATGTCATTCAATATTAAAAAGTTACCAAAAACAAGAAACTATTTTTGTGAATTTAGTTGCTTGTTTTTTTGTGCGCAAAGATGCTACAATCAAGGAAACTATTACAAGAGAAATAGTTTCCAAAAGGAGATGATCTTGTGCCGAATCAAAATTTAAAAGACGATATTCTCAAAGCAACCATCCAGGCATTTCAAAAAAAGGGATTAAAATTTACAATGGATGATCTTGCATCTCTTCTGGGAATCAGCAAAAAAACAATCTATACTGTTTTTATGATAAAAACTTACTAAATTTCTGATTATCTTTTCATAAGTTGGTAAATGCCGAT
>ENA-ORNZ01001575-ORNZ01001575.1-human-gut-metagenome-genome-assembly--contig:-NODE-1575-length-19816-cov-4.281767_pt1 | contig 19816 bp, 17 predicted proteins | sample MGYA00242124_ERZ509040 | MGnify/ENA primary metagenome ERZ509040 (study PRJEB26280, sample SAMEA2338733) | human gut metagenome | biome: human gut; feature: human-associated habitat; material: faeces... | reverse complement strand
CAGAGTGGAAATCACTCATAAGAGATGCCGCAGTGGCGGAACTGGCAGACGCACAGGACTTAAAATCCTGCGAGGGTTAAACTTCGTACCGGTTCGATTCCGGTCGCCGGCAGTATCGGGAACAGTTTTTAACTGTTCCCGATTTTGCGTTATATGGACGTATTTGCAGCGTTGGTTTATATCAGGATATAGAAATCCTGTCATAAACCGGCGCTTCTTTTGCATATAATACAAAGCAAAGGAGTGAAAACATGTCTGCATATCATCGGTTAATATCATATATCTATGCATACGAGGGCGGAATCAAAGGGAAAAATACGGGATTTGCGAAATTGGAGACGCGGGGAACTTCCTGCCGGATTCAGGTCAGCGTCCGCCGTGTCTTTGCGGGCGGCAGCCCGATCGGCGTATACCTTCTGGCAGGGCAGGAGGAGATCCGCATCGGCACCCTGTTTGTCCGTGGCGGAAATGGGGAGTTCCGTGCCGTCGTCAATTGTGAAAATATTGAAGGAAGCGGCTGCAATATGGAAGAGTGCTGTGGTCTGACTCTTCATGAGACGGACAGTGCATGGCGTGCCTATACGACGATCTGGGAAGATGCCGTCGCGCATGCGGCAGAGGTTGAGCTGGCGGATGTGACTGCTGAGAAAGTGCGGGAGCAGGAAGCAGAGAAGGAAGAGGCAACGCGGAAACTGGCAGAGAATGTATCTGGGGAAGTGAACAGCGCGTCTGTAGGGAAAGAAAAATTGGATGAGGCGTCAGAACTTACCCGGTCGGGAGAAATGGAGAGTCAGGACACATCCACGGAGACAGAGAAGAATGAAGCTGTGAATATAAACGAAACGGACTTCGGAATCAGCCAGCCCCAGCCAGAAAAGCTGGAGGATTCAAACCTGGAGATTTTCGAGGACACGGAAACCATGGAAGCGGTTCCAGATATCTCAGAAACATCCGATCATCAAGAGGCAGAAGTTGTTCAGGAAGCGCAAACGGAAACACCGCAAGAAAGTTTTCAGGAATCCACTCAAGAAGTGCAAACGGAGACACCGAAGGAAAGTTTTCAGGAATCCTATCAGGAAGCACAGACAGAAGCACGGCGGAAAGATTCTCAAGAATCCACCCGGGAAGTCCGGAAAGAGGCGCTTCCAGATTCTCCACCAGACCATCAAGAGGCATTTCAGTCAGGCTCTCAAAATCAAAAACAACCACAACCAGATTCATCCAAGGAATTTCCTAAAGAAGATCCCGCTGAGTCCCTCTGGAATCGTCTGCGTGCTGCCTATCCCAAAGTAACCGCCTTCGAATGCGCCGACGGCTGCGAGATTCTGGTAATCAAACCGCAGGATATCGGGCTTCTGCCGCGGGAAAACTGGGTGTATGGAAATAACAGCTTTCTTCTGCACGGTTACTACAACTACCGATATCTGATTCTGGCGAGGCTGGGGAAATCTGGCGAACGGGGGCGCTACATTCTGGGCGTGCCGGGACATTATGGAAACAATGAAAAATATATGGCGGCGATGTTCGGCTTTGACCGCTTTGTCCGTTCCACCCGCCAGCCGCCGCGCGACAGCCGGTTCGGGTATTGGTATACGGATTTGAATTTTACATAAAAGCCGGTCGATCCTTTTAGAGAACTCTTGACAAAGGATAGCTTTTCTGGGTAGGATGGACACGGGTCAAATGCTTTCAGGTGTTTGGTTGGTAGCGGATCAAACTTGTCGGGAAACTGGGATAAGGATGTCTGTTGTTGGAAGCGGATGAATTTGAACGGAGGAAAAAACAGTGGCAGCAAAATTGACACGGGAAGAGAAATATATGAAAGCGGCGATCCGCGAGGCGAAGAAAGCCTGGGCGCTCGGAGAAGTGCCGATCGGCTGCGTGATCGTGTATGAGGACAAAATCATCGGCAGGGGTTACAACCGTCGGATGGTCGATCATAGCGCGCTGGCACATGCGGAGATCGCGGCAATCAAAAAAGCGTGCAAGCGCATGGGCGACTGGCGCCTGGAAGAATGCGAGCTGTACGTGACGCTGGAACCGTGCCCGATGTGCGCAGGGGCGATCGTGCAGGCGCGGATTCCAAAAGTTTACATCGGTTCCATGAACCCGAAAGCCGGCTGCGCCGGTTCGGTACTGAATCTTCTGGATGAAAAAGGATTCAATCATCAGGTGGAGACAGAAGAAGGACTTTTGGGCGAGGAATGTTCGATGATGTTGAAAGAATTTTTCAAAGAATTGCGTGAAAAGAGAAAAAAGAAGAAAGAAGAAAAAGCTGGTGAATAATTTCCACCAGCTTTTTTGCATTCCATATTTCCCATTCAAACCGAAAAATACAGTCCTTATTTGATTACGTGGATCCAGCCCTCCGGAGCTTTGATGTGACCCATCTGGATGCCGGTCAGTGTCTCGTAGAGTTTCTGGGTAACCGGACCCATCTTCTCCATACCTGCCGGGAAGCAGATTTCCTTGCCGTGGTCAACGATCTTGCCAACCGGGGAGATAACAGCTGCGGTACCGCACAGGCCGCACTCTGCGAAATCTTTTACTTCGTCTAAGTATACTTCACGCTCTTCGGTCTCCATGCCAAGGTAATCTCTTGCAACCTGCAGGATAGAACGGCGTGTGATAGACGGAAGGATGCTGTTGGACTTCGGAGTTACCAGCTTGCCGTCTTTGGTGATAAAGATAACGTTTGCGCCGCCGGTCTCCTCGATCTTGGTACGTGTCTGCGGATCCAGGTAGATGTTCTCATCGAAACCGTTCTTATGAGCATCGACGATCGCATGCAGGCTCATCGCATAGTTTAATCCGGCTTTGATGTGACCGGTTCCGTGAGGTGCTGCACGGTCGAAATCGCTGACGCGGATGGTGATCGGTTTAGCGCCGCCCTTGAAGTACGGGCCAACCGGTGTACAGAATACGCGGAACTGATAGATGTTTGCCGGTTTAACGCCGATGATGGAATCATAACCGAACATATACGGGCGGATGTACAGGGTTGCACCGGAACCATACGGCGGTACGAATGCTGCGTTGGCTTCTACTACTTTTGTGATGGCGTCTACGAAGCGCTCCTTCGGGAATGGCGGCATTTCAAGACCTTTTGCGGAATTCTCCATACGCTCGCCGTTTAAGTCAGGACGGAACGTAACGATATGGCCGTCCTCGGTCGTATACGCTTTCAGACCCTCGAAGCAAGTCTGTGCATACTGCAGAACACAGGCACATTCATTCAAGGTAATATTCGGGTCGGAGGTAAGGACGCCTTCGTCCCAGGAACCATTCTGGTACATGGAAACATAGCGGTAATCCGTTGGCATATAGCCGAAACCGATGTTGCTCCAGTCGATATTTTTCTTTTCCATAATCGTTGCTCCAATCTTACAGAATTTTATGATTTAGTAACTGTTTGACTTTTTGTAGTCGCTAGATTTATACCTATTATAATGATTTCTTTCTTCTGTTGCAAGATTCTGGGATAAAAAATGATAAAAAAACAATAAAATGTATTCTTGTGTATTTTTATACAATGCTTGTTAGTCAAGCTCCGGCTTGACAAAACGGCGGCTGCCATGTATACTAAACAGGCTGACGGTCTGCAAGTCATTCCGTCATATAAGATCAAGTCATAAAGTTTCCGCACAGCCGGGGAGTTAGCGGTGCCCTGTACCTGCAATCCGCTATAGCAGGGGTGTTGTCCGACCGAGGGCGTTTTTACTGTGGGGCTGCCCCTGAAAAGTGGCGTTGAAGTCTGGGTCTTGCGCAACAGAAATCTGTGAACCGTGTCAGGGCAGGAATGCAGCAGCACTAAGCAGAAGCTTCTGTGTGCCGCAAGGCAGCCTGGACCGAGTTAACTGTCAGGGTAACGTCCATGGCATACGTTCGAAGCCGGGCGTGCGGATTTTTTTATTTCATAGGAAATTGCGTCCTATGAAATAAAAAATAGAAAATAATAGATACAGAAACAAGCATTTTTGCAGGTGTGTGAATATAGCCGGGATATGTGGAATTTGATTTGCCAAGGGGTAGGAATACCGTGCCGGAGCAGATTAAAAGCGCGTATTCCGGTATTTTTATGTCTATGATATTTGTAAGGAATTTTTTCTTGCCCGCGGGATATGATTGTATTATAATTACAAAATGGGTGTAGTTTATCCTGATATGGGGGTTGTTGGAAACTTAGAATAAGGATAACTGTGAAGGTACTGGACGGTTATGAAGAAAGGGAAAGCGCTCATGAGAAGAATCGGTATGTTAACCAGCGGCGGCGACTGCCAGAGCTTAAATGCGACGATGCGAGGCGTGGCAAAATCGCTGTACAAGATGTTCGATGACATAGAGATAGTTGGATTTGAAGACGGCTATAAAGGTCTTATGTATGCAGACTACCGGATTATGAAACAGTCGGATTTTTCCGGGATTCTGACACGCGGAGGTACGATTCTGGGAACTTCCAGACAGCCTTTCAAGCTGATGCGGACGCCGGACGAGAACGGTCTGGATAAAGTGGAAGCGATGAAACACACCTATTACAAGCTGAAACTGGAATGCCTCGTCATTTTAGGCGGCAATGGCAGCCAGAAGACAGCAAATCTGCTGCGGGAGGAAGGACTCAATATCGTTTCTCTTCCGAAGACCATAGACAACGATCTCTGGGGCAGCGATCTTACGTTTGGATTCCATAGTGCGGTTGATGTAGCGACCAATGCCATCGACTGTATTCATACGACGGCGGCGTCTCATGGCAGAGTCTTCATCGTGGAGATCATGGGCCACAAGGTGGGATGGCTGGCGCTCTATGCAGGCATCGCGGGCGGAGCTGACATCATTCTCCTGCCGGAGATCCCGTATGATATTGATGTGGTGGTAAATGCGATCCGCAGCCGTACTAAAAATGGCAAGAATTTCACGATTCTGGCGGTCGCAGAGGGCGCGATTTCCAAGGAAAATGCAGCCCTGACCAAGAAAGAATTAAAAGAAAAGAAGAAAAATGGACCGGTTTATCCGTCGGTCGCTTACGAGCTGGGCGCCCAGATTTCCGAGCGGACGGGGCAGGAGATCCGTGTGACGGTTCCGGGGCATATGCAGCGCGGAGGCGAGTCATGCCCGTATGACCGCGTGATTGCGACGCGCCTTGGCGCGGAGGCAGCAGAGATGATCCGCCGCAAAGAATACGGCTATATGGTTGCTTTAAACAACAATAAGATTGAAAAAATTCCGCTCGCGGACATTGCCGGTAAATTAAAGATGGTCGATCCGAAGAGCGATATTATCCGGGAAGCTAAGGATGTAGGCATCAGCTTCGGCGACGAATAGTAAGGAAGTAGTAGTTTATGTCATATACAGCACTGTACAGAAAATGGCGTCCGACGTCCTTTGAAGAGGTCCGGGGTCAGGACCATATCGTAAAGACCCTGAAAAATCAGATCAACTCCGGGCGGATCGGGCACGCGTACCTCTTCTGCGGGACGCGCGGAACCGGTAAGACGAGTATTGCCAAGATCTTTGCACGGGCAGTCAACTGTGAACATCCGGTGGACGGCAGCCCCTGCGGCGAGTGCAGTATGTGCCGCCAGATTGCGGAAGGAGCTTCCCTCAATGTGGTGGAGATCGATGCGGCATCCAACAATGGTGTGGAAAATATCCGTGATATCCGGGAGCAGGTGCAGTACCCGCCGACGGATGGGCGCTACCGCGTCTACATCATTGACGAGGTTCATATGCTTTCGATCGGCGCGTTCAATGCGCTCTTAAAGACGCTGGAAGAACCGCCGTCCTACGTTATATTTATCTTGGCGACGACGGAGGTCCACAAGATCCCGATCACGATCCTGTCCCGGTGCCAGAGATATGATTTCAAGCGGATCTCGATCGATACCATTGCGGGACGGCTGGCGGAGCTGACGCAGGCGGAGCAGATCGATGTAGACGATCGGGCACTTAGGTATGTGGCACGTGCGGCGGATGGCTCGATGCGAGATGCGTTAAGTCTTCTCGATCAGTGCGTGGCGTTCCATTTCGGGGAAAAGCTGACGTATGACAATGTGCTCGAGGTGTTGGGCGCGGTCGATAACCGCGTGTTCAGCAAGCTGTTTCAGGCGGTGCTTGCAAGTGATACGAAGGCGTGCATCCGTGAGATTGAGGAAATGATCATCCAGGGGCGCGATCTTTCGCAGCTCGTCAACGATTTCGTCTGGTATATGCGAAATCTCCTGATTGCCAAGACGACCGACGAACCGGGCGATATGCTCGATATGTCGGAGGAAAATCTGGCAGTTTTAAAGGAAGAGGCGGCAGGCGTTGATACGGAAACGCTGATGCGTTACATCCGTATTTTCTCGGAACTTTCCGGGCAGCTTCGCTACGCGTCGCAGAAGCGGATTCTGGTGGAGATTGCCTTTATCAAGCTGACGATGCCGTCGATGGAACAGAATCTTGATTCCATTTTACAGCGGATTACGCTATTAGAGCAGAAAATGCAGGAAATGCCGGACAATCTACAGAAACTGGCGTCCCTTGCACCGGCAGCGGGGCAGGCGGCATCCTCCAAAACGGCTGTGGTGGAAACGCCGCCTGAGCCGAAGACGGTATCCCTTCCGCCGGCACAGTACGAAGATCTGATGCTGATGCGGAAAGAATGGGGACGGATTGCGTCCCTGAGCCAGCTTGTGGGTTCGATTAGGCTCAGTCTTCCCAAGACAAGTGTAGAACCGGCGGGCGAAGGCTGCCTTTGCATTGTGTGTACAGATGAAAATACGTTTGGAATTATCAATCGGGAGCCTGAGCTTAAGAATTTGCAGGAAGTAGTGCAAGAAAAATACAAAAAGACTCTGCAATTTAAAGTCCGTTTAGAATCATCTGCTGTGCCGCAAAGAACGGTTTATGTCAGTGATGAGGATTTAAAGAACGCAATCCATACCGATGTGATTGTCGAAGAGGACGATTCCGTGTAGTGGAGCTTGCCAAAGATGAGCCTTGTTTTGTAGTGCAAGAAGCTGTGATTAAATGCAGATAAATGATATTAGTGGGTTTATATGATATATAGAACCGGCTGCAATCGGCAGCCAGTCTGAATATAAATAAAAAGAAGTGAAAGAGAGGAATGACACCATGGCAAAACGTGGCGGTTTCCCAGGCGGTATGCCGGGCAATATGAACAATTTAATGAAGCAGGCGCAGAGAATGCAGCGCCAGATGGAAGAGAAGCAGAAAGAGCTGGAGGAGAAGCAGTACAGCGCATCCGCAGGTGGCGGCGCTGTAACCGTGACCGTATCTGGTAAAAAAGAGGTTCTTTCCGTGAAACTGTCTGAGGAAGTAGTGGATCCGGATGATATCGAGATGTTAGAGGATCTGATCGTGGCGGCGACCAACGAGGCATTCCGTCAGGCGGAAGAGGACAGCAGCCAGATGATGTCCCAGTTGACCGGTGGCCTTGGCGGTCTGGGAGGCGGATTCCCGTTTTAAGCGATGGATTATTACAGCAGCCAGATTAGCAAGCTAATCGAAGAATTGTCAAAACTTCCTGGAATCGGAAGTAAATCGGCGCAGCGTCTTGCATTTCATATCATCAATATGCCGGAAGAACAGGTCAGGCACTTGTCTGGCGCGATTCTGGAAGCCAAGCAGAATGTGCGTTACTGCAAGGAGTGCTGCACATTGACTGATAAGGAACTGTGCCCGATCTGCAGCAGCGACCGGCGAGATCATGAGACGATCATGGTGGTGGAAAATACGCGCGATCTGGCGGCATATGAAAAGACAGGAAAATACAACGGGGTCTATCATGTGCTGCATGGGGCGATCTCCCCGATGCTGGGGATCGGGCCGGGCGACATCCGGCTCAAGGAGCTGATGACTCGCCTGCAGAAAGAAGAGGTTCGTGAGGTCATTATCGCAACCAACTCAAGCCTGGAGGGCGAGACGACCGCGATGTATTTGAGCAAGCTGATTAAGCCGACAGGGATCCGGGTGACGCGAATCGCCAGCGGCGTTCCGGTCGGGGGCGACTTGGAATATATTGATGAGGTAACGCTTCTACGCGCGCTGGATGGGCGTACAGAGCTGTAGCCGGTGAGCAAATAAAACGTTACCGGGCATGTATGCGTGAACAGTAACAATAAAACTTCTGCCGCGGCAGGAAGTTAGGAGATGCATAAGATGGATAAATACGAGTTTAACATCAAGGTAGAGCAGATTAAGAAACTGGTCAACAAGGGAGATTTCGAGACGGCGATGAAGATCGCCGATACCATCGACTGGCGTCGTGTACGCAGCACCAGCCTGCTTACGATGATTTCCCAGATTTATGAGAAAAATGCAGAGTATCAGGATGCCAAGGATATTTTATTACTGGCATATGAGAGAGCGCCGCTTGGAAAGGGGCTTTTATATAAGCTGACTGACCTTGCATTGCGTGAAAATAATATTCAGGAGGCAGAGGCATATTACCGGGAGTTCTGTGAGCTGTCCGGCGATGACCCGCGCCAGTATCTGCTTCGTTTCCTGATTCTGGAGGCGAAGGATGCGCCGTTAGAGCAGCAGATCAATTCTCTGGAGAGATATTGTCAGGAAGAGCTGGATGAGAAATGGCTGTACCACCTGGCAGAGCTTTATCATCAGGCGAACCAGGCGGACGACTGTGTGCGGATCTGCGACAAGATCATGCTGATGTTCGGTCTTGGCAAATATGTGGACAAGGCAATGGAACTGAAACTTCAGTATGCGCCGCTGACGAAATATCAGATGGATCTGGTGGAAAACCGCGAGAAGTACGAAGAGAAGCTGCGTGCGGTGGAAGAAGAGTACAAGAACGGTACATACCGCAAGCCGGAGCCGGAAGAAGAGTATCTGGATACGGATGAGCCGGAGGCAGAGCTGGACGACGAACCGGAGAATGAGCCGGAGGGACAGCCAGAGCAGGCAGAGCCAGAAGAGAAGGCTGGAAAACCGAAAGCTGAGACAAAACCGGCGGACGAGAAGGTAGAAAAGGCTGCGCTGGACGAGGATGTAGTAGCAAGCCTTCATGAAGCACAGGCGGAAGAAGCGCTGGCAAAAGAAGTGTCCAAGATCAAGCCTTACGATGAGGAAGAGGGCGCATCCGAAGGGGAGACACGTGTTTTCAGGAATCTCCGCGACCTGGAACCGGCAGAGGCAGAGGAAAAGAGCGAGGAAGCTCCGATTCATGAATTTGAAGAGGAAGAGGAAACCATAGTGGAAGACTGGGATTTCGAACCGGAAGAGGAAGAAGAGGAGATCAAGGAATCGAATCATCTGATGATCGAGGCGGAAGATCCGGCAGCCGGTCTTGCGATGGCACTTGATTCCCTGAAAAAGATTCACCGCGAGCTGGGGACCAAGCATCCGGTTGCCAAGATCAGCGGCGCAAACCTTTCTCATCGCGGCATCGCATCGGTGGCGGAGCGCCTGGCAGGCAAGGATCTGGTGGTCGAGCATGCAGCCGATCTGGACGATTTGACGGTGGAAGAGCTGGAAGAACTGATGACACAGGATGAAACCGGCATGGTCGTTGTTCTGATTGATACGCAGGCACGTTTAGAGCAGATGCACCGCGCATATCCGGCATTAGCAGAGCGTTTCCAGTATATCGGCTGTGAAAACCAGAAAGACGATGCAGCGAAGCTGGCACAGGCGCGTGAGGAAGAGCTGAAACGCCAGCAGGCGCAGCAGGAAGCAGAAGCAGCCAGAAAACGCCAGGCAGAGCGTGAAGCGGAGATCCGCCGTCAGGCAGAAGAAGAGGCAGAGGAAAAACGCAGACAGCAGGAAGCAGCAGCCCGCCGTGAGGAAGAAGAGCGCGCCAAGGCAGAAGCACAGGCGCTGGCAGCCAAAGAGGCAGAAGAAGCGCGTAAAGCGGAGGAAGATCGCCGTCTGGCAGAGCGGCAGAGAGAAGAACTGCGCCGTCAGGAAGAGGCAAGACGCGATGACGAGCCGGAGTATGAAGACGAAGAAGATCACTACGAGAAGGACGAGTATGAGCCGGAGGATGATTATGCGCGTGGCGGCTATCGTGATGATTATAAGGACGATTACAAAGACAGCTATAAAGACGAACGCGAGGACGACGAGTATTCCAATTATCCAGAGGATGAGCCGGAAGAGAAACCGTCCAAAAAGTCCGGCGATATGGATGTTGAGGAGTTTGTTCAGTACGCCTGCAAATATGCATCGGAGATCGACTGCAGTATTTCGGGAAAGAGCATGCTGGCTTTGTACGAGCGCGCTGAGATGATGGAGGAGGACGGAGAACCGCTTACCAAGACAAGTGCCGAAGATTTGATCGAGGAAGCTGCAGATAAGGCGGAGAAGAAATCCTTCAGCGGACTGTTCTCATCGAAATATGATAAGGATGGACTTCTGATTCTGAAAGAGAAACATTTCTTTGATTAATTAAAACAATTCGAGAAATTTTAAAATTAAAACTAATTAGTAAAAGAGAGCGCTGCGGGGGAATGCTTCCCGGCAGCGTTTTCTGGTAGTGGACAGTAAAAGGAGATACGGGAGAGAAAGATGGGAACACGGTTAATAGCCCTCGATTTAGATGGGACACTGTTAAATGAAAAAATGCACGTGTCGGAAAAAACAAGACAGGTGATGGAACTGTGCGCGCAGCGGGGGATTGAGATTGTCCCGGCGACCGGGCGCGCGCTCCCGGCAGTGCCAGAGGAGGTTTTGAGCCTGCCGGGCGTCCACTATGGCATATTTACAAATGGGGCGGTCGTCCGGGATTTCGGGAAAAATACCTGGGTGTCGGAAAGTTGCCTGAGCTGGGAAGAGACGATCCGGGTGATTGAGGTGCTGCGCCGGCATCCGGTTATTTACGATATGTATGTATCGGAGGGCGGCGTCAGCGAGACGCGATTGCTGGCACAGCTGGAAGAATACGGGATACCGGAACGTGAATGCGCCTATATCCGGGCGACGCGCCGGGCAGTTACTGACATGGTGGAGTATCTGCGGGAGAAAAAATGCCCGGTGCAGAAGATGAATTTAAATTTTAAGGACCGGGAGAGCAAGCAGGCAGTCCGGGCAAAGCTGGAAGCGATGCCGGAGGTTCTGGTGACCTCCTCGCTTCCGTGGAATCTGGAACTCAACGCGGCGGGCATCACAAAGGGGAGCGGGCTGCGGAATCTCTGTCAGTATCTGGGAATTGAAGCGGAGGAGACGATGGCATTTGGAGACGGCGAAAACGACTGGCCCATGCTGGAGGCAGCAGGAATCGGCGTGGCGATGGAAAATGGCGCCCCATTTTTAAAGGAACGCGCAGACCGGATTGCCGCTTCGAACCGGGAAGAGGGCGTAGCGGAGGCGATCAGGCAATGGGTGCTTATATAAAAGAAAACTGGCTGTTCGTGGTGGTGGCAGTCTATCTGGTTTCCATGGTATTGTACGGGCATTACCGCGGATTCATCCGCCTGGCAGTCTCGGCCGTTTCCCTGGTGCTGTCGTTGGGGGTGGTTCATTTTGGTGCGCCGTCTGTCGCGAATCTGCTTCGCAGCAATGAGGTGGTCTATCAGGCGGTGGAGGACAGCGTGACGAAATTTATCCAAAAGGACGATGAGGCGGAAAATGAGGCAGCTGACGCGGCGCCGCCATCCGTACAGCGCAGTATTATTGAAGAAATGGAGCTTCCGGAACAGTTAAAGGATGCGCTTCTGGAGAATAATAACAGCGAAGTTTACGAGGCACTGGGTGTAAGCAGCTTTACCCACTACGTCAGCCGTTATCTGGCAAACAGCCTGATCAATATTATAAGTTTTTTTCTGTTGTTTGCAGCCGTGTTCGGCGGACTGCGTGTTCTGTCCGTATCGCTCAATGTGGTCTCCCGGCTGCCGATCATATCGGGGCTGAACCGTCTGGCAGGTGCCGCGCTGGGGGGGGCGGAAGGGATCTTTTTCGTCTGGATTGCAGCACTGCTTATTACACTGTTCTCGGCAACGGCGATTGGTGAACTTTTCCTGAACCAGATAGAAAGCAATATCTGGCTGACCTGGCTGTATGACCACAATATGCTTGGAAGCATCCTGATGGGTGTTGTGAAACGGATTATTTGAAAGCTTATAGAGAAAAACTGTAATATTGAAAAACGGCACACCGCATTCTCGCTACTTAGTGATGAGTTAGGTGTGCCAAATTTTTTATTTCAGTCGAGAAGACTCCCACCTCTTTAGGTGGCGAGTAATAGTAAAGTGATAAAAATATCCATTCTATTATACCGGAATCGGGTGGATGTGTCAAAAATTTACTTTTCTTTTTAATGTAGTTCCTATATAATAGGAAAATACGGAAAAAGCAGATTTCAGCTGCAGGGGGATTCTGGCAAGATACCTGTATCTGGAAACCTGCTTTTGAAAATACGAGGGGACTTGTCTGCATAGAAGGGACAGTGACCCGGGCAGGAGATGACAGTATGAGAAATGCACCGGTTATCTATATCGTGGTGCCTTGCTACAACGAAGAGGAAGTTCTGCCATTGACGGCAGAATTTTTAGGTAAAAAATTAGATGATTTAACCCGCAGCCGCCGGATTCATCCGGGAAGCCGGGTGCTGATGGTAGACGACGGTTCGAAGGATAGAACATGGAAGCTGATCGAGGAACTCCATGAGAAGGACGAGCGGTTTGCAGGTGTGAAGCTGAGCCGCAACCGCGGTCATCAGAACGCGCTTTTAGCCGGGCTTTTTGAGGCGGCGAGACGGCGGTGTGACGCGGCGATCTCGATGGATGCCGATCTGCAGGATGATGTGGACGCATGCGACGCGATGATCGAGCGGTATATGGCTGGCTGTGACATCGTGTACGGTGTGCGCCGCCACAGGGCGACGGATACATTTTTTAAGCGTACAACTGCGCTGGGATTTTATAAGATTATGAATGCGCTGGGAGCGAACACCGTGTATAATCATGCGGATTACCGCCTGATGAGCCGGAGGGCACTGGAAGGGCTGGCGGAATTTTCGGAGGTCAATCTGTTTCTGCGAGGGATTGTCCCGATGATCGGCTATCCGTCCGATGTGGTATATTATGACCGTAAAGAGCGGGCAGCAGGGGAGAGCAAATATCCGCTGAAAAAGATGCTGGCTTTTGCGATCGAGGGCATCACTTCGCTGAGCACAAAGCCGATCCGGATGATTACGTTCATGGGAATTGCGGCATTTTTTGTCAGTATTGGATTCCTTATCTGGGCGGTGGTTGATTTCTTCCGGGGCAATACGATCACCGGCTGGGCGAGCATGATGGTATCGCTCTGGTTTATCGGCGGACTGCTTCTTCTCTCGGTCGGAATCGTCGGAGAGTATGTCGGAAAGATTTATCTGGAGTCGAAGCACCGCCCGCGCTATATCATTGAGAGCCGCACGCCGGATCGCATCCGCGAGCGTGAGAAAGGGCGCAGCCGGAAACAGGAGATGCCAGGAGAAAATTTGCGCCGCAGCCGTGCAGAAGCACGGGAACTCCAGACATCAAAAAGAAGAGAAGCTGTGCAAAAACCGGAGCAGGAGTGAAATAGCTCTAAAAAATCGCTCTTAAAAATTCAGGAAACACTTGACAAACCTGGAAAATGGGTGTATCTTCATAAACAAATAATTCCTATCAGGAATAAGGGAATATAAGCTGAAAGGGGACAGGTCCGATGCGTCAGAGTAAAGCCATGCAGATGAATATGATGATGAACGGCATGTGTATGATGTGCTGTCATATTTGTGTGCATGAAAGACGGAACGGGCTGGTCGGATAGACCTGTAAGTATAGCATAGGAAGCCGCGATCCGTACTGGATTCGCGGCTTTTTTGTGTCATAGGAAATTCCTTGGAATTCCTTATGACACAAAAAGGCACTAACTGCTTCCTGTGACAGAAAACAGTAGTGGCATCTTTTATGCGACAGGGTATCAATGCTGTATATTCGGAAAAAGAGAGGGGAAAAGACCATGGAGCAGAGAAAGGAAGCGATCATCTGCCTGGAAGGACTGGGAAAGCAATTCCAGACAACCAACGGAACGGTGACCGCGTTAGATGATATTAACCTGGAAATCCTGAAGGGCGAGATTTTTGGAATTATCGGTCTGTCAGGTGCAGGAAAGAGTACGCTGGTCCGGTGTATCAATTATCTGGAGACACCGACGGCGGGACGGGTTATTTTTGAGGGACAGAACCTGTCGATGATGAAGGAGGCGGAGATTCGGAAAGCCAGACAGTCGATGGGGATGATTTTCCAGCAGTTCAATCTTCTGGCACAGAGAAATGTACTCCAGAATGTGTGCTTTCCGATGGAGATTGCCGGTGTCCCGAAAGCAGAGGCGAAGAAACGGGCGGCTGAGCTTTTAAAATTAGTCGGTCTGGAAGAACGGATGAAGGCATATCCGGCACAGCTCTCCGGCGGACAGAAACAGCGAGTGGCGATTGCACGCGCGATGTCCACGAACCCGAAGGTGCTGCTTTGCGATGAGGCGACGAGTGCGCTCGACCCGAACACGACAAAATCGATTTTGGAGCTTCTTAAGAAGATTAACCGCGAACTCGGTATTACTGTAATCGTGATTACCCATGAGATGGCAGTTATTGAGTCTATCTGTGATCGTGTGGCGATCATCGACCACAGCCACATTGCAGAGTCTGGCAAGGTATCAGAGATTTTCTCTGGTCCGAAGTCGGAGATTGGGCGGCAGCTGATTTTAGGAGAGACGGCAGGGCAGAAGACAAGCTTTGCCAGAGCGCGCCAGATCCGCGTTATTTTCAATGGACGGGAATCTTCGGAGCCAATTATTTCTAATATGGTATTAGCCTGCAAGGTTCCGGTCAATATTCTTCTCGCGGATACCCACGATATTGGGGGCAAGGCGATGGGACAGATGCTTCTGCAGCTCCCGGAGGACGAGGTAGATGCAGGGCGTATCTGCAATTATTTAAAAACGGTCGGTGTGACCTATGAAGAGGTGCGCTAAGATGGTATTTGATGCGAAGACAGTCAGTATGCTGGTAAAAGAGACCTGGAGAACCTTATATATGGTAGGTCTTTCTTCCCTGATTTCTTATTTGATCGGCATCCCGCTCGGTGTGGCGCTGGTTGTAACCGATAAAGACGGCATCCGTCCGGTGCCGCTGTTCAACAAAGTGGCGGGCGTGATTGTCAACCTGCTCCGTTCGGTGCCGTTTATCATCCTGTTAGCGATGGTAATGCCGCTGACCCGCGCGATCGTGGGAAAGACGATCGGAGCAAATGCGGCAGTTGTACCGCTGGTAATCGCGGCGTTCCCGTACATCAGCCGTATGGTAGAGGCATCATTAAAGGAAATTGATGCAGGCGTGATTGAAGCAGCAAAATCAATGGGCGCTTCAACCTGGCAGATTATTTTCAAGGTGCTGCTTCCGGAGTCCAAGCCGTCTCTGTTAGTCGGCGCGGCGATTTCGATCACGACAATCCTCGGATATTCCGCGATGGCAGGCTGTGTCGGCGCCGGCGGTCTGGGCGATGTGGCGATCCGATATGGATACCACCGTTATCAGGCAGATATGATGCTGGTTACCGTTGTGATTCTGGTTATTATCGCACAGCTGATTCAGGAGATCTTTACGCGGAGTTCGAGAAGAAGTGATAAGAGAATCCGTTAATAAGATATTTACAGAAATGAAATGCAGCCTATCGTCTGTGGCAGATGCAGGACATTTCTGAAATATAAATTTAAAGTAACTGTTCAGTAGGTCTGCGCATTTACTGCGCTGACCATACGAAAACATGGGCCAGCAGGCAAAAATCCCATTGCCGTAGGCAATTTTTAATGGATTTTTGCGTGTGACTGTGAAGGTACTGAACAGTTACAATTTAAACACACAAAGAGGAGGAAATCACTATGAAAAAATCATTCTTAGGAACCACATTCCTGGCACTGCTGGCAGCTGCATCCTTAGCAGGCTGCTCTTCCAGCTCGAATGAGACAACTGCTGAGACCGCTGCAGAGACAGCAGAGGAGAGCACCGCAGAGGCTAAAGAGGCAGACGGCGATCTGGAGAAGCTGGTAGTAGGCGCAAGCCCGGCACCGCACGCTGAGATCCTGGAAGCTGCAAGAGACCTTCTGGCAGACAAGGGCTACGATCTGGAGATCGTAGAGTATACTGACTATGTACAGCCGAACAACGCACTGGAGTCCGGCGATCTGGATGCAAACTACTTCCAGCACAAACCATATCTGGATACCTTCAATGAGGAAAATGGCACTCACCTGGTAAGTGCAGGTGCAATTCATTATGAGCCATTCGGCATCTACGCAGGCAAGAGCGATTCTTTAGATGAGCTGGCTGACGGCGCAGAGGTTCTGGTGCCGAACGATGTAACCAATGAGGCAAGAGCACTTCTGCTTCTTCAGGATCAGGGTCTTCTGACACTGAAAGAGGATGCAGGTCTGACCGCAACTATCAATGATATTACAGAGAACCCGAAGAACCTGGATATCGTAGAGCTTGAGGCAGCACAGCTTCCGCGTTCCTTACAGGATGCGGATATCGCAGTTATCAACGGCAACTACGCAATCGAGGCTGGTTTAAAGGTAACCGATGCTCTGGCAGTAGAGTCTTCTGACTCTCTGGCAGCCCAGACATACGGAAATGTCGTAGCAGTCCGTGAAGGTGACGAGGAGAGCGACAAGACAAAAGCTCTGATGGAAGTCCTGACAAGCGATGATATCAAAGAGTTCATCGAGACGAAGTATGATGGAGCGGTTGTTCCGCTGTTTTAATTGACGGCAGGAATTTGATTACAGCAACGAAATGGGGAAGAGGCGGATGCTTTGCGGTGAAAACCGCAGGCGGAGGCCTCTTCTTTCTATTTATGGGAATGTGCGTCAGATGCAAAACGTTTTGCGTGAATTTTTTAGAATCATGTGATAGAATAAAACAAAAAAGGGATAAAGGTGACAGGTGGGTGATAAGAATGGGAATTCATATACAGAATAGGAAAAAGGGCTTTACGCTGGCGGAGCTTTTGGTAGTCGTTGCGATTGTTGCCATTTTAGCTGCAATTTCTATTCCTATTTTCACCAGGCAGCTGGAGGCTAGCCGGGAGGCCACGGATCTTGCCAATGTCCGTTCTGCCTATGCAGAGGTGATGGCAGCGGTCATGATTGAGGATACAGAGAATGAAGTGAAGGTTGTAAAGCTGAAGCAGAAAAAAGCAAAATGGCAGTCGCATGACCCGGTGACGATAGGTGGAGTGATGCATTATAATGATCAGGGTGATACGGCCAACTGGATTGGTTATCCGGTTCCGGGTGGGGAGTGTGAAGTTTCCTATCAGCCAAATTCGGGAGTGCTTTTTAACTGGAAAGGTGGAAATGGTACAGGCGGTTCGGAACAGAAATATACGTTTAATATCAATTGTGATATGCATGCGCCCTTGAATAACAGCGGCGTATTGGAAATGCTGGGTAATAACAGCAATTTTGAAATTGATTCCAACTGTACAAAATCCAATATGCTTCCAAAGATACAGGCAAAGATTGAGGAGGACAGCCTGTTAAAAAAGGGAACCTGGGCCTATCTGGGAGATGCGAAGGATAAGTCGAAGCGATATTTATTCTGGACATCTGTAGATATATCGTCAGATTCGGTTGGTGCAGGAAAGAAGATACCGGTTATTATCAGTACAGCAGATGGAAGGTTTTATATTTCAGAAACAACTACCGCTATTCGAAAGAATACAGCTGGTAACTATGTAGCAATCGCCGATCATCTAACTCCAAAACAGTATACGGAATATCTTTCGAATGATAAAAAGTATGAGAATCTGCAGGAGGCATATGATGCATACGCAAAGCTGGTGACGGATGGGACGTATCAACAATATAAGGATACGCTGCCGAAGTAGGGGCTGTGCAGCTGTTACAGCTGGGCGTCTTTAAAGTGGGAAGAGCCAGGGCATATATCAGAATTTACCAACCTGTGCCGAAAACCTTGACATTTTCCTGAAAAACCTCTATGATAACAAGGAACTGAAAAATGAAAGGCAGTGAAGAAGAGGAGTACACATAGAAGCCCTGACAGAGAGAACCGCGCAGGTTGAGAGACGGTTCCGGGAAACGGATGTGGAAGGTAGCTTCGGAGCCGGATTTCTGAAAAACCGCGTTCTGCTATGGCTTAGGAATGCTGTGAAAGAGAGTGGTGGATAAGAGATCCCGGGAGTTCCCGTTATAGAATCAAGAGGATTGGGGTAAAGTCTGGATGTGTGCAAAGAAAACACCGGCAGACGGAAATCCTGATTGAATTAAGGTGGTACCGCGTATATGACGCCCTTTGCAGATGATATGTCTGCAAGGGGCTTTTTTCATGTAATGGGAAATACCTTGGAATTCCCTATTACACAAAAGGCACATTCTTTTTCATAGGAAACGCGCTTCGGAAAGGACAAAACAGATGAAAAAACAGGGTCCGCTGACAAGCTGTGATACGTGCGGCAATTATGTCTATGACGATGATTATGGGTATTATCTGTGCGAGGCAGATCTGGATGAGGACGAGATGGCGGCATTTTTAAGCAACCAGCGTTTTGTCTGCCCGTACTACCAGACGGATGATGAGTACAAGATTGTCCGGAAACAGATGTAAGAAACTGCATCGGAAATTACACAAAATGAAGGTAAACAAGATGCGGTTCATGATAGAATGCGAGGATAAAAAGCATTTGATGAGTTAAAACACAAAAGGAGAATCGATCAATGAAAGAACTGGAAAAGACATATAATCCGGCGGATATTGAAGATCGCCTGTATCAGAAATGGCTGGACAGCAAATATTTCCACGCCGATGCAGAGCGCGGACGCAGAAACGGCAAGAAGCCGTTCACGATTGTGATGCCGCCGCCAAATATTACCGGACAGCTTCATATGGGACATGCGCTGGATAACACCATGCAGGATATCCTGATCCGTTACAAGAGAATGCAGGGCTATGAGGCACTGTGGCAGCCGGGTACCGACCATGCGGCGATCGCAACGGAGGTTAAGGTTATCAATAAGCTGAAAGAGCAGGGCATTGACAAGCATGATCTGGGTCGTGAGGGCTTCCTGGAGAAAGCATGGGAGTGGAAAGAAGAGTACGGCAGCCGTATCGTAAAACAGCTTCACAAGCTGGGTTCCTCCGCTGACTGGGACCGCGAGCGTTTCACGATGGATGAGGGCTGTTCCGAGGCGGTTCTGGAAGTATTTACCAGACTGTATGAAAAAGGTTATATTTACAAGGGATCCCGTATCATCAACTGGTGCCCGGTCTGCCAGACTTCCATTTCGGATGCCGAGGTAGAGCATGAGGAGCAGGACGGCTTTTTCTGGCACATCAATTACCCGATCGTCGGCGAAGAGGGACGTTTCGTCGAGATCGCAACCACCCGTCCGGAGACGCTGTTAGGCGATACTGCGGTAGCTGTCAACCCGGAGGATGAGCGCTACAAGGATATCGTAGGCAAGATGTTAAAACTGCCGCTGACCGACCGAGAGATTCCGGTCATCGCGGATGAGTATGTAGATAAAGAGTTCGGTACCGGCTGCGTAAAGATCACACCGGCACATGACCCGAACGACTTTGAGGTAGGAAAACGCCACAACCTGGAAGAGATCTGCATCATGAATGACGATGCAACCATCAGCGTACCGGGTAAATATCAGGGCATGGACCGCTACGAGGCGAGAAAAGCCATGGTAGAGGATCTGAAGGAAATGGGACTTTTAGTCAAAGTCGTTCCGCATTCCCACAACGTAGGCACCCACGACCGCTGCGGCACAACCGTAGAGCCGATGGTAAAACCGCAGTGGTTTG
>ENA-ORNZ01001521-ORNZ01001521.1-human-gut-metagenome-genome-assembly--contig:-NODE-1521-length-20534-cov-4.473705_pt1 | contig 20534 bp, 20 predicted proteins | sample MGYA00242124_ERZ509040 | MGnify/ENA primary metagenome ERZ509040 (study PRJEB26280, sample SAMEA2338733) | human gut metagenome | biome: human gut; feature: human-associated habitat; material: faeces... | reverse complement strand
GAGAGCATCTGCCTTACAAGCAGAGGGTCACAGGTTCGAGCCCTGTAACTTCCACTTTTTTTATGCAAAAAAGTATCCCTCCTGCGAAATGCGGTGAGGGTCTTTTTATTGCGAACAGCGAGGAAAAATACAGAAAGAGGAACGGGGGAAATTCTATGCAGTCAAATTGCGAAACCTGTATGTATTTTGGATATGACGAGGAATTTGAGGAATATTTCTGCGAAGTGAATCTGGATGAGGATGAAATGGAAAAATTTCTCACGGACAGCTTTCAAGGCGGCTGTCCCTATTACCGTTTGGAGGATGAATACCGGACGGTGCGTAAGCAGATGTAAAGAAAGGGTCGAAACAATCAAAATTGTTTCGACCCTTTTTTCGGTATAACGTGAAAAAGTAGGGAAATGCAGCTACGAATCAGCGGATGGATTGATAATTCTGTAAAATCCGGATATACTAACAACAATTTACGAAGCTTACGAAACGGAGGGATGACTTTGATTTATACGGTAACGGTGAATCCTTCGGTGGATTATGTGGTGCAACTGGGCGAATTTCACCTAGGGATGGTAAACCGTGCGCTGAATGAGGCGGTTTTTTCGGGCGGCAAGGGTATCAACGTCGCTATGATTTTGCAGAATCTAGGTGTAAGTAATCGTGCGCTGGGATTTCTGGCAGGCTTTACGGGTGATTTTATTGAGAAGGATTTGCGACGGCGCGGCTGTCGGACGGATTTTGTCCGTTTGGAAAAGGGTTTCAGCCGTATCAATGTGAAGCTGAAGGGGCAGGAAGGCAGCGAAATCAACGGCAGTGGCCCTGCGGTAGATCAGGCGGCGGTGCAGGCGCTTTTTGAGAAGATAAGCACCCTGCAGAAAGGAGATATTCTGATTATTTCGGGCAGCGTACCGCTCTCGCTGCCACAGGATTTTTATGAAAGAATCCTGGATTTATTGAAGGGGCGTGAGATTGATACGGTTGTGGATGCGACGGGGGAGGCGCTGCTGAAAACTCTGCGGTATGAGCCGTTTCTTATTAAGCCGAACCTTCAGGAATTGGAGGAGCTGGCGGAAAGACGTTTATTCACGCGCGAGGAAATCATTGCACAGGGAAAACGCCTGCAGGAGATGGGGGCGAAAAATGTGCTGATTTCTCTGGCGGCGGAGGGGGCAATCCTTCTGACGGCGGAGGGGGAGATTTTATTCGGCGAAGCCCCGAGAGGAAAGCTAGTCAATGCTGTTGGAGCGGGGGACTCTATGGTGGGCGGCTTTGTGGCAGGATGGGTGAAAACGGGCAACTACTGTGAGGCGCTACAATGGGGTGTTGCGGCAGGCAGTGCGAGTGCATTCTGTGAAACCTTGGCAACGGGGGAAGAAATTCGGAGATTATATGACGAAACCATCAATATCATTCGTGAGGAATGTTAAGAAAGGATGTATTTTCGATGAGAATTTCGGAGTTGTTGCAAAAAGAAAGCATTGCTCTTGGCAGAAAGCCACAGGATAAGGCGGATGCCATCGGGCAGATGGTGGAGCTGCTGGCGAAAAGCGGCAGTTTAGAGGATAAAAAGAAATTCAAGCAGGCAATTTTAGAGAGAGAACGCCTTTCTACCACAGGCATCGGTGAGGGCATTGCCATTCCACATGGCAAAAGCAGTGCGGTGAAACGGGCGGCGTTGGCGGCGATGGTTGTGCCACAGGGCGTGGATTTCGCGAGTGCGGACGGTGCGCCGGTGCATTTATTATTTATGATCGCGGTGCCTGAGGAGGGGGCGGAGCTGCATCTGGAGGTACTGGAACGGCTTGCCGCCATGCTGATGGATGAGGATTTTCGCAAAAGGCTGACTGCGGCAAAGGATGCGGCAGAATTTCTGCATATTTTAAGCATAGAGGAGGAAAAACGCTTTGCGGAGACTGCGGAAAAGCAGGAATATGATTATGACGTTCTGGCGGTGACTGCCTGCCCGACGGGGATTGCGCATACCTTCATGGCGGCGGAAAGTCTGGAAAACAAGGCGCGCGAGATGGGCATTACCATTAAGGTGGAAACCAACGGGAGCGGCGGTGCGAAAAATGTGCTGACGGCGAAGGAAATCCGAGCGGCGAAGGGAATTATTGTTGCGGCGGATAAAAATGTGGAGATGCAGCGGTTTTATGGAAAAAGGGTCTTGCAGGTGCCTGTTGCGGACGGGATTCGCAAGCCGGAGGTGCTGCTTGGGAAGATTTTGCAGGGCGAAGCACCTGTTTACGGCGAGGGTAAGGATGTGGAAATGGCGGACGGCAGAGAGGAAGTCCGCGGCAGAGGGAAGAAGGTCTATCGTGATCTGATGAACGGCGTTTCGCACATGCTTCCGTTTGTCATCGGCGGCGGTATTCTGATTGCGGTTGCGTTCCTTTTGGATGATTACAGCCTGAATCCTGCCAATTTCGGCTCCAACCTGCCGCAGGCTGCCTTTTTCAAGGCAATCGGGGATGCGGCGTTTGGCTTTATGCTCCCGATTCTGGCAGGCTATATCGCGATGGGGATTGCAGACCGACCTGCGCTTGCACCCGGCTTTGTGGGCGGCTTTCTGGCGAAGGAGGGCGGCAGTGGCTTTCTGGGGGCGCTTCTGGCAGGCTTTGCGGCAGGGTATCTGATTCTGCTGCTGAAGAAGCTCTTTGATAAGCTGCCGCGTTCTCTGGAGGGAATCAAGTCCATTCTGCTCTACCCTGTTTTCGGGATTCTCCTGATGGGGTTATTGATTCAGCTGATTATCAATCCGCCTGTGGCATGGCTGAATGAAGCGCTTTACGGGCTTCTGGCGCGGCTTGGCACCGGTAGCCGTGTACTGCTTGGGGTTCTTCTGGGCGGCATGATGAGCGTGGATATGGGGGGCCCAATCAATAAGGCGGCGTATGTATTCGGTACGGCATCCCTTGCGAGTAATGAATTTCAGATTATGGCGGCGGTCATGGCAGGTGGTATGGTGCCGCCGTTGGCGTTGGCGCTGGCAGTATTCGCCTTCCGGGATAAATTCAGCGAAAAGGAACGGCAGTCCGGCGTGGCAAATCTGATTATGGGGGCATGCTTTATTACGGAGGGGGCGATTCCCTTTGCGGCAGCTGACCCTCTGCGCATTCTGCCTGCCTGCATTATCGGCTCTGCGGCGGCAGGGGGATTGAGCATGTTTTTTGGCTGCGGACTGCGCGCACCGCATGGCGGCATTTTCGTTCTGCCCGTCATCAGTCATCCCTTCGGCTTTCTGGCAGCGGTTATTCTGGGGGCGCTGGTCGGGATGCTCCTGCTTGGCGTTTTGCGAAAAAGAATTGAGCCGAGCGAGTCATAACCGTAATTTTCCATCGGAAAGTCCCTTGCGTCTTTCGGCTGAATCTTTTATACTAATATAGAGAATTTTGGCGAATTTGTTTCAATCTGGGGGAAGCCCCAATCGTTTCCCTGCCCTTGGGCGGGGGTTACATAAAACAGCTTCGCCGCCGAAGGTTGTGAAGGAATGAACGTGCATTTACAAGAATGGGGAAAAGCCATCCTGCAGGCGGCTGTGATTATTGTGATTCTGTTTTTCTTCTGCTGGCCTATGCGGATTTCGGGCAGCTCCATGGAATCGACCATGAAGGATGGGGAAATCGTGCTGATGAGCCGCTTTGCGACGATGCAGGAAAAATATGAAACGGGCGATATTGTGATGTTCCATTATTATGATGCGGACGGGGGAAAAACGGTGGTAAAACGCATCATTGCCACAGAGGGCGACCACATCCGGATTCTGGCGGATGGCGGTGTGGAGGTGAACGGAGCAAGATTGCAGGAGGAATATGTCCACGGCAGAACGGACGGTCTGGTGGATATGACTGTGCCGAAGGGAACGGTATTTGTGATGGGGGATAACCGTGGGGAAAGCTTTGACAGCCGCAACATGGGTGCAATTCCCTGTGAGGACTTGAAGGGGAAGGTGTTTTTCCGCCTGTTCCCTTTGGGAAGGATTCGGTAAACATAACATAAAAAGCATTGTCGGAGAAATGCTCCGGCAATGCTTTTTTGCGCAGAAAAATTTTTAGCGATGGGGGAGATATTCCAGAAACCGTCTGACGGCAAGCGGAGCAGTTTTTCTGTCGCGCAGGGCAAGGACGATATCTCGATGGAAGGAGGGAACGGTTTCTCTTGCCGCCACCTGATAGGGAATCCGCTTCAAAATCAGACGAGGCAGAAGGCTGACCCCAAGACCGCTTTCCGCAATGGAGAGAATGGCGTAATCATCCCAAGTAGTAAAACGGACATTGGGCGAAAGACCTTCTCTGCGGAAAAATCGGTAATTTCGGCATTTTTGTCCTTCTCCAGAATCAGAAACGGCTCTTTGCAGAGGGCATCAAGAAAGATGCGCTCCGCCTGCGCTAAGGGGTGTGCTGTAGGGAGGGTAGCAAGAAAATCATCCCGTTCCAGAAAAATCGTATCCAAATCGGGACGGACGGGCAGGCAGAGAAAGCCGCAGTCTACCCGCCCTTCCCGAATCCATGCTTCAATTTCGCGATAATCCCCCAGAAGAAATTCATATTCGATATTGGGATAATCCTTCTGAAATTCCCTGATGATACTGGGGAGCCAATGTGTTGCAACACTGGAAAAGGTTCCGATGCGAATCAGCCCTGCGGTAAGCTCCTTTACATCCCCTGCCTGCTGCAAAAGAGACTGATAGGCATTGCAGAGCGTTGCGGTTTTGGGCTATCTGGAGACGTTTTCGGCTGTGGTGCTTTCGGCAGTGCTGCTGCGGGAGGGGATGAGTCTCCTGCGGCTTCTGGGCGTGGGATGCATCTTAGGCGGCGCTATGCTTGCGGAGATGAGTGGGAAAAAGACAAGGTCCTCCTTTTCAGAATAAAAGAAGCGGTGAAACACTCCCTCGTTTCACCGCTTCTTTTTGTACAAGCCCCGTTTTCGACTTAAGCTACAAGTTCTTCCGCCATTTTTACAAGTTCATCTCCGCTCAGTTTGCCGTTAATCTGCAATAACTGATACTGCATGCCGTCCTTTACGAAGGTAGCACTCTGTATCTCGTTCAGTTCCACTGCCGCAGAGCCATAGCTGAATACCAGATCGCCGTTTGCTTTGGCAGCTTTATCTGCATCCGTCAGTTCATAATCGGCAGGAACAACCTTATTTGTGTAGCTGTAGTAGTAAATATCGGTATCCCCGACAGTTTTTGCGACACTGCCCTGCAATTCCGCCTGAGAATTGTATTTATCCTGTGCAAAGATAACAATGTCGCCGTCCTTTTCATAGTCGAAGGATACAGATTTGAATTTTTCGATGGAATTGCCGTTTTCATCCTCCAAATTGTTGTTGATGATATTCCCGTCTTTGAAGGTATAGCCGTTTGCAAAGCTGTCAATCAGAATGGGGATATAGCCGATGTCATTCTTCACCTGCTGTGCCGTCGGCAGGGTTTTATAATCCGCAATGGCAGAGGAGGAGCTGAACCAGTTGGAGACTATTCCGTTTGCGGCAAACGCCGTCACACTCAGTGCCAGAGTTGCGGCAAGGGCGATACATGCTGTTTTCTTTTTGGATTTCATAATGACAGTCTTCCTTTCTGTATATGCGGAATCGAGTGTTTGGTTGACGTTCCGTTTGATTGCCTGTATATCAACGGCAAACGGACTGCAAACATCCCTGTTCTTTGGATTGATATTTAATTCTTCAAACAAGTCGTTTTTTTGCTTCATAACAGTCCCTCCGCATGTAATAAAATTTCTTTCAGTTTTCGTTTTCCTCTGGAAAGCTTGGTTTTTACGGTAGATGGGTTTACGCCGGTCGCCTTTGCGATTTCTCGGATTTTTTCACCGAATATATAATACCGCACAAAGATTTCATTATCCGGTTCCCCTAAGCTCATAACGGCATCCCAGACAACACTCTCCGTCGTATTCTCCTCCGGAATTGGGGCTTCATCGGGAAGCTCAATTTCGTCAAGGCTGGTGTAGTCTCTCTGCTTATTTAATTTCTTTAATGCGAAGTTTCTTTAATGCGAAGTTTCGGGCAACCGCGGCGAGGTAGGCACGCAGCGTGCCCTTTTCCAAATCAATGGTATCTGCGTTCTTCCAGAGCGTTACAAACACATCTGATAGGATTTCCTCGATATCCTCCTTCGGCAGTCGGTTCCCGAGCATATTATAAAGAACCGTGCTGAGATAGGGGGTATAGACCGCGATTGCTTCGTCGATTGCATTTCTTTTTCCATTTTTGAGCCGCATGAGCAGCTTTTCTTCCTCTGCCATTTCAAACCTACTTTCTTTTGTAAGTGTAAAAGGATTTGTAAAGCGCCTTACACTCTTATATATCCCGAAAAGTCGAAAAAGGTTTCATTTCTGAAAAAATAGTTTTTTTATACCATAAGGCAAAAGAATGCTTTTCTGCAAGAAAAAAGGCCTGCTGTCTGCAAAATACAGACAACAAGCCCGATTTTTTTAATGAATCTGTTTGATGATGAGCAGCTTCTGCCCGGGATAAATGAGATCGGGGTTTTCGATTTCATTGACCGCAAGGATATCCTCCACCGTTGTGCGGTAGCGCTTGGCAATTTTCCAGAGCGTATCCCCCGGCTGTACCATATAAATCACCGCACCTGCCATGGGGGAGGGAGTTGTTTCCTCCTCCGGCGTGATATCCTTCACGATTTCCGCCGTTTCGTCTCGCAGGACAACGGCTTCCATGGTGACGGCGGCACGCAGCTCGCCCTCCTGCTCGGAAAGCATCTGAAAATCCAGATCATCCAGACGCAGTTGCACCGCGGCAGCATCGCCCTCAGCCACGCCACGCAGCTCCATCATTTGCCCGAAGGGAATCCCGCGTTCCAGTATACAGAGCGGTGTTTCGTCATTCTCGCAGTGATACAGCAGGCTGACGGTCAGAACGCCATCGGTTTCTACGGCATCTGTGGCGGTGCGTGCTTCGGAAAGGCGCACCTCGCCCCAAACCTCCTCTGCGCGGAGCAGAGGCTTTTCGCTTTCCTCTAAGTGAATCCGTTCCTTCAGAGAAAATTGGTTTTTTCCGCTGCCGACGGTGACGGGGTAGGTGACGGTTTCCTTTTCGAGTGTGACTGTGCCTGCCGGGGCATAGGCATCCTGCAGGATTTCCCGTTCAACGGTTTCTCTGCCCTGCAAGGCGGCGCTGACAGCGACATCGACCGCAAGCTGTCTTGCCTCACCGTCTTCATCTACGGTAGGGGTCAGCTTTGCATCCTCAATCTGCAAAGTGCCGGTCAATTCGGTTTTCGGCTCGATGCCTTCCCCCTCCAGATAGCCGCTAAAAGGGATTTTTTCGCAGAAGTTGCCGAGATTGCCCTCGGTATCGCAATACAGCATACAAATGCGCAGATTGCCGCGCACCATCACCTTACCATCCATGGCGCGAATATCCTGCTCTGTGAGGTCGATGGTCTGCCAGAGGACATCTGCAATTTCGGGCTTGGCGGAGGGCAGGGTGATTTCCTCCTTGACGGTGAAGCGGTCTTTCAGGGGAGCGGTGTTCTGCTCCATCCGCAGTATGCCTTGCAGACATTCAATGCCCTCACCGCTGATACCGCTCAAAATTTCTGTATGATTTTGACGCTCGCCTGTTGCGGTCACGCCAAGGACAGCCTTCACGCCGATTTTTCTATCATTGATAATCTGGCAGTCCAGATGCTCCGGGACAGCATCAAGGGAGGTTTCCATATCCTTTTCCAGACCGTCGATATGTAAAAAATCCTCAAGGGGCAGGCTTGCCTGCATGGCATACAGCGGACGCTCGCCGTTTTTTGCCCGATAGAGCACAGAGATTTCCAGATCGCCCGAAAAGGAAATGCGGTCATCGGTGACGCGTTTTTCTCTGATTTTCACGTTTCCCTGACAGCGCAGGATTTCCTGCAGATCCGGCTTACTGTCGGGGACGATCATATCTCCTTCCAGAAGAATTTGAGAGGAACCGCTTGCGGCAGCGTCCTTCCAGTTCATATCCATTGTTTCCTTTGCCAATGTCAACGGCATAAAAACCCTCCTATTCTGAATCAAGTATCCTTCTTTTGCAAAAATGCCAAACAAATCCACACTTTGTCTCTATGCAAATATATGAAGGGGAGGGAATTTTATGAATGATATTTGAGGGGAAGGGATAAAACGTCCGCTATTCTTGAGAAATCTTTTTCAAAAAAGGCAAACGCTACGCATTTTAAATATTTTGAAAAAGAATTCTCTGCGAGCGGACGAGAAGTTAAATAGTCCGCTGACCTCGGAAAATCTTCCCCCGAAAAAGAAAAACACTTCGTATTTTAAATATTTCGGGAAAGAATTTCCTTCGCGCGGATATAATGCAACCTTCGGGAAATCTTCTCTGAAATAGGAAATGCGTTGCATTTAAAATATTTCATCGAAGAATTCCCTGTGGGCGGACGATTATTTAATTTCCTGTTCCAATGTATTAAACTCTGGGGTATCGAAAAATTCTGCAAGGGTAATATCCAGACCATCGCAGAGCATTTTCAGTGTGAGGATTTTTGGGTTATTGCTATTTCCGTAGAGGATACTTTTCAGAGAAGAAGGGGAAACGGCAGAAATCGTTGCCAGTTTATTGATGGTAAGGTTACGTTCCTCGCAAAGCTGCAAGATGCGGTTTCTGATTGCGGTAATGGTATTCATGTGGGTATCCTCCTATTTGTTTTTTTCAGAATACCCAGAATTTATGGGTCTGTCAACGTCCGCAACCTTCGGGAAATCTTCTCTGAAATAGGAAAATGCGTTGCATTTAAAATATTTCATCGAAGAATTCCCTGTGGGCGGACAAAAAAAGACCTTTTATCTTATGGAGACAGAAGGGCATCAACGAGGCACAACACGGTTTGTTTTTTACGGTTATCCAATTTTTTAAAAGCGGAAAGCAGATGCAGTTCATCTGATTTTTGTTTTATGCCGACCAATTCATCAATGGTTACATCTAAAGCTTCTGCCAATTTAATCAGAGAATCAATAGAAGGTTCGTTTCTGCCGGATTCATAATTTGCGATGGCAGTACAGCCATAGTGCAGAGTCTTTGCTAGTTTGCATTGTGATAAATTTTTCCGTTTTCGATATTTTTTCAAATTGAAAGAGAAATCCGACATAAAATCACCTCTGTTTTATCATACTACTTTATCCTACTTTAGGCGAATAGTCAATACTAAGGGCGAGGATGTAGTATTGTTTGGTTAGAGGTGAGGAAAGATGAGACCACTGAAACAGAAGGTCAGCGTTACGCTGGATGAAGACATTGTAAAAAGAGTGAAGGAATTATCGGAGGAGCAACAGCGTTCTTTTTCGCAATATATCAATTTAGTTTTAACAGAGCATTTGAAGCATTTAGAGCAAACGGAAAAATAGAATATCGTATTTTTTACAAGCCCTTCAACTTGATTGAAGGGCTGATTTTTCGTCGTAAATTTTGCCGCCGCAGCAGGAATTTCCATGCAATTTCTTTGCGTCCTTATGATGGATATGCTATAATATACAATTAGCAAGCGTATACCCATTTTTCGGGTTCGCGCCTGCGGCGGGCAAGGTTTTTTATGATTTTTACGCAGAGGTGTATGATGAAAGGCTATTTTATTTCCGTGGAGGGCGGCGATGGCAGCGGCAAATCCACACAGATGCAGAAAATAGAGGCATATCTGACAGAGATGGGGCAGGAAGTCCTTCTGACCAGAGAGCCGGGCGGTACGCCGATGGCAGAAAAAATCCGAGAGATGATTCTTGACCCTGCCAACAGGGACTTGACGGGGCGTGCGGAAATGCTGCTGTATGCGGCGGCGCGCGCACAGCATGTTGAGGAAAAAATTCTTCCTGCACTCAGGGCAGGAAAGACGGTGCTTTCTGACCGTTTCACCGATTCCAGCATTGCCTATCAGGGCTTCGGCAGAGGTCTTGGGGATATGGTGGCAGAGGTAAACCGCATTGCGACAGGCGGCGTGGAGCCGGATCTGACGATTTTTCTGAACATCACCCCTGCGGCGGGGATGGCGCGGAAAAACCGACAGGACGGGCATGTGCTTGACCGTCTGGAGCAGGAAAAGGCGGTATTTCATGAAGCGGTGTATGCAGGCTATTTGCAGCTTGCGAAGGAAAACAGCACAAGAATTGCGGATATTGATGCGGACAGACCTGCCGAGGCTGTCTTTGCGGATATCCGAAAAGCATTAGACAGAGTATTTGGCTTTGCGCCACAAAAATAAGGAGGGGTTTTTATGAAACTCATCATTGCGATTATTCAGGACGAGGATGCGAGCGAAGTAATCTCTCATCTGAACGAAGCAAAATTTCAGGTAACGAGACTTTCCACAAAGGGTGGCTTCCTGCGCGCAGGCAACACCACCATTATGACAGGTGTGGAGGATGAAAAGGTAGAAGGCGCGCTGAAAATCATCGAGGAAAACAGCAAGGCGCGTACCCAGTATGCGACACTGCCCTCCTCCTGCGGTGCGATGCATGGGCTGATTCTGGCACCCATTGAGGTAAAGGTCGGCGGTGCAACGGTATTTGTACTGGATGTGGAGCAGTTCCACAAATATTGATTCCGAAAAAATCCAAGGAAAGGAGCGGCGGATTTGTATACATTTGAGGAAATCCGAGGGAATACCCCTTTGGTGGAGCAGCTTAGGCGTTCTGCCGCGAGCGGAAGAAGCTCCCATGCCTATCTTTTCCTGGGCGGCGCAGGGGCAGGCAAGCGGTTGATTGCAAATACCTTTGCGAAGGCGCTGCAATGCGAAGGCGAAAAACGCCCCTGCGACAGCTGCAAAAGCTGCCATGCCTTCAATCATGGCAACCACCCTGATGTGATTTATTTTCAGCCGTTGAAAAACGGGAAAACCTACACGATTGAGGATGTGCGCGAGCAGCTGCTGGAAACGGTGGATTTAAAGCCGTTTCAGTATGAAAAGAAAATTTATATCATCGAAAAGGCGGATACCTTGAATATCCAGAGCCAGAATGCGCTTCTGAAAACGCTTGAGGAGCCGCCTGCCCATGCGGTATTTTTGCTTCTGGCGGAGCGTGCAGAGGCATTCCTGCCGACGATTCTTTCCCGTGTGGTGGTGATGAAAATTCGTCCGCTTTCGGCGGAAACGATTGCGGATTACCTCATGCAGGCAGGTCATTTGGCAGAGGAAAGCCATATCCTTTCGGCATATGCCCAAGGGCGAATCGGGCAGGCGCTGGAGCTTGTCGAGGATGAAGGCTTTCGGGAAATGCGGCAGGATATTTTGGGTAAATTAGAAGCACTGCCCTCCATGAGCGAGGGGGAGGCCTATCTGCTTGCGAAGGATTTGGAGGGCTATAAAAACGATTTGCGTTTTCTGGATATTATGGAATTATGGTATCGCGACCTGCTGACGGCAAAAAGCCTGCGAGAGGAAGGATACCTCATACAAAGAGATAAAAAGGATGCCATCTTTCGGGCGGCGAAGGAGCCTGCGGCACTTCTGGCGAAGAAGGCAGCTGCAGTCAGAACCGCACGAATGCGTCTGGCACAGAATGCAAATTTTCGGCTGACGATGGAAGTCATGCTGATGGATTTAAAGGAGACTGGTAAATGATAGAAGTAGTTGGAATTCGGTTCAAGAAGGCAGGGAAGATGTATTATTTTGACCCTGCCGGCATCAAACTGGAAAAGGAAGACGGCGCTATCGTGGAAACGGCGAGAGGAATTGAATACGGCACAGTCATCAAGGGCAACAGCTTTGTGCCGGAGGAGGCCATTGTTCCGCCGCTGAAGCAGGTGATGCGCAGAGCAACAGAGGAGGATACAAAATCCGTAGAGCAGAACCATAAGAAGGAAACAGAGGCTTTTGGGATTTGTCTGGAAAAAATCTCCCGTCTGGGTCTGGATATGAAGCTGGTGGATGTGGAGATGACGTTTGACAGAAATAAGCTGATTTTCTATTTCACCTCTGACGGGCGTGTGGATTTCCGTGAGCTGGTAAAGGAACTGGCGGCGGTATTCCGCATGCGTATCGAGCTGCGCCAGATTGGCGTAAGGGATGAAGCAAAAATGCTCAACGGCATCGGCATCTGTGGCAGACCGCTTTGCTGTGCAAGCTTTCTGGGAGATTTTCAGCCTGTATCCATTAAGATGGCGAAGGAGCAGAATCTTTCCCTCAATCCCACAAAAATCAGCGGTATCTGTGGCAGATTGATGTGTTGTCTGAAATATGAAGAGGATGTTTATGAGGAACTCAATAAAAAGCTGCCCCGCGTGGGGGATATTATTTCCACGCCCGACGGTACAGGTGAAATTCTCACCACAAATGTGCTGATGCAGCAGGTAAAGGCGGCAGTCAGAAAGGCGGAGAACGATCCCCCGACCATTGGGTTCTATCATGTGGATGAAATTAAGCTGATTCGTTCCAAAAAGAAACGCAAGCAGAATGCGGAGGGCGAAAAGAACCATGCGGAATGATATCACCATCCATCCCCACGAAAGAGTGGATGATTTGCACCGAGACGGACACCTGATTATCCAAGATCCGAAGCGCTTTTGCTTTGGCGTGGATGCGGTCATCCTCAGCGGCTTTGCAAAGGTAAAGAAGGGCGAAAGGGTGCTGGATTTAGGCACAGGCACAGGCATTATCCCGATTCTTTTGGCGGCGAAAACCGAAGGAAAGCATTTCACAGGCTTGGAAATTCAGCCGGAAAGCGCAGAAATGGCAAGCCGCAGTGTCCTCTTGAATGAATTGGAGGAGCGCATTGCCATTAAGGAGGGGGATATCAAGGAGGCGGTGGAGCTGTTCGGCGGCTCAAGCTTTGATGTGGTAACCTCCAACCCGCCCTATATGAACGAGGGCGGCGGCTTGGTCAATCCCTTTGCGGCAAAGGCAATCGCAAGGCATGAGCTTTTATGCTCCTTGGAGGATGTGGTTGCGGCGGCGGCAAGGCTGCTGAAGCCCTTGGGGCGTTTCTACATGATTCACAGACCGCACCGCCTGACGGATATCATGGTGCTGCTGCGGCAGTATAAGCTGGAGCCGAAGCGGATTCGTTTCGTCCAGCCCTATGCCGATAAGGAGCCGACCATGGTTCTCGTGGAGGCGGCAAGGGGCGGCAAGCCTATGGTGAAGGTGGATGCGCCTCTGGTCATTTATCAGGCACCGCAGCACTATACCGAGGAAATTGTTGAGATTTATTACGGAAAGGGACAGGCGTAGGACGTTTGTTTACGGCAGGCTATGGCAGGAACATTATATCTTTGTGCCACGCCCATCGGCAATCTGGAGGATATTACCCTTCGGGTGCTGAAGCTGATGGAAAGCGTGGATGTGATTGCGGCGGAGGATACCCGCAACACCTTAAAATTACTGAATCATTTCGAGATTAAAACACCCATGACAAGTTACCATGAGCATAATAAGGTCACAAAGGGGCCTGTTTTGGTGGAGCGGCTTCTGGCAGGGGAAAGCATCGCACTGGTGACGGATGCGGGCATGCCCGGCATTTCTGATCCGGGGGCGGATTTGGTTAAGCTTTGCTATGCGGCAGGTGTGCCTGTGACGGTTGCGCCCGGTGCATCGGCGGCTGTGGTGGCATTGGTGCTTTCCGGTATGGATACCAGACGCTTTGTGTTCGAGGGCTTTTTGCCGCCCGATAAAAAGGAGCGGAGAGCCATTTTGAAAACGCTGGAGCGGGAGCATCGCACGATGATTTTCTATGAGGCACCGCATCGCTTGACGGATACACTTGCGGAATTAGCGGAGCTGTTCGGCGAAAGCAGAGAAATGGCGGCTGTCCGAGAACTGACGAAGAAATTTGAGGAGGTACGCAGGGCAACGATTGGCGAGCATCTGCGGTATTTTTCCGAAAATCCCCCGAAGGGCGAATTTGTTCTGGTTTGTGAGGGCTTTTCTTTAGAGGCGCAGCGGCAGGCGGAGCGGGAAGGCTGGGAAAGCATTTCTGTAGAAGAACATGTCGCAAAATACGTTGCCGAGGGCATGAGCGAGAAGGATGCCATGAAGCAGGCGGCGAAGGACAGAGGGGTGTCTAAACGAGAGATTTATCAGATTCTGAAAAAATAAACGATTGCTGCCGCTTTGGCGGACAACGGAAAGGAGGTTTTTCAGATGGAAAGATTGCTGGCAGGCTTTTCTGCTTTAGGCTGGAGAGAGTATTTATTTGCGGCAGGGATGGCATATGTCCTGACCTATATTTACCGCGTTTTTCAGCGCCGCAAGGAAAGCGGGAAAAACAAAGAAAAAACCTATGTGATTCAGACCTTTGATAAGCGCGCGATTGACCGTTGTAAGGAGCTGTTTCCGATCGATGTGCTTTCGTTCAAGGGCAAGGAATTCAAAAGAGGGATGCAGATTCGGATTACAACAATACAGCAGAATGTGATTGTTGGGGAATTTATCGGGCTGAATCGTGTGAATTTGGTTTGCATTAAGACAGGCAATAAGATTATCGCACATCAGCTGGAAAAAATCGCAGAGGTCACAAAAGCAGAATAAAGGAATAAAAAGAAAGGGTAGTTGCAGAGGATTCTGTGACTGCCCTTTTTGGGTTGGTGGCGATGGGGCGCAGCCGCGCCAAGATGTTAGCAGTGCTTTGCACTGAATGGGCTCATTCGAGCCAAGAATCCGTTTGGTGAAGATAAGAGGTTCACCCGTTTGGAACTCTTTTGGCGAAATAAAGAATTTCGTTCTTACTTTTTATGCTAAAAAGTAACAAAAAACCCGGGACCCCTCCTCAATGGGTCCCGGACCCCCACAGGAGGTCCAAGAGGAACAATGTTCCCCTTGGATATCCCCTCCCCACAAGTCCCTTCGGGCAGTATAAAGTGCCTTTTCGGCATGGCTTGCTGTTTCATCCTTCGGGCAGGCTATCTTGAATTTTTCCGAAAAACGCAATATAGTTGCATAAAATAGTTGCAGGCGCATCTGCGCCGCTTTTATCTATGTCGTTTCCGACCTACGGGGAAGGGTTTGGAAAGGGAAACCTTGTGTCCCTTTCCTCGGTTGCGGAGGTTTGGAACCCATTGCGAAACGGGTTCCAAGTTTTTGTTACTTTTTAGCATAAAAAGTAAGGGTGGAATGCTTTGTTTTGCCGAGAAGGTTCCAAACGGGCGAACCGCTAATGTTGGCGAACCATTCTATTTTTGCGCATCTGCGCCCAATCAGTGCGGAGCACTGTTGCTTTTTCTTGCCCGCACCTATGCCAACATTTTGCCTTGGCAAATCGGCATTTGTACTGCCGCATTTCCATTCCGCGAGTGTCTATTTTGCCTGTTTGTATACAACTTTAACGGGATTTTAACGGGCAAAAATATTGAATTTTTTGGGCAGAGTCATATAATAAAATAGTACAGACCGACTGGTCTGATTTTTTCGTGAAAGGAAGACGGCGGCAGTTTTTGTTAAGCCGCAGGCATAAAAATCTGAGAAAAAGAAAGAGAACAGAGAGGAGGAATCCTGTTTGAAAACAGAAAATGAGATTTTGGAAATTGCCTTTTTGTTGTTTTTGGAAAAGGGTTTTTCCGAGGTTTCCACAAATGAGCTGATTCGTGCGGCAGGGCTGACGAAGGGCGGTTTTTACTATTCCTTCAAAAGCCGAGACGATCTGGATCAGCAGGTGGTGGAAAAATATATCAGACCCTTTTTCTCTCGTCAGACAGAGGAAATGCAGCAGGCATGGGAAAAAAGCAGAGCGGAAACGCCAACGGCGGAGCTGCTGTGGAAGGGGTTTTTCCTGCCCCAGCGCTTTGCGAATTATCAGAAAAAAATCGGCAAAAAGATTGCCTTTCGGAATTTCTATTTCCTGCTTTATGAAGGGATGAAGAAATTTCCGGAGGTGGAGGAATATTTTAAGGAATTCAACAAAAAGAAGAGCAGACTGCTCTATGGAATTCTGGAAAGAGGACAGAAAAGAGGAGAAATCCTCAAAAGCATAGATCTGGAAAACTATGTAACCATGATTTTAGCCATGCAGGATGGCATTTTAGCCCTCCGCGTGCTGGATGAAACGATTGATGAGGAAGAAAAATATACAAAAATTCAATATCAGATGTGGAAGGAAATTTCCACTGCAAAGATGCAGAATTATGAAGACGGAGGTGTGACAAGTGCAGTCTCATAAAAACGATACTACATATAAAATGGGAATCGATATCGGCTCTACGACCGTTAAAGTTGTACTTGCCGATGAGGAAAACAAAATTGCCTTCAGCAGATACAGAAGACATTTTTCGGAAATCAAAAAAACAGTAAAGGATATCCTGAAGGAAGCGAAGGAGGAAATCGGCAATGCCATTTTCTCTGCCATGATTACCGGCAGCGGTGGCGTTGCTCTGGCAAAGGCGATTGGTGTGGAATTCATTCAGGAGGTGGTTGCGACAGCAAATGCCGTAGAAGCAACTGCACCCCAGACGGATGTTGCCATTGAGCTTGGCGGCGAGGATGCCAAGATTATCTATTTTGAAGGTGGCAACATAGAGCAGAGAATGAATGGTGTTTGTGCCGGTGGTACAGGCTCCTTTATCGACCAGATGGCAAGTCTTTTGCAGACAGATGCAACAGGACTGAATGAGCTGGCAAAGGGATATAAGGTGATTTATCCTATTGCATCCCGTTGCGGTGTATTCGCAAAGACGGATATTCAGCCCTTGATTAACGAGGGTGCCAAAAAAGAGGATTTGGCGGCTTCTATTTTTCAGGCGGTTGTCAATCAGACTATCGCAGGGCTGGCATGCGGCAAGCCTATCCGCGGACATGTTGCCTTCCTGGGCGGCCCGCTGCATTTCCTTTCCGAGCTGCGCCTGCGTTTCATTGAAACACTGAAGCTGACGGATGAAACAACGATTATTCCTGAAAATTCCCATCTGTTCGCCGCTTACGGCACAGCCGTTTCCAATAAGGGCGAAGCAGAGCTGGATTTTGATACATTGCTGCATAAGCTGGATAACGGCGTGGAGCTGACGGCAGAGGTTTCCCGTATGGAGCCGTTGTTTAAGGATGAAGCGGATTATGCCGCTTTCAAGGAACGTCATGACAGAGATAAGGTAAGACGCGTGCCCCTGTCGAATTATCATGGGGATGCCTTCCTTGGCGTAGATGCAGGCTCTACTACAACAAAGGTGGCTCTGGTTTCCAAGGATGGCGATTTGCTCTATTCCTTCTATGCAGGCAATGAGGGCAATCCGCTGAATGTTGTCATGAAAAGCCTGAATGAAATGTATGATATGATGCCTGAGGATGTTGTGATTCGCAATTCCTGCGTGACGGGCTATGGCGAAGGGCTGATTAAGGAAGCCCTGATGATTGACCTTGGCTATATTGAAACCGTTGCACATTATAAGGCGGCGCAGTTCTTCAAGCCTGATGTGGACTTTATTCTGGACATCGGCGGACAGGATATGAAATGTATCCGCATTAAGGATAATGTCATCGATAGCGTTCTGCTGAATGAGGCATGCTCCTCCGGCTGCGGCTCCTTCATCGAAACCTTCGCAAAATCTCTGAATTATACCGTTGTGGATTTCGCAAAGGCTGCGCTGTTCGCAAAGCAGCCCATCGACCTTGGCTCCAGATGTACGGTATTTATGAATTCCCGCGTGAAGCAGGCACAGAAGGAGGGCGCAGAGGTTGCGGATATCTCCGCAGGTCTGGCGTATTCCGTTATCAAAAACGCACTGCTTAAGGTAATCAAGATTTCTGACCCGAAGGCAATGGGGAAATCCATGGTTGTACAGGGCGGTACCTTCTACAATGATGCGGTGCTGAAAAGCTTTGAAATGATTAGCGGCAGAGAAGCAGTCCGCCCCGATATCGCAGGCATCATGGGGGCCTTCGGCGCAGGGCTGATTGCCAGAGATAAATACACCGCAGGCTATCAGACCACGCTCATCAGCCGCGATGAAATGAACGCATTGGAAGTACATTCCAATATGGCAAGATGTCAAGGCTGTACCAACCACTGCCTGCTGACGGTCAATCTGTTCAGCGGCGGCAGACGCTTCATCACAGGCAACCGCTGTGAAAGAGGTCTGGGCAAGGAAAAAATTGAAAACCCTGCACCTAACCTGTATGATTATAAACGCCATAGACTGTTCGATTATGAACCCTTGACGGCAGAAAAGGCAACGAAGGGAACAGTCGGTATCCCTCGCGTGCTGAATATGTTTGAGGATTATCCCTTCTGGTATACCTTCTTTACCAAGCTGGGATACAGGGTTGTGCTTTCTCCCTTCTCCTCCAAGGCAGTGTTTGAGATGGGCATGGAATCCATCCCCAGTGAATCCGTCTGCTACCCTGCAAAGCTGGTGCATGGGCATATCATGTGGCTGATTAACGCAGGCGTTGATTTTATCTTCTATCCCGGTGTGGTTTACGAAAGACGGGACAGCGCCGCGGCGGATAATAACTATAACTGTCCTATCGTGGCATCCTATAATGAAAATATCAAAAACAACGTGGAAGATTTGAGGGAAAAGAATATCAAATTCATGAATCCCTTCCTTGCGCTGGATAAAATTGAAACCGTCATTAAGCGTATGCAGGAGGAATTTGTACCCATGGGCTGTGATGCCAAGGAGATTAAGGCGGCAGTGGAAGCCGGCTGGAAGGAATGGGGCAATTTCCGCAGAGATATGCGCAAAAAAGGCGAGGAAACGCTGAAATATATCCGTGAGAATAACATGACGGGTATTGTTCTGGCAGGCAGACCCTACCATGCAGACCCTGAAATTAACCACGGGATTCCCGAACTGATTGCAGGCTACCGCATTGCCGTTCTGACGGAGGACAGCGTGGCACATCTGGGACATGTGGAACGTCCCACCGTTGTGCGTGACCAGTGGACGTATCATTCCAGATTGTATGAAGCGGCGGCATTTGTAAAGAAGCAGAAGGATATCGAATTTGTACAGCTGAACTCCTTTGGCTGCGGTCTGGATGCCGTAACAACCGATGAGGTGAAATCGATTCTGACAGCTGCCGGCAAGATTTATACTGCCTTGAAGATTGATGAGGTAAATAACCTTGGTGCGGCGCGTATTCGTATCCGCTCCCTGATTGCGGCGATTGAGGACAGAAAGGAAAAGCATGTGCAGATTAAGGAAGGGGATGCCTCCCTGCACCGCGTGCTTTTCACAAAGGAAATGAAGAAGGAATATACCATCATTTGTCCGCAGATGTCGCCCATTCATTTTGAGCTTCTGGAGCCTGCATTCCGTCAGGCAGGGTATAAAATCGAAGTAATGGCGGCAATGGATAAGCATGCCATTGAAACAGGGTTGAAATATGTCAATAATGATGCCTGCTATCCTGCACTCATTTCTATCGGGCAGCTGCTGAATGCGTTGCTTTCCGGTAAATATGACCTGAACCGTACGGCGCTTCTCATCACCCAGACGGGCGGCGGCTGTCGTGCAACAAACTATATTGCCTTTATCCGTAAGGCACTGGAAAATATGGGTATGCCCAATATTCCCGTTATCTCCATCAACCCTGCGGGGCTGGAAAAGAACCCCGGCTTTAAATATGAGCCCGCCCTGTTGCATCGCGCATTGCAGGCGATTGTATACGGCGATTTGTTCATGCGTGTGCTGTACCGCACCAGACCCTATGAAAAGGTAAAGGGCTCTGCAAATGCCCTGCATGAAAAATGGGTAGAAAAGCTGAAAAAAGACCTGCTCAAGGCAGACAGAAGAACGTACTCTGAAAATATCCGCAACATTATCAGGGAATTTGAGGAGCTGCCTTTGTTGGATATCAAGAAGCCCAGAGTCGGCGTGGTTGGGGAAATTTTGGTAAAATTCCACCCTACTGCAAATAACGATCTGGTCAACCTTCTGGAACGCGAAGGCGCAGAAGCGGTTGTACCCGATTTGCTGACCTTTGCGCTGTATTGCTGTCATAATCAGGTGCAGAAGGAAAAATATCTGGGCGGCAGCAGAAAGGCGCGCATTGTCGGGAATCTGGTGGCGAAGGTTATCGAATGGTATCAGAAGCCTATGATGGATGCTCTGGAAAAGAGCAAACGCTTTGATAAGCCCGAAAACATCAGAAGCCTTGGCAAGGAGGCGGAAAAGATTGTTTCCCTCTGCAACCAGACGGGCGAGGGTTGGTTCCTGACAGCGGAAATGATTGAACTGATTCATAGCGGTGTGCCGAATATCGTCTGCACACAGCCCTTCGGTTGTCTGCCGAACCATGTTGTTGGCAAGGGTGTCATCAAGGAGCTGCGCAAGCAGTACCCCATGTCCAACGTGGTTGCGATTGACTATGATCCCGGTGCAAGTGAGGTCAACCAGCTGAACCGTATCAAGCTGATGTTGGCAAGCGCAAATAAAAATCTGGAAAAGGCAAATGAACATAATACAAAGAAGCTGAAAAAGCCCCATTCTGCGGAACGGGTTGCTTTCAAGATTGAAGATTAAAGCGCTGAGCGCTAAGTTGAAAACAGGTTTTCAACTTGTTTGGACAGAAGAATAAACTGATGCGTTCCATCGGTAAACCTTGAAACGCACAGTTTTCCTCGAGTGGGCAAAGCCCCCTCTGCGGA
>ENA-ORNZ01001507-ORNZ01001507.1-human-gut-metagenome-genome-assembly--contig:-NODE-1507-length-20779-cov-2.102731_pt1 | contig 20779 bp, 23 predicted proteins | sample MGYA00242124_ERZ509040 | MGnify/ENA primary metagenome ERZ509040 (study PRJEB26280, sample SAMEA2338733) | human gut metagenome | biome: human gut; feature: human-associated habitat; material: faeces... | reverse complement strand
GTCCTGACGGCCAAGGAGCTGCAGGAGATCAACGGTCTGTTTACGGCCTACACCTTCCGGCGGAGCAAGACGAGGGAGCTGTGGACCACCTGCTGCGGCAAACACAAGGTAATCCGGGAGGAGCGGGCCACGGCGGCGGAGGAAACTGCCCTGTATACGAGGCACACGCCGGCGCCGAAATATCGGTGGGGTATGTGTACCAACACGATTGATATCAAGCGGCGGGTGGCTTGCCCGTGGTGCGGCAAGGAGACCATCCCCAAGGAGCTGCAATATACCGGGCAGCGGAAAAACCTGTGGGAATACCGCCGGGCGGTGGTGCTCCGTCAGTGGCGGGGCGCTCTGTGGGCCTGTGCCTATGATTGCTTTAAGGACTACGGGCGGGAGCTGACGCACCTGCCGAAGGTGAAGCTGCTGGGCGTCTATCGCTTCCGCCCCGGCAAGGCGGAGGGAATCTCCCGGACATGGTATGACGAGGCGCAGCTCCACGGCTACATATGCCAGACGGCTCCGGGCCGTGGTCATAAGATGTGGGAGCTCTCAGCCCCTTACGGTTTCTGTGCCGAATACGGCAAGGGCTACGAGGCGGTGGGGCTAGAGGAACTGACAAAGAGTGCGTTCCGGTACTGCTGCATCGGGGGCTTGCAGAGCGGCTGCGACCTCATTAAGCTGCTGACCGCCTGCTGCTTTTATCCCCGGCAAATCGAGTGGCTGGCCAAACTGCGTTTGGAGAGCGCCGTGGCAGATCTGGTGAATCGGGGCGTGAAAAATGCAAAGATCATTCGCTGGGACACACAAAGCTCACGGGAATTTCTGCCGCTGCCGATGAAGGAGCTGCAGCACTTCCGGGAGGTGTGCCGTTCGCCGGATGCGACCATAGAGAGCCTTACCATCTGGCAGGGGCTCCGGGGAACTAAGGCATGGGGCAAGCCGGAGGACTGCAACGAGCTGCGGCAGGCCGGGAACACGGATAGGGTCATACCGCTGCTGAAACGCCACGGGCTGCCTCCGGGACGGCTGATGCACTATCTGGAGCGCAACACGGCGGCGGGCGGCGGGATCGTGCAACGTATGCAATTATGGGTGGATTATATCGAGGCGGCGGAGGGTGTGGGGCTGGACCTCACCAACGAGATTCACCTGCTGCCGAGAGATCTGTCCGGCAAACACGATGAGATCACGGGCGCATGGGCGGCCCTGCAGGGCAAGGCCAAGGTGGAGAAATACAATCGGCGGCTGCAAAAGCTGGTGCAGAGGTACACCTACACAGACGGCACCTATCTCATCCGCCCGCCGGTGAACGGACAGGAGATCGTCCGGGAGGGGCAGAAGCTGCATCACTGTGTGGGCGGCTATGTGGACCGGCACCTCAACGGCACCACCACGATCCTGTTTTTGCGGCGGCGGGACCGTCCGGGCAGACCGCTATGCACCATCGAGGTAGACGGCAATACCATCCGGCAGATCCACGGCTGGGATGATGAGCGGACGGCCTGTCCGGACAATCCCAACAAGACAGACCCAAGCACGCTGTATGCGGAATTTTTGGCGGGGTGGCTGACATGGCTGAAGGCCGGGAGCAGACGAGACAAGCATGGGCTGCCGATACAGCCCAAAAGAAAGGAGATCGCATAAATGAGCGACATTGTCAACGTGCCTATGGCGGCACAGAGAGATATCCAGACGGTGACGGCAGAGATCCGGCAGCTGCACCGTCAGGCCCAGTGTATGGTGCTGGGCTACGCCATCGAGATCGGGCGCAAGCTGGTGGAGGCAAAGGCCATGCTGCCCTATGGGCAGTGGGGGAAGTGGCTGAAGGAGGAGGTGGAATTCTCCCAGTCCTCCGCCCAGAACTTCATGCGGATCTTCGAGGAGTACGGGGCCAAACAGGTCTCTCTGTTTGGGGACGCAGAATCCCAAACGCTTGGGAATCTGCCCTATACCCACGCCCTGAAGCTGCTGGCCCTGCCGGCGGAGGAGCGGGAAGAGTTTGCTCAGGAGCATCATGTGGAGGACATCTCCAGCCGGGAACTGGAGAAGCTGCTGCGGGAACGGGACGAGGCCCAGGCAGACGCCAAGAGTGCCAAGGACGCCCTCGATGAGGCGGCGAAAATAGCGGAGAAGGCAGACGAGGCCCGCCGGGATGCGGAGGCCGCAGCGGAGAGAATCGCCAAAGAGCTGCAGGAGGCAAGAGGTGAGGCAAGCAATACCAAGGGCCTGTTGGAGCGGGCCAAGAAGGATGCGGAGATGGCCAGAAAGTCAGCGGAGGAGAGCCGGGCGGCGCTGAAGGAGCTGCGGGAAAAACCGGAGGTGCCACAGGACGTCATGGAGGAGATGCGCCGGCGCATCGAGAAGGACGCAGCGGAGCAGGCGGCGGCAAACATGGAGGAGGCCAAGCGTCAGGCGGCGGAAGCGCTGGAAAAGGCAGAGAGCCGGGCAGCACTGGCGGCGGCACAGGTGGAAAATCTCCAGAAGCGGCTCTCGGCGGCGGATCCGGACACGGCGGTATTTAAGACGTGGTTCACAGCCGTGCAGGAGGATTTCCGGCGGCTGGAGGAGGCGGCGGGCCGGGTGTCAGAAAAAGACCCGGAAAAGGGTGACAAGCTGGCCGGGGCAGTCCGTGCGCTGCTAGCGCAGCAGCAGGAGGCATGGGTATGAGATGTAAAGACTGCCCGGACTATCAGGAGTGCGTAAGGCGGCATGATCTCAGGGCATACCGGAGGAAATGTGACAAGGCCAAAGAGACTGCGCCGGAAGGCTGCGGCATAGCGCTGCCTGACCTGCTGCGGGCTATCCGCCGTCTTAAGGTGGAGACAGGCAGTCTTGCCTGCTTCGGCTGCGGATATGAGCATAACTGCGGTATCCACGGATGCGCCATTCTGCGGGAGGCTGAGCGGCGGTTGACCCTCGGCATGGTGGCACACGACGGAGGTGACGACCATGCCGAGGTGTAAGGAGCTTGCCGAGGCGCTGGAGATCATCGAGACCCCGGCCGAGACGGAGACTCGCTGCAGCAAATGCCGGTTTCGCAACAACACCACCCTGTGGAGCTGTGCCTACATAGATATCGTGGGAGTCAGCAAGCGGCTGGCGTTTCCACACGCCCTGCCGCAAGAGCTGTGCGAAACGGAGGGGTATCCCTGCATCGCCTTTCAGGAGGGCGAGCGCCAGGACAGCCCGTTCCGCAGCATATCCAGACTGGGTAAGGAGCAGGGCCGCCGCAGCCGCCAGGCACAGGAAAAAGAGTTCCTGCGGCTCTATGAGGGCGGCATTGCAGACAGACAGATCGCCAAGATCACCGGGGTCAAATATTCGCAGGTCCTCAGCTGGCGCCGGCAAAAAGGCTTGCCGGGAAATACCAAGCATGGCCGCCCCAAGAAACGATAATTTAACGGAGACTGCCGAGGAATATACCTCGGCGGTTCCTCCGGCGGCCTTCTGCGTTTCGGAGACCGTCGGAGGAGCCGGGTGCTTCGCACACGCCCGACTCCCACGTTGTTTTTCTCCTGTAGAAGCCAAGCCCGTAAGGACCGGCTCCGCATACTCGGTATGCGGCTCCTCCTGAGATGGAGGCAGGGCAGCGCCCAAGGGGCGGACAGTCAAGTCCGCTCCTTGGGCGAAAGCACAGGAGAAAACGGATGCTCATTATATATACGCGCGCACGTGCGTATTTTGGATGGCTCTTAAGAGCCTAAGAGTAGGACCACGGAGGAAAAAGCGATGGGAGGAAAATGGATGATACGCACTTACAAGGCGGGCCGGGTGATTGAGAAGAGCAAGTTCTGGGTCCCGGCCAACACCAAGGCAAGAGCGGGCCGGGTGAAAGGCAACACATCCGCCGCCAAGCGGGACCAGAACGCCCGGCGGGCTGTTCACGTCTTGGCTCGGATCCTGAATTGCAATTTCTCCAAGGGCGATCTCTACGTCACGTGCAAGTTTACGGACGAGTATCTGGCCCAGATCGGCGGCGACTATGCGGAGCTGTCCCGGCTGCTGGGGAATTTCCTTCGTCGTCTGCGGCGGAAGCTCCGGAAGCTGGGGCTGGAGCTCAAGTGGGTAGCAGTACCCTCCGGGAAGGACGGGGAGACCGGCGCACGGAAGCGGCTCCACGTCCACATGGTGCTCACCGGGGCCGGTATCCAGTGGCGTGATGGTGCGTGGTATGTGGGCGAGGAGACGCTGGAGGATATCTGGGGCATGGGGTCTATCTATGCCGAGCCGCTGCGTGGCCAGCACGACTATACGCCGGTGGCGCTGTATATGCTGCGGCAGGCCCGGCGGGATGTGCCGGATGCCAAGGCATACACCACCAGCCGCAACATGATCCAGCCGGAGATCACGGAGCGCATTGTCCACACGTCCAACGCCATGCGTCAGCCTGCCCGTGCCTATCTGCTGGAGTCCAGCCAATACGACGCCGCCACCGGCTGCCACTACATCCGCTATCTGGCACCGGAGAAAGGAGGAGACCGTGAGAAATTACAAGGGGAAGATGGAACGGTATAGGCTTCCGGCCCGCAGGTACCGTGAATTGAAGGCATACTGTGTGCAGCATAGGAGGAGCCCCGAAATCACTGCGGCGCTGAGAAGAACGACGGATGATGCTTTGGCGGCCTACATACGAAAGCAAGTCACGGAATCCTGCTCCTTGGCTGCGCTGGAGGCGGCGGGACTGCCGTGCAATCGGGATACCTTCCGGGTGTATCGTGCGAAATTCTTCTGGATGCTGGATATGTTTGTGCCAAACGGGGCGGCCCGCCCGCAAGTATTTTGTGATACAAAATACTTGAAGGAGTGAGGGCATATGCCGAGAGTATACCGTGAGGATCAGGCTGGTCCGCACAGGACCGCTTTTGACAAGAACAAAAAGCGCATCTATGCAACGCAAACAATTTGCGGGATATGTGGCCGGCCGGTAGATAAAACCTTGCGTTATCCAGACCCGATGGCTCCGTGTGTGGATCATATCATCCCTATCGCACGGGGCGGGCACCCATCAGACATCGAGAATCTGCAGCTTGCACACTGGGTCTGCAAAAGGCGGACAAACTGGCAAATGAAGCGGAAAACGGAGGCGCCGCACAGCAGCTGATTTCCAATCGCAATTTGCCGCAGTCGTTCGACTGGAAGAACTATCGAGGATAGGGGGGGGGTACCCCCCTCCCGCACGTGCGTGCGAGGTTCACGCCGTCCGTACGCAAAAAAACACACGAAAAACACATGAGAAATACACGGAGGTGAGAGGCAAATGGCTTACGAACTGAAGGGCATTGGCTATATGCGCCGAAAGCTGGCAGCCAAGAGAACCAGAGTGCTCACACGGTATGAATACTACGAGATGAAGCACCTGGCGGCGGATTTTGATATCTCCACGCCGCCAAGCTTGAAAACATGGAGATCCGTGCTTGGGTGGTGCGGACGGGCAGTAGATAGCCTGGCGGATAGGCTGCAATTCTGTGAATTTCGGGGCGATGACTTTGACCTGAACACCATCTACGCCATGAACAACCCGGACACACTGTTCGACAGCGCTGTCCTGTCGGCGTTGATCTCCTCCTGCTGCTTTATTTGCATTTCGCCAGATGAGGACGGCTTCCCACGTATGCAGGTCATTGACGGTGGAAATGCCACCGGCTGCATCGACCCCATTACGGGACTGCTGGATGAGGGCTATGCGGTGCTGGATCGTACGGATACCGGGGCTCCGAAGCTGGAGGCATATTTCACATCGGACCGCACGGAGTACATTGCAGCTGGCAAGCTGGTGCGGGTGGACTATCACCCGGTAGGGCGGCCGCTGCTGGTGCCGATCATCTATAGACCGGATGCGGTGCGGCCGTTTGGACACAGCCGTATTTCGAGAGCCTGTATGTCACTGGTGGGCTCCGCTATGCGGACCGTCAAACGCTCCGAGGTCAGCGCCGAGTATTATTCGTTCCCACAGAAGTGGGTGGTGGGGCTGTCAGATGACCATGAAGCGCTGAACGCATGGAAGGCATCGATGAGTTCACTGTTGGCGTTCGGGAAGGACGGGGACGGCGATTCGCCCACCGTTGGGCAATTCCAGCAGCAGAGCATGGCACCGCATACGGAGCAGCTGCGGATGTTTGCAGCACTTTTCGCCGGAGAGACAGGCCTGACGCTGGATGATCTTGGCTTTCCGTCGGACAACCCCAGCTCATCGGAAGCAATCAAGGCGGCGCATGAGACCATGCGCCTGACGGCCAGAAAGGCACAGCGGACCTTTGGGAGCGGCTTTCTCAATGCAGGGTATCTGGCGGCGTGTCTGCGGGACAATTACCAGTACCGGAGAGATCAGCTCTACTTGACCAAGCCGATATGGGAGCCGGTGTTCGAGCCGGATGCGGCGACGCTCTCCCAGGTCGGAGACGCCGCCCTGAAAATCAATCAGGCGATACCGGGGTACTTCGATAAGCGGACCCTGCGGGATATCAGCGGCATCCAGCCGGGGGATAACGCATGAGCCTGGACACAACGCTGTCGTTCATCCAGAAGATGACGCAAGGGGTACAGGGCAATGAAGCGGATGATGTAGCACTGCAGCTGCTGCAGAAGATGCAGCAGAGCTTTGAAGAGCTATATCGGGCAGATCGGAAAATCGCAGCAATCCTGACCAAGATACAGGCCGGCACGGCGACGCACATGGATACACAGGCCTATGCAGCCAGAGTGGGAGATCTGGTGTCCACGGTAATGGTGTCAAAACTCAATTCAGGGGTTTTACCGGACGGGAAAATGTATTATAATATCGCCCAGAGGACCATCCTGCCCGCTATGCAGACGGGGCATCAGATGATCACCACGACCGCAGACGAGGTGGAGCGAGAGCTACGCCGTCGGGCAGGAATCGGGATCAATCCCAGATGGACCGGCATGGATGAGGGACGGGTAAAGGCTATCATCGAAAAGGCCTGCAGCGGCGAGAGCTTTGACGATGTAGCCTATGTGCTGGATGAGCCGGTAAAAAACACCATGCAGAGCTTCGTGGATGATTTTGTGCGGAATAACGCCGACCAGCTGCGGCAAATGGGCATGAGACCCAAAATCACCCGCCGGGTGGTGGGCAGCTGCTGCGAGTGGTGTGCGGCGCTGGCGGGGACATACGACTATGGAACGGAACCGAAACCCGACTTCTACCGGAGGCACGATCATTGCCGCTGTGCTGTGATCTACGACCCCGGTACGGGGAAGGTGCAAGATGTACACAGCCGGAAGTGGTATACCGCTGGGAATGACTTGTTGGAAAAACGCAAAGCCGTAAATGCTGGAGGGTTGCCGCAGCAACTGGCTGAGCATCCAGCGAGGCTTAAATCATTCACGCCTGAGTCGTTAATGGAGGCTTTGAAAAGAGATGGCTACGAAGTAAAACCTTTGGGACGAGGAGCCATCAGGAATGTGTCGTTTGGGGATGGTGGGGGCTATAGAGTTAACTTCCCAGATGGAGGCATTCTTCAATATCACCCAGAGAAACATAGCCACCATAATGGAGCGTATTACAAAATTTCAACTGGAAGGAAAGGTACTCACCACTATGGACTTGATGGAAAAGAAATTAACTGAAGAACGCCTAAGAGACGTGCGGAAGGCGCTTTCTGCGCAATACAGGACGGTCGTTCTGGATGATAAGGAGTTTTTTGTTGCCACAGATGGAGCGTTTTTCCGGGTCTATGCGTTTCCGGGTCAAGCGGCACTCGTGATCGAGTACGCTGATACAGAGCAGGAAGCGAGACAGAATGCGCTGGAGGATGGAGACCGGTTCTATTTGGACGAAATGGACTTGGACACTATGCTTCAAAACATGGTGAAAGAAATCGAGAGGTGCTGATATGGCCAATCGAAAAGGGCAGCAGACGCCGACACAATCGCATATCCTCCCGTATCGCCGCAGCCTTGGGACAAAGGCTGCGGCTTTGTACAATACCAGCGGCCGCAAGGCCCAGGAGTGGCAGAAGCGGATGCTGAAGGACATGATGGCCTGCACGCAGGGGAAGGGGCTGTGGGTCCACACGAAGTTCGGTTTTTCTGTTCCTCGCCGGAACGGTAAGAATGAGGTGCTGCTGATTCGTGAGATGTACGGACTGGCGGAGCTGGGGGAACATATCCTGCACACGGCGCACCGGACCACCACCACGCACGCTGCTTGGGAGCGCTTATACGATCGCTTGGAAAAGCTGGAGGGCGTAGAGATCGTGTCCTCCTATCGAGCATATGGCAAGGAGCACATCGAGCTATCTAACGGCGGGAAAATCGAGTTCCGCACCCGCACCAGCAAGGGCGGTCTGGGCGAAGGCTTCGACCTTCTGGTGATCGATGAGGCGCAGGAGTATCAGGATGACCAGGAGAGTGCCCTGAAGTATGTGGTGACGGACTCCAAGAATCCGCAGACCATATTCATCGGGACACCGCCCACACCGGTATCCAGCGGCACGGTATTTACCAAGTTCCGTACCGATGTGCTGGCGGGAACGAAGGAAAATGCCGGATGGGCCGAGTGGAGTGTGGAGCACGAGACAGATCCACACGACCGGGAAGCGTGGTACCGGACCAACCCGTCTCTTGGCACCGTATTTCAGGAGCGTGCGGTAGCGGACGAGATCGGTTCGGATAAGGTCGATTTTAATATCCAGCGGTTGGGCCTCTGGATACGGTACAATCAGAAGTCGGCTATTACGCCAGATGAATGGCGGCAGCTCCGAGAGATGGTGTTGCCGGAGCTTCAGGGCGGAATGTTCGTCGGCGTGAAGTATGGCCACGATGGGGAGTATGTCAGTCTGTCCATTGCCATCAAGACCACAGATGCCAGAATCTTCGTGGAGTCCATAGACTGCCGTCCGGTCCGAGCGGGCAATGGATGGATCATAGACTTTATACGGGCGGCGGGACCGGCTGTTCGGAAGGTGGTGGTGGACGGTGCCAACGGACAGAGTCTTCTGGCGGCGGAGATGAAGGATGCCAAAATCAAATCTCCGGAGCTGCCGTCCGTAAAGCAGATCATTGTGGCCAACGCCTCTTTTGAACAGGGCCTGTATTCCGGCAGAATCTGCCACATGGGGCAGCCGGCATTGGAACAGGCGGCCACCAACAGCGAGAAACGAGCCATCGGCTCAAACGGCGGCTTCGGGTATCGTTCTATCAAAGAAGGCGTTGAAATCTCGCTGCTGGACAGTGTGATCCTCGCATATGCAGCGGCCAATGAGGCCCGTGACGTGCCGGTAAAGCAACGTATCAGCTACTAATCGCATAATTCACAGTCGCCCCGTTTTCGCACAGCGAAACGGGGCGACTTTTTACGTGCGGGGGTGCTGTATGATTTTAACATGAATACCGACCGCCGGGTAAGCGGGGAGAGGAGCAAGGCATGGAGTTCACACCCATCACCACGCAGGAAGAGTTCAACGAGGCCATTAAGGACCGGCTGGCTCGTGAGCGCCGGGTCACTGCGGAAAAATACGCAGATTATGACGAGCTGAAGGGCAAAATCAGCACCTATGAGGAGCAGATCAGCACCTTCCAGCAGGCGGAGCAGCAGAGGGCCGATGAGACCGCAGAACTGCAGAGACAGATTGACGAGCTGACGGCGAAAAACAAGCGATACGAGACCGACTCGGTAAAAACGAAAGTTGCGCTGGAACTCGGTTTGCCGGCTGCGATGGCATCCAGACTGACAGGAGAGGACGAGGCGAGCATCCGGCAGGATGCGGAATCGCTGGCATCCCTGTTTGCCAAAGCAAAGGGAGCACCGCCCCTGAGAAACTGTGAGGGTGATCCTGTGGACCCGAAGGAAGCTGCCCTGCGGCAGCTTACACAGAATTTGACAAAAGGAGAGTAAATTATGGCAGATATTCTGAGCAGAGGCAGTATGTTCCCGGAGGAGCTGGTGCCGGAGCTGGTAAACCTCACCAAGGGCAAGAGCGCACTGGCCGCCCTGTGCCCGGCAAAGCCGATCCCCTTTAACGGGATGAAGGAGTTCACCTTCTCGCTGGACCGTGAGGTGGACGTGGTAGCCGAGAATGGAGCGAAGTCCAAGGGCGGTGCCACCGCTACGCCTGTGACCGTCGTTCCCGTGAAGGTGGAATACGGTGTTCGCATTTCGGATGAATTCCTCTATTCGTCCGAGGATGTGAAACTGGACTATATGCGGGCCTTTTCCGATGGCTTTGCAGCGAAGCTGGCCAAGGGCTTCGACCTGATGGCCTTCCACGGCATCAATCCCCGCACGGCTGCGGCGTCCTCCGTGATCGGCACCAATCATTTCGACTCCAAGGTTACGCAGACGGTGACCATTGCCGCAAGCGATAAGCCGGATGCCAATGTGGAGTCGGCCATTGCTCTGGTACAGGGCAGCGAGTACGACGTCAATGGCATCATCATGGCCCCGGCGTTCAAGTCCGCTCTTGCGGCTATGGTCGCCACCGATGGCCGCAAGATCTATCCGGAGCTGGCTTGGGGCAATGCACCCAGCACCATCAACGGCCTGCGTGCTGAGAGCAACCTGACCCTGTCCGCCAATTCCAGCCTCGACCGGGCGCTGGTGGGAGACTTTAACTACTTCCGCTGGGGCTTTGCCAAGGAGATCCCCATGGAGATCATCCGCTACGGCAATCCCGACAACGATACGACTATGGGTGACCTGAAGGGTCATAATCAGGTGTATCTGCGTGCGGAGGCATACCTCGGCTGGGGTATCCTGGCGCCCAATGCCTTTGCGCTGGTGAAGGCTGCCGCATCTGGCGGGGGCGGCGGCTGATGGAATACAGAAATAAAGTCACGGGTGCGGTGATCCAGACGGATTGCACCGTGTCTGGTGGGGATTGGGAGGCCGTGCAGCCTCCTGTCCCTGAGCATAAGGAGGATGCAGATGAGCGAAAGCTTTGCGACACTGCAGGACGTGATAGATCTGTGGAGAGCACTGACACCGGAGGAGACGCAGCGGGCCGAGAAGCTGCTGCCGCTGGTGTCAGACAGCCTCAGGCAGGAGGCACTAAACGTCGGAAGAAATCTTGACACCATGTTGCAGGAGGGGCGGGTGCTCCTCGCCGTGGTAAAGTCCGTAGTTGTTGATGTAGTCGCAAGGACCATCATGACGCCTACCAGCGGTGCCCCCATGACTCAAATGTCGCAGAGTGCATTGGGATATTCCGTCAGCGGGACCTTTCTGGTTCCCGGCGGCGGATTGTTCATCAAACGGTCGGAACTGGCCCGGCTGGGCCTGCTTCGCCAGAGGGTGGAGGTGATCGAGCTGTATGACCGGAATAACCGTGACGCTGCTGAGTAAGCAGCAGACAGGTACAGATGCCTTCAATCGCCCTACTTACAGTGAGATATCTATCCCTGTGGAAAATGTGCTGGTGGCCCCTGTCAGTGAACAAGAGGTGCTTGATACACTGAATTTGACCGGCAGAAGGGCTGAGTACCAGTTGGCTATCCCTAAGGGTGATCCTCATATCTGGGAGGGTCAGCGAGTCCAATTCTTCGGGGAGACATGGCCGGTAAGCCGATAAGAGGGATAGACGCACTGATCCCGCTGGAGTGGAATCAGAAAGTGACGGTGGAGAGCTGCTGTGGCAAAGTTGAAAATTAAGCTCACCGGTGTGCGGGAGTTGCTCCGCTCCGACGAGGTACACGATATGTTGATGGAGCAGGGACAAGAGATCATGGCCCGCTTGCCGTCTGAAGATTATGAGATATCTGACTACTGCGGCGCAAAGAGGTGGAACGTCGGCATCCACGCAACCAGCAAGCGTGCTATACGTGCCTGCCTGGAGCATGATGAACTGTTGAAAGCTGTGGGAGGTGGCGGAAAGTGATCGAGACCGTTGTTTTGCGTCATCTGGAAGAGAAAACAAAGCTGCCGTGCTATCTGGAGGTTCCGGAGCGGCCAGAGAATGAGTACATTATCATCGAAAAGACCGGAAGCGGACGTACAGATCACATCGAGCGGGCCACGATCGCAGTGAAGTCCTGCAGCCGGATATCCCTACTGCGTGCGGCAGAGATCAACGAGGCTGCAAAAGCAGCCATGGATACGCTGCCGGAGCGGCCAGAGGTGTTTCGCTCGGCGCTCAACAGTGACTACAACTATACGGACACTGAAACCAAGACATACCGCTATCAGGCGGTATATGACATTACTTTTTAGGAGGTGCTATATGAGCGATACCGCAAATGTATCTGCCGGCAAAGCAAAAATCGGCGGTGCAGTCAGCTGTGCGGAGCTGGGGACAACGCTGCCTACTGATGCCACGACGGCACTGGATGAGGCCTTCGCCAGTCTGGGCTATTGTTCGGACGATGGCCTGACCAACGAGAACTCGCCGGAAACGGAGGAGGTCAAGGCGTGGGGCGGGGACACGGTACTGACGCCGCAGAAATCCAAGCCGGACAAATTCAAGGTGACGCTGATCGAGTCCATGAATGTGGATGTGCTGAAAGCTGTTTACGGCAAGAACAACGTTACCGGGACGCTGGCGACAGGGATCACAGTGAAGGCAAATGCGGATGAGCCGGAAGCGTGCTGCTGGGCAGTGGACATGATTCTGAAGGGCGGCGCCCTGAAGCGCATTGTGATCCCGAAAGGGACAATCACGGAGGTAGGCGAGATCGCCTACAAGGATGATGGAGCCATTGGCTACGCTGTCACCATCTCCGCAGAGCCGGACGGCAGCGGCAATACCCATTACGAATACATCAAGGCGGCGTCGTAAGGAGGGTATATGGGGAAAATGCATATCCAAACCTCTGCCGGCTTCGAGTGGGACATGGACCCGGCTGTGATGGACGATATTCTGGTGATCGAGGATCTGGCGGCATTGGACCAAGGGGACCTCTTGAAGGTGCCGGAGGTCCTGCGGCGACTGCTGGGGGAACCCGGTAAGCGGGCCCTGTACGAGCACCTGAAAACAGAGGAGGGCCGTGTGCCTATCTCGGCAGTGTCTGCGGCATTGGCCGAGATTATCACCGCAATGGGTGACTCCGGAAAAAAATAATGGCCCTCGCCAAAATGATCTCCGTGGATCGAGATGCGCTGATCTGTGACATGGCGGAGACCTACCACATCTATGATCTGAGAGGGCTGCCTGGCAGGATGCTGGCAGTCCTCGCTTTTGGCCTGAGGGCAGACAGCCGTATCATGCAGCGGCTCAACAAACAGGAGTTTTCCACAGAAACCATGCTGCTGGCAAGCATTGCTGACCGGCTGGGCCTGCTGGTGTGGCACCAGACGAGAGACGGACAGCGTGGTGTAAATCGTCCGCAGTCTATTATCGAGGCCATGACCGGCGGACAGACGGAGACAATAGGCTTCGCATCTCCGGAAGAGTTCGAGGAAGCAAGGAGGCGGATCATCTATGGGGACTGAACTGGCAAAGGCATATGTGCAGATCCTACCATCTGCAGATGGTATGACCAATAACCTGAAAGAGGTAATGGGCGGCCCTGCAGAAAAAGCAGGGAGCGATGCAGGGGCAAGACTGGGCACCGCCATCAAAAAGGCCATCTCCGCTATTGGAATCGGAACTACTATCAAACAGGCCATCACAGAGGGAATGGATCTGGAACAGAACATCGGCGGTACAGAAGCGGTATTCGGAGATTTTGCCGCATCCATTCAGGAGACTGCAAAGACGGCCTACAAGAACATGGGCACCAGCGCATCGGAGTACATGGCCACGGCCAATAAAATGGGAGCCCTGTTTCAGGGCTCCGGGCTGCAGCAGCAGGAAAGCCTTGACTTGACGGCCAAGGCCATGCAGCGGGCGGCGGATGTGGCATCGGTTATGGGCATTGACACCTCTATGGCACTGGAATCTATCGCCGGTGCCGCAAAGGGCAATTTTACCATGATGGACAATCTGGGCGTGGCTATGAACGCCACAACGCTACAGGCCTATGCGCTGGAGAAGGGCATCAATTTCGAGTGGAATACAGCCAGCAATGCGGAGAAGGCGCAGCTTGCCATGCAAATGTTTTTCGAGCGGACGGAGCAGTACGCAGAAAACTTTGCCAGAGAATCCGAAGAAACGCTCTCCGGTTCTATGGGAGCTGTGAAGGCGGCCCTGCAGGATGTGCTGGGCAATATGGCGCTGGGGGAAAACGTTGCGCCGTCGCTTGCCGCCTTGAAAACGACCATTATCAACTTTGCAAATAACCTCCTGCCGGCACTGGCAAATGTCATCACAACGCTACCTGCTGCGGCCATGCAGGTGGTAGTCGCTATTCTGCCGGGGCTTATCGAGACCGGAATACAGGCAGCAAATGGGATGCTTCAGGGATTTGCGGAGGCTATCCCGAACGTAGCTCTGAATATTGCCCTGATGATACCGCACATCGTAGAAGCGATTGCGGAAGGTGTACCTCAGCTGCTGGAAGGCGGAGGGAGCATCTTGAACGCTATCCTTGAAGGGATCACGCAAACCATGCCGATCCTCGTCGCCCAGCTGCCTATGATCGTGACGGCAATCACCGAGTGCCTGAGCGGAAGCATTGATATCATCTTGGCGGCGGCTACGCAGTTGTTTGACGCAGTTGTGCAGGCAATCCCGATCATCATACCGCCGCTGCTGGAGGCGATACCGGAAATCATCGAGACGATAGTTTCCTTCTTGACCTCCAATGTGCAGACCATCGTGGACGCTGCGGTGCAAATGAATTACGGGATCATCAATGCGATACCCATCATCATTGATGCGCTGATACCGGAGCTGCCCCACATCATATGGACAATTACGGAAGCGCTCATTGACGCACAGCCAAAGATACTGTCTGCGGCGGTACAGGCGCTCCTTAGCATCATTGGTGCTGTACCAAAGGTGCTGGGAAGCCTGCTGGATGCAATGGGGAGCGTTGGCAGCAATCTTGTTAAAGGCCTGTGGAACGGTATCAGTGATGTAACCGGCTGGGTGCTGGATAAGATCAAGGGCTTCGGGAAAAGCGTCTTAAACGGCATCAAGTCGATCTTCGGCATCCACTCGCCGTCTACCGAGATGGCTTGGATGGGTAAGATGCTGGATCAGGGTCTTGCGGACGGTATTACGGATAACCTTCACCCCATCAGATCGGCCATGGATGAAGTGACTCAAATGACCACGGGCAGTGTGGAAAGCAGACTGGCCATGAGCGTGTCCGGAGATATGGGTAGACCGGCGGAGACGGATGCCGGTTTGGGCTCCGTCATCACGCTGCTGGAAATGCTGGTCATGCGCCTGCAGAAGATGCAGGTGGTGTTGGACAGCGGCGAGGTAGTGGGCTGGGTAGACACCGGCCTGCGGCGCAGCAGTGGGAAGCAGGAAAGAGGTGTGGTGTGATATGTTGTACGGTATAAGCATCAACGGCGTGGATATGCTGGAGAAATACGGCCTGTGCCTGTTGGCGGATGCCGTCATTCCGGCCCCATCGCCAAGGGAGACCAGATACACCGTGCCGGGAATGGACGGCAGCATTGATGCCAGTCGTGCGCTGACCGGAGAACCGGTGTTTGATGATGTGGAGATCACATTCACACTGTTCGCCGGGAAACCAGATGCGGAGTTGTCGAGTATCCGGACGGAACTGCTAAACAGCTACCACGGCCAGCGTGTGAAGGTGGTATTTCCGCCCGATGCAACGCATTATCGGATGGGCACGCTGAAAATAGGCACAGTGAGTGAGTACAATGGCGGGAGGATCCCGGTGACGATGCTGGCAGATCCCTGGCGCTACAAGCTGACGCCTACCACGGTGGCCCGCTCCGATCTGGGGACGGCTTACAAACAGCTGTCACTGCCCAACGAGCGGCGGCCGGTTATCCCCACCATCACAGTGGAGCAGGCCACCACTCTGCTGTGGGGCGGCAGCACCATCACCCTGTCCGCTGGCACATACCGCCGGGCAGATATCTGTCTGGCGGCTGGGATCAACATCCTCAAGGCCAAGGTGGCCAGCGGCACCGGCACCATCTCCGTGGAGTATCAGGAGGCGAGCCTATAATGTACCGCCTTACATATGAGGATTATATCCTGTACGATCCAAGGCTTGCCACACCGGAGGACAGGCTGATCATCCGGGACCCGAAGGTCCATCTGGCAGTGGACAAGGCTGGCGAAATGTCCTTCCTGCTGCAGCCGGAGCATCCGTATGTGGATAAGATTCGTAAAATGAGCGGCGTGGTGGAACTGACAGACGGCGCTACTCCTATCTACCGGGGCCGCATTACAAGAGACACGATAGATTTCTACGGTGTCCACACTGTGGAGACCGAGGGCCTGCTGGCCTGTCTCAATGACAGTATCATCGAGCCATTCGCATATCCGGAGGACTTTACGGAGGACGCCGGGTATCAGGAGGCAGCGGCCGCCGGGAATGTGGTAGAGTATCTGTTCCGCTGGCTTTTGGCCCAGCACAATGCACAGGTATCTACCGAGCAGCAGCTCAAGCCCGGCACTTGTACAGTGACGGATCCTAACAATTATATTACCCGCAGCAGCACCGACTATCAGACCACAATGGAGGCAATTAGGAGTAAACTTTTCGGCTCCTCGTTGGGCGGGCATCTGCTGATCCGCTACGAGACGGACGGCAATTATCTGGATTACTATGCAGACCTGCCCCTGACCAACACGCAGCCGGTGGAGTTTGCGGCCAATCTGCTGGATCTGACTGCGGAGTTGGACGGCACAGACATCTATACGGCCATCCTGCCGCTGGGGAAGGATGGCTTGACCATCGCTGAGCTGTCAGACGCTGACCTGACGGACGATCTCGTCAAGAGTGGCAAGATCATCTATAGCAAGTCCGGTATTGCCGCTCATGGCCGCATTACCCGCTGCATCAAGTGGGACGATGTGACCGTCCCGGCCAACCTGCAGACTAAGGCGAAGGCAGCGCTGGCAGACAACGGCCTTGCTATGCCGGAGACTATTACCGTCCGGGCGGTAGACTTGGGATGGCAAGAGGCGGGACAGCACTTCAGGATAGGGCGCATGACATTGTTGGCCAGCACGCCGCATGGATACAGAGCCTCGTACCCATTGCTGGAGCTGTCACCGGATATTCTGGACCCCGGCAACACGCAGATTACCATGGGGGCTACAAGAGCCACCTACACCGGGACACAGATCGATGCAGTGCGGAAGGCCGAGGAAAGCGCCGGGCAAGTCCGCACTGACCTAAACAAGAAAATTGAGGACATCGAGCTTACACCCGGCCCTCCTGGCCCTGCCGGGGCAGACGGCAAGGACGGCACCAATGGCACCAACGGTCTGTCTGTGTGGATCACCTACCATGACGGAACGGCTACCCCGGCCACGCCCACAGGAAACGGTACTCTGAATGGCTGGCATACGGATTTGACCGCCGCCGTTGTTTGGATGTCGCAGAAGGTAGCGGCATCGGCCACGGCTGGCGCATGGGGCGCACCCATCCGTCTGCTGGGTGAAAAGGGTGAGCAGGGCATCCAGGGTATTCCCGGCGAGAAAGGCGACCCCGGAGAGCAGGGGCCGCAGGGAGTGAAAGGCGATACTGGCGCAACCGGCCCCCAAGGCGAGAAAGGCCCACAGGGAGAAAAAGGTGACACGGGAGCCAAAGGAGACCCCGGCGCAAAGGGCGATCCTGGCAAGGATGGAACGAACGGCAAGGACGGCGTGTCCCCCACGGTGAGCCTTACCAAGTCCGGCAATACCACCACCATCACCATCACCGACAAAAACGGGACACATACGCAGACCGTCAAGGACGGCACCAACGGCACACCCGGCAAGCCCGGCGCGGACGGAAAAACGCCGTATTTGCACTTGAAATACAGCAATGACGGCGGCGCGACCTTTACGGCCAACGGGGGTGAGACCCCCGGCGCATATATCGGCACTTACACCGACTTCACCGAAGCGGACAGCACTTCGGTCAGTTCCTACACCTGGGCAAAAATCAAGGGTGAACAGGGAAACCCCGGCAAGGACGGCAGCCCCGGAGCCACAGGCCCCCAAGGCCCGCAGGGTGAGAAGGGTGCAACCGGCCCGCAGGGCGAGAAAGGCCCACAGGGAGAAAAAGGGGCAACTGGACCCCAGGGCGTAAGCGTCACCGCCACCACAGTGGAATATTATCTTTCCGCTTCCGAGACAGAGCTTTCCGGCGGCACATGGCAGTCTACGGCACCGGCTATAACGGATGGAAAGTATCTGTGGGGACGCACTAAGATCACCTATTCCAACGGCCAAACGGCATACACCGGCGCATACTGCATCAGTAAGGCCATGGCCGAGAGCGCCAAGCCCCAAATCGACCAAGTGACGGAGTCCACTATGCAGCAGATCACCGATGTGCAGCAGTCCCTCAACAGCATCATCCTCACCGCCCTGCAAAATTATGTAGAGACCGGCGAGTTTGGCAGCTACAAGGAGGAGATGTCCTCCAAGCTGGAGCTGCTGGCGGACAAGCTGAGCATTAACATCACTAAGGTAACCAATCGCATTGACAAGGTGGACGGTGACCTGCAAAGCAAGTACAGCGAGATCACAAAGGCTTTTAGGTTTACGGACGAGGGCTTGTTCATCGGCGAAACGGGCAATGAAATACTCCTCCGGATGGACAATGACGTCATGCAGTTCATCCGCAACAACACGCCGGAGCTGATGTTGACCGCCGACGGCGTGAAGACCCACCAAGTCAAGGTGACGACCCTGATCATCGGCAACGTGGCCTTCATGGCGGACGGCTCCGGCGACGTGGTCGTGAAGGGGGTGAAGTAAGTGGCCAGTATCTACGGCGGCAAATCCAACGGATGGCAGCTGCGCCTGGATTATTCGTCGGCGCAGAACCAAGTCAATAACCGAAGCACCATCACCCTCGACCTGTGGATATACGACGGCACCGGCTACTCCCAGAACGAGAGTAGCAACGAGGCCTACTACATCCTCCAGGGCACGAAGGTATGGAACCCGTACTATTACAGCTCTACCGGCTGGTATAAACTGGGCAGTAAGACCATTACGGTAGACCACAACAGCGACGGCAGCAAGACGGTGACGCTCTCCGCCAGTTGGGATTGTGGCTTTGACAGCTCCTACACACCACGCCATTTGTCCTTGTCGGAAACGGTCACGCTGCCCACCATCCCACGGGCGGCCACGCTGTCCTATGGCGCTATGACCATGGGGACGGCGGCCACCATCAAGATCACGCCGCCGGTCTCCGGGGCCACCAGCACCATCACCTATAAGTTTGGCTCCGCATCTGGTACCATCGTGACCAAGACATCGGCGGCATCGGTGAGCTGGACGCCGCCCACATCGCTGGCGGCGCAGATACCCAACAGCGCATCCGGCACCGGCACCCTGACGGTGGAGACATACAGCGGCTCCACCAAGCTGGGCAGCCGGGCCTACACCGTCACCATCTCCGTGCCGTCCACCATGACGCCCACGCTGACGGTGGCCATCAGCGACCCCACCGGACGGGCCGACACCTACGGCGGCTATATCCAGAGCAAGAGCCGCCTGAAGGTGGAGCTGACCGCCGCAGGCGTGCAGGGCAGTACCATCAAGAGCTACGCCATTAAGGTGGGGGATATCCTGTCCGCCACATCGGACACGGCCACATCAGGCTACCTCCCCGCCTCTGGTAGTCTGACCGTCACGGCCAGCGCTACGGACTCCCGTGGCAGCACCAAGACGGTGACGCAGACGGTGACGGTCACGCCCTACGTCTCGCCCACCATCTCCGCCTTGAATGTGGTCCGCTGCAAGGCCAACGGCACCGAGGACCCAACCGGGGCATATGCCAAGGCCACCTTCTCCGGGGCCATCACGGCCCTGGGCGGCAAGAACACGGCCACCTACCGTGTGGAGACACGGGAGACCGGGGCAGAGACGTGGAGCACGGTGGCCACGGCATCCGCTGGGCAGTATAGCCCCACGGATGTGTCTGTGGTATTCGCAGCCGCCGCAAACAAGAAATATGACGTCCGCATGGTGGCCGTGGATGCGTTCGAGTCACTGGCATCCTCCAGCCGATTTTTGCCGGCCGCCTATACCTCGATGCACATTGCTGACAGCATGGGCTCAGTGGGCATCGGGCGGCTGTGCGATAAGGAGGATACCCTCCAGGTGGGTCTGGCGGCATCCTTCGACGAGCCGGTGGAACTGGGCAAGGGCCTTGCCCAGCCGCTCCCGGTAGGGTCCGGCGGTACCGGCGTGGCCACGTTGGCCGAACTGCTGGCGGCGCTGGGCATCAAGGACTATATCATTGAGCAAGGAATAAGCGGCAACTGGACGTACCAAAAGTACGCATCCGGCTATGCGGACTTGTGGTGGCGTGGAACGGTAACGCCTACCAGTTACACCGCCGTGGGCAGCATGGTCTACACCAACATTATCCGCCTGTCTATGCCCTTCGGCGTGACCGGCAACGTGGCTGTAACCGGCACAGGGGACAACCTGCATATCATCACCAACGTGGATTGGAGTTATGCCAATAAGACGGTATCCTTCCGCCTGCTCCGGGCAGCATCCATGACGTTGGGGGAGCAGGTCGTCGCCTTACGGGTGGTGGGCAAATGGCAGGTGTAAAAGGAGGTGATACTGCCTTATAACATAGCTACACACAACGAGAGCAGCCCTGGATGAGGGTGGAAAGTGAGGAATGAAAAATGCACGAAAACACAATTAAAGCGGTGCTGGCGGCGGCACTGGGGGCGCTGTGCTCCTATGCACTCCAGTTGGTTATCCCGGTGCTGGTGTTGGTGGCGGTGATGTTGCTGGACTATGTTACAGGCATGGCCAAGGCGTAT
>ENA-ORNZ01001482-ORNZ01001482.1-human-gut-metagenome-genome-assembly--contig:-NODE-1482-length-21109-cov-3.985086_pt1 | contig 21109 bp, 34 predicted proteins | sample MGYA00242124_ERZ509040 | MGnify/ENA primary metagenome ERZ509040 (study PRJEB26280, sample SAMEA2338733) | human gut metagenome | biome: human gut; feature: human-associated habitat; material: faeces... | reverse complement strand
TATCAAACACAAATCTATTACCCCACACGTTGACGCAGGCCCCGCAGTTGGAAAAGACAGCGAGCCGCTGAAAAACAAGGTGTTAAGCACCGGCGAGGGGCATGAGTACACCAAGCCTGCCACCCCTGGAAAGCCCCATATTGTTCAGTCCGGACATAAGGAAGGCGGTCCGGGACACAGGAATTGCAAACATGATTGATAGTAAGGGCTAGCGCCGGTTTTTGTGCCGGCGCAAATTTATTTCATCTAGGAAAAATAATTTCCTGGTATTTTTATACCCTTTTTATTGCGACATCGCAACGGAGGTAAACATGATAACAGCAGTATTTACAGATAACAGCGACTATGCCCGCGCTACTGGCATCTGGCAGTGGGACTACGGGCAGCGATTACGGATAGAGGGACTACATCTGCCCACAGCGGTAGAAATCCATTTCGCCCTGACAGAATTTGCAGGTGACGCCATTACCCGAGTAGGTACCACCAAGGACGGCGTGACAGAGGTAGTCATCCCGGATAGCATGCTGGAGAATCAGGCAGCAGGAGCAACCTATGAGATTTATGCATGGATCTATCTGGCAGACAAGACATCCGGTGAAACCATCAAACGGATTTCCATGCAGGTCAAGCGCAGAGCAAAGCCGGAAGGGCATGACACACCAGAAGATGCAGAACTCTTCCGGGAAGCCATTGAGGCGGTCAACGCATCTGCAGACCGGGCAGAGACGGCAAGGGAAGGAGCCGAAGCCGCTCAGAAAGCAGCGGAAGAAGCAGCCAGTAAGATTGAGGGCGAGATTACCGGAGCCGGGCAGATTGCCGAGCAGGTAAGGCAGGATGCGGATGCAGTTGCGAAAGACAAGCAGGCAGTTTCTCAGCTGGCAACTGAGACCGCCAAGAATGCCCAGAATGCAGCCAAAAGCGCACAGGCAGCAGAACGTTCCAGTACCGCTGCAAAAGAGGCACAGACCGCCGCTGAGAGCGCTGAGGCAGGAGCTACCGCAGCCATGGAAGAGGTTGAGAGGGATCGGACCGAGGTAAGTGAGATCTACAAGGCGGTGGAGCATCTGCGGGATGCCATGTCATGGTCACAGTGGTTTGACCTACATCGGGCCGGCTGGCGGGGCGGAGTAACTTTTCCGCGATTTTCACAGAGCCAGTCCACACTCGGGACCAAAACTGGGGATAATGCAGACATTGTCATCGAAACATCCACAAATGAGGCTAAAGGCAGGAATGACTTCGCCGATAAACCGAATACAAATCTGATGTTTAACGGAATCGATGTGAATGGATATGTGGATGAAAATGGAGAGCCGCACATTACGGCCGTTGAAGGTTCTCCGGAGTTTGACCGATATGGAGGAAATGGAGATGTTTATAGAGCATTCCTGACTCCATTCTATCGGAGATTCTGCACAGATACGGAGGAAGGATGGGAGTTCGCTGACAAGCCCCAGGATGATATGAAGCCGTGGACCGCTGCAGTACGACCGGACGGAACATACCGGTCATTTTATTTTGTAGCAAAGTACATTGGTGTTCGTGATGACAATGGGGTGATATCATCCATTTCTGGTCGCATTCCTGCCCGACAAACTATATCATACAATACCCAGATAACTGAATTTAAGAAAAAAGGAACTCAGTATTGTGGTTTTACATCTACCGATATGGCATGGGTTCAGTGGATGAATGATATGAAATTTGCAAACAAAAACAGTCAGGCTACTATGACGGGATGCACGAGCTACGGCACTCAGGCGCCTGCGACTGTCGAGGAATCTGCTGCAAAAAGAATTATCATTGAAAAAAGTAAGGCAAATAGTCTGCTTGTCGGATCCTATGTATCGATTGGACATGGAAAACTCAATGGCAGTACGGTAAGCATTGATCGTTCGGCTGCTGAGATTCATAAGTATGCTGACAGTGTAAAAATTCTCAAAATCGAAAGTTATGACGATAATAACAGCGCTGTCTATGTGGATGTTGATACCGATTTTTCAACGGAAACGGTAACACTATCTGAAACACTGACATCGCCGGTTTACCTCAGTACGATGCATTGGCGATCTGGGTCATGTGATAATGTCCTCGGACCGGATGGCTCTCCCGGAAACCCGAAAAATAGTAAGGAGCCATTTGTTATTTCTGGGGTGGAAATGGGTAATGGGGGATATATCATTGTATCTGATATCATTATGGATGGTGTGTACGATGCAGAAAGTGATACATATAAGCAGACACCATACATTGTCAATGACAGCCGCAAGATATCAACCAAAATTACTGATGATTATACTGCTCTTTCTTACGATGTGCCCGACACCGGAAATGCATGGAAGTATATATCAGATGTTGGATATGATGAGCGGTATCCATACATTGGGCTGCCAACAGGATTACTGGCTACAACAAGTACTGGCTATTCGGATGGCGTACACACAGGAAGTAGAAATACTGCGATGCGAGAAGTCCTCTGGTTCGGCTATCTGCTCGATGGGGCTTCTGCCGGCGCGCGGTGCCTGTCTCTGCACGCTGGGCTGGGTAACTCCTGGTGGAGCTTCCTGCCCCGCCTTTCATCCCTCCGTCGCGGCGTAGCCGCATAGGGGTGAATCCGCTTTAGCGGAGAGGGGGCTTCCCCTATAAAAGAATTTAATTTTAATGCAAAACACTGGGTTGCATGATGCGTTGGCTGGTTGTTCCTCTGCGCGCCTCTGGTTCGGCAATCTGAACAATGGGGCTAATGCCGGCGCGCGGTACCTGAATCTGAACAATGGGCTGGGTAACACCAGGTGGAACATCCTGCCCCGCCTTGTGGTCACAAAATGAATCATAGCATCATGCAGCGCATCCGAAAGGAGCCTGTAAAAGCAGCCATGGAGAAATCCTAAAATTGACCGAGACGGCACCAGAACACTTGAATGTCGAGATAACAATCGGTATTGTGTCATCTGGGCTGCTGGTGGAGTCCAGCAGCGGGGTTAGTAGAAAACCGAAAGCCCCTGAGGTTAGAAAGGAAAATATGAAACGTTACTGTAAAAACGTAGACATAAAAGATGTGCAATTCATTGAAGGCTGCATCTTGAAATGGATTAAAGGTAAAACGAAGAGGGAGGATGTTCGTAAATTACTTGCGAATTATTCACCTTACAGCAAACGGCAGATAGAAGCCATTGTGGAAGACACAATCAATATGTATACATGGATAAATCCGATTATCCATGACATAGCAGTAGATGTCAGTAATCGCATTCAGAATCGGAAACTGGATTTGCCACCTATTCGGTATAAAATGAAATATGATGATGGATCGCGAAAATGGAGACGAATTGGAATTCAGAAGCCAATGCACCAGATTATGGATTATATTGCTGTCGGGGCTTGCGAAGAATTATTTTTAGCGAAAATAGGCAGATATCAGATGGCATCTCTTCCAGGAAGAGGACAGGAGAAAGGAGCTACAACAATACAACGGTGGATTCAAACAGATGAATCCCACACCCGGTATTATGCACAGGCAGATATCAAAAAGTGTTATCCATCCATAGATCATTGCAAACTGAAATCTGTGTTTGCGCGGGATATAAAAAATCCGGAATTGATATGGCTGATTAATGAATTGATAGATTGTTTCGATGATGGATTATCTATCGGATCTTATTTTTCGCAGTGGGCTTGTAATTACTATCTGTCTTCTGCTTATCATTATGCAACGGAAAATTTGTATAAGATAAAAAGCAGGAGAGGAAAAACGGAGAGAACCAGACTGGTGTATCATGTGATGTTTTACATGGATGACATCCTGTTTCTTGGAAGCTCAAAAAAGGACGTTGAAGCTGCAATGAATCTGTTCGCAATGTATATTCAGGATTCTCTTGGTCTAAGCATTAAGCCAGGATGGATTCTCAGAAATGTTGACTACATTAAAAATGGGACACGCCGTGGAAGTTATATCGATATGATGGGATACCGTATATACCGAGACCATATAACAATCCGGCGGCGAACGTACAAAAGAATACGTAGAACGATGATTAGGGTATATCAAAAGATTACATCCGGAATGGTGTTGCTGATTGAGACTGCCTATAGAGCTTTGTCTTATTGCGCGAAAGTCCAGCATACGGATTGTGCGAAAATATGGAAGAAATACAGCATCGGGAAAATCAAGAGTTTTGCCTGCAAAGCTATATCAAACCATGACAAGATGGTTGCAGAAAAAAGAAGGAGGAGATTGCATGAGAACAGAAATAGTTCATTCGCCGGTGCGGCCGGACGAGATTACTTACAGCCAGCATCCCAGCAAGACAGCGGAATGCTGGATCCGAAAGAACATCAGGGAGGAAGTTGTCCCTTCTGAGAGCATTCCAGATACTACAGAGGAAGACATGGCAGACATCCCAGGAGAGTCTATTCAATATGTCTATGAGGAAGTCTATTTCCGGACAGACGTACCAGAACAGGAGATCCGAGATAATGCAGACAAATATTGGGATATTGCTGCAGAATGGGAGCCTGATGTGCCTGTGTCGATGAGCCAGGAGCAGCGCATTAATAACCTGGAAATCCAGCTAAAAGATGCAAATGCTGCACTGGTAGAGACGCAAATGAATAACGACATGGCCATAGCTGAGCTGACCATGATTATGGCCACTATAATGGGAGGAGGTGTATAAAGTGTTTAACAAAGATAGTCAGCTTGTAAAAACCTGGGTACGTATTGTAAAAGAAGGCGTATATACGAAAGAACAGGTCCCACGATTGGGGAACCTGCAGGAAGTGGTTTGGTCAATTTTAGAAGAATAATAGGAGGAAAAGACGATGGTATTCACAAAGAATAGTGCATTGGTAAAAACATGGGTAGGACTGGTAATTTGCGGAGTTCATACAAAGGATCAGGTTCCGAAGTTGTTCAATCTGCGTGATGTGGTAAGCAGTGTCGTGGATTCTCTGGCATGATCGGGGAAATAAAAGAAGGCCGCCTGCTGGAACTGCTGGAACTGTATATGGACTTGGTTACACAGCAGGACACAATCATCTACCACTTAGGAAATATCATAAAAAAGCAGGAAACAGTTATCCAGAACTGTAAAAATGCAGGATGGTATATTGATGACAGCGAGCCATCATATGATGATTTGGCGACTGAAGAAGAACTGAAAAATTACGAAAGTACAAAAATTAAACTGGAGTGAGCGATAAAGAGAGACGTACAGATGTGAGCCTCTCTTTTTAAAGTGAGAAGAGGAGGAGAAGGTTGGAAACGGTAATTAATGCATTTGGAGATGTAACCATTGGGAGAGCGGCTTTGATTGTAGCGGCTCTTATTTTTTTGGCCGGATGCTATCGTAAGGTTTCAAAGTATTTCGGCGATAAGGCAATCAATGACTTAAAAAGAGATCAGGAAATAAAAGAAGTCATAGAACAGTCAAAAAATTATCCGAAATGGAGACAGCAGAGCATCAATATCCAGCAGAGCATGAATGGTCAGATCCATGACCTGAGTAAGAAAATGGATAAACTGTCGAAGTCAAGTGATGAGGGCATGGCTTACACATGGCGATACCGGATTCTGCGATTTGATGATGAAATCAGACATAAGATCCGGCACTCGAAAGAGCACTTTGATCAGATACTGGAAGATATTGATAAATATGAGAAGTATTGTAGGGAAAATCCTGATTTTCCGAACAACAAGGCTGTATTCGCTATCCGGAATATCCGGGAGACATATGATAAGTGCGGAGACGAGGGAACGTTCCTGTGAAGCTGTAGCAGCCGCAAGGAGGCGTTATGAATAGTAAGAACAATATAATTAGAAGCCGAAGAAAAAAGACGGCCACAGAGCGAATAAAGGCTTTCTTTGGGCGTATCGGGACACTAAACATAGTCCTGATATGTGTGTTTGGTTACATGATCTACATCAATTACACGATGATAGGAATGTTTAATGCGACCGGATCCGCTCCGGAAACAGCATGGTGTGCGCTGATAGCTGCTTTGCTTGGTGAATGCGGAATCTGCGGCTGGATTAAGACCAGCAAAGAAAAGAATAAAGGAAAATCAAACGAAGAATCGGAGGGATAAGATTATGAGTTTAGAAATGTTTTTGATTGCATTGTTGGCAGTATCAGTTATGACTGGATTGTTTACGGAAGCCATTAAAAAGACATTGGACGAGATGGGATGGAGCTATAAGTCAAATCTGTTGGCTGGATGTGTAGCTGTCATCCTGTCCTGTTTGGTAGCATCTGGATATATGATCCTGACAGAAACAATGCTCAACGAGAAAATGGCAGTATATTTGATTGCTTTGGTATTGCTGTCTTGGTTGTGCGCTATGGTTGGATATGACAAGGTAATCCAGGCAATTACCCAGATCAGGGGCGGACAAGCCAAGGATGATGAAAAAAACATTGAAAAAAAGGAGGCGAATAGAAAATGACAGTAAGAGTAGGGAGTGCAAGAAGCAACGAAAACGGCGGAATCAACGGCGGGAAACCCGGAGACCAGAAGGGCGGAGCAGAGGTCAACACCCAGAACTGGTATCTACATAGCAAGGGCTGGATTGTAGTCAGGGCAAAGGATGATACGATCCGGGAAAAGATTGCTTGGAATATGGAAGCTGCCTGTAAGAATGACAATATCGGATATTGTCAAAGCCACAGAACGAGTGCCACGGCAACTGCGAAGCCCTACGGATATGATCTGTCCAAGGTTGCAGTTCCGGTTGAGGTGGACTGTTCAGAACTGGTTCGGATCTGCTGTCTGTATGCTGGAATCCAGGTAGGGACGTTTTCCACCAGCTCCGAGGTTGCCGTTTTGCAAGGGACTGGAAAGTTTACTGTTCTTAGAGATGCTGCACATTGCGCAAGTCCAGATCAACTACTGAGAGGAGACATTCTGGTAACGCGTACAAAGGGACATACGGTCGTTGCGCTGGACAATGGTTCTAAGGCCAATGCATCCGGAACAACGTCCACATCAAAGCCGGATAAAGTGGACGCAGCGAGAAGCCGCGATAATGCCATTGCCGGTACATATCGAACTACGGCAAACCTTAATCTGCGGGCAGGGGCCGGAACATCTAAAAAATCCCTTGCAGTAATGCCAAAAGGAACATCTGTTCAGTGTTATGGATATTATACGCTGCATCAGGGCGCGAGATGGTACTATGTAACTGCAATGGTATCCAGAAAGAAATACACCGGATTCTGTAGCTGTAAGTATCTTGAGAAAATATAGAAGGAGGTGATCCAATTATTTCCCAAGCCGGGCCGAATGCAGATGGGGCGCTGCGGTGGCCGGGGCTGGCAAAATAAAAGGCAGCTATTTTGCTGCCCTAAATCGTTTCTGGTTCCACGCAATCCTGGCGTCCAGATGCGCTCGTCTGCGCATTGGTAGGCCATGCAGCCGGTTCCAGTTGTTTCGGATCGCAATTTCCGGACATGTGTATATGCGTCTCACTATATCACCTCCTCTTTTATGGTAAAGACGTAAGTGTTATATAATATGTAACAAAAAAAGTCTGGCAAGGGGCTGAAAATTAAATCAAAGCGTTGACGGCGTCTGCATTTTGTCAACGCTGTACAAATGTTGCAATATGGCGATAGATATTATATAAGTATAAAACATGCTGAAATCCCTTTAAAACCGTTATTTTTATGTGTTTTTATATGTCTAAAAATGATGATAAATACTGTACGTGCGATAGTTCCCGGATACGGCGAATGTGGAAACTGTGTGCAGCCTATCCCGCATAAAATAAGGTTTTTTGAGACTTTAATTGTCATTAAAAGTACTATTTGTCAACGGTTTGTCAACGCTTTTTTCAGCCGTTGACAAGGATGTAGCTTTTTCGAAAATATCAACGCTCTGGTTAGCCATTGTTTCTGTGGCGTGAGTGTAAATCTGGAGAGTGGTGCTGATGTCTGAGTGTCCCAGCCTGTTTTGGACATCTTTGACATTGGCACCATTTTCAATTAAAATTGTAGCATGGGTGTGGCGGAGAGAGTGATAGTCAAAAGCAATTTGCAATTCATGATGGATTACCCGGCTACAATATTTAAAAGAGTCGGTGCTAACATATTCCCCATTTTCGCGCACACATATCATATCTACTTTCCGGAGGGCGCAGGGAATGCCATGCTCGACAGGGACAATTCGATAAATAGTATCGCCCTTCTCGTCTGTTTCCGGCTTTAGATAATGGTCTGTATAATAATCACCGTATATCTCCCGATTTTCTTCCTGTGCGGCTTTGGCGTTTCTTAGAGCGCTATATAAGGTATCCCCTATTTTAATTGTTCTTACAGAGGATTTTGTCTTGGTTGTTCCAAAATACCAGGCAGATTTTTCTTCTTTCTTTCCTTTCTTTTTCAACACGGTTCTCACATCTACCCCGTAATTCCGTTTTAAGACAGTTTTATTTACTGAAATAGTGCGATTTTCAAAATCAACATCGTTCCATGTTAGAGCAAAAGCTTCGCTGATGCGCAGACCCGTGTAGTAACCAATCAAAAGGGGAATATGGAAAATATTACCTTCCGGAAAGCGGTTGAGGATTTTTCTGAAATCATCCGTCTGAAGAATAACTCTTTTGCAAGAGCGCTGCTCAAATGATGGAAATTTAATTCGCTCGCAAGGATTGCTTTTTACATATTGCAGCGGCTCGATGGCATATTCATAAGACGCAGACAATACAGATAAAATTCCCTTTACAGATGCCTTGGCCATCCCATTGATTTTCAACTGGTTAATATAGTCCTGAATAGCCGCTGAAGAGAGCACCTTTAATTTATATTGCCCGAACCGAGGCTTCAGATGATTTTCTATAATTCCGAGATACCCGAGCTGGGTGTTGTACTTTAACTCTGTTTTGCAGTAATTGTCAAACCAGTAGTCCAGATAATCGGCTATACTGATTTCTGATGGCGAAAAAACAGCCCCTGCATTGTTGTATTCATTCATGGCCTGGGTGCCAGCTGATATGGCTTCCGCCTTTGTGCGAAATCCGCTTTTACTTATAGATTTTCTTTTTCCATCTACTGGAGCAGCCTCAAAGCTGTACTGCCACACATTTCCGCGCTTTCTTGTTCTGAGTTGTCCCATAATATCATCCTTTCTGGTGGTGTTGCGGTATCGCAACAGTAAAAATGAGTACAAAAATACGCCCCTTGCCAGGACGTTCCAGAAATGATATACTAAAGATCTGATATATAGTGTATCTTCTGGATTACATCCGGCAAGAGAAATCTATGTGAAAACCGTTCCTGTTGGTAGCAGGGGCGGTTTTTGCGATTTGACAAATTTGTTGGTTTGACATATAATATACTTAACAAGAGAACCGTTGGTCAGTGTACACCTGACCGCCGGCAAAGAAGTGTTATAAAAATAGCGCCTTACTTTACCAGAGCAGGGGCGCTATTTTTTGCGTGTAAAAAGTATAACAAGAGTTATGACTGCGCAAAGCATGTTTACAAAGTCGAATAATTCGTCATATGTAACCATAGCACCAGCCTCCTTTCGTAAATCGTCCGGCGGCTGACATAACACCCCAACGGTTCCCCGGGTAAGTATATTATGTTGTCAAGGTAGGCCCCTGTGGCGAAGCAGGGGCGGTTTTAATTATTTTTGAGCTTCTTTCATTTTTAAGCTAACACGATATTGTTCAGCGTTCGGAGTGTCAACAAATTCAACTGTTTTGTCAAAATTTTTTCTAACCACTTCTTTTATTTCATCTAAAGTAACATTAAAAAATTCTCTACGTTGGTTTACCATGTTTAATTTGCGACTTTCAAATGCCTTATGCAGCGCATTTTCCAGAGCAGGGGCGTCATCAGAAAAAATCATTGCATGTACATCAAAATTAAATGGCACAGATGCGTCACCCAATTCATCAACCCTATCTTGTGGATCCAATCTGCGAGTCATTCCAATTTTGTACACATTTTCTCCAAATGCTCCAATATTAGAAATTATATATACATATCCAGCGCGCATATTCGCTTGTCTATAATCAATATCAGTTAAAGCCTTATTGATATCAGCAAGATGTTCTTCAAGTTGCTCTTTTTTCTTTAATAAGTCTGCGTTATTAGGATTCTGTTCGATTTGTAATTTGAGCCGCTCAAATGCTGTTTGGTAATGCGTCTGTTCCTTTTCCATTTTTTTGCGTTGCTCGTCAAGTTCTTTTTGAATACGGGCCTGTTCGCGTTGCTCTGCGCGAGCTGCCTTTTGTGCTTCTTTTTCTTCCTGCTTTTTCTGAGCGTATTCAAAAGCTAAACGAAGTTCTTTAACTTTCAAATCAAGATATTCACGGTTAATGGAAATTTGCATAATCGTACCTAATTTAGAAATAACATCCGCTGATTTATAAATTTTATTAAGGGAAGCATCAAAATTAGTATATCTCACACGAGAAATCAAATCATCACATTCGTTGTTAAATGCGCGCAGAAGTAATTTCTGAGTATCAGAAACCATCTTTCGACCTTTTGTTTTGCTACCGTTAACTTCCCAGTTCGTATTCCCGATAACAGCAAGCTTTTGTTTTATTAATTCTTTTTGTTTTGCGCGTATTTCCATAAGCTTTTCTTTATATCCAAGAGCTGACGCAAAATCATACTGAGGCTGATAAAGCCCAAATTCCTGAACCAGAACTTCGTCGTCTAAATTGACAATCAACTGTTTTTTATCGGAAATTGTAACTGAAAGATTACTTATTTCGGTTGTTAATCCTGCAATATCTGCTTTTGCTTTATTTGAAACTAGCTCTAAATCGGATATTTCACTTTCTAACGTTCTTTTTAAATCCTCAAGATCGGTGATTTTTTTGCGAATTTCAAATAGCTGCTGAGCATCAGGACATGCCATGGATTGGAGATCTTTGTTCTCCTGCTCTAGCTCAGAAATCCTTGTTAGTTCAGCTTTTTTCAAAAAATCAAATAGCGCCATGAATATTACCTACCTTTTGTATTTTAGTCTGTTTTGTGTGTCCAGTATTCTATGCTTTGGACATCATCTTTTTGAAAATCATTTCCGAGAATATGCCTCATTGCATGAATATATGCGGTCATCTGGCGTTCGTGATTAAGTTTTGCATTAATAAAAATTGTATAGCTGCCATCTTCGTTTTCTGTTACAGCCTCTTTTGTTTTTGTAGGCATATCCAATTTAATAACCTGATGTTCAATCAGCATTCATATCACGTTCCTTCTTTTTTAATGCCATGAGCATATTGTAAGTTGTCATTACGTCTTCTGGCGCTGCATCTTTAGCGGCATCAAACAGAAGACGCAATGGTTCATTATGAAGAAAATCTTGTGCGAGTTCCGCAGTTTCTGGATTAGTATAGTACTCGTTCTTTGTTTCTGGCCCCATTCCAGTTCTCAAATAGTCAAGCGTAACTCCAAAATAGTCTGCAATTTTTAATAATTTTTCATCCTTCGGCTTACTACGCCCATTTTTCCAATCTGAAAACGTAGATTTAGTTATGCCTGTTGCCTTTGAAACATCAGCATCCTTCACATTACGACTGTCTCTCAACTTGCAATAAATTTCATACATAATCCACCTCGAAAAAAATTCTGAAATCCGTACAAAATAGTATTGACAAGTTCTGAAAGCCGTACTATAATAAGCCTATGAGTTCGGAAATCAAAACAAATAAGCCAATCTATCTTGTTATAATATGTCTGACAAATGTATTATAACTGATTTCCGAACTAATTACAATAGAAAAGTACGGAAAGAGGTGAAAAAATGTACGGAAAATACGTCGAGCTTCGAGATGCACGAGGAATTTCAGACTACAGAGTTTCGGAAGATACCGGAATTACAAAATCCACATTTTCTGATTGGAAGTCAGGAAGAAGTAAGCCGAAGGTAGACAAACTTCTGATTTTAGCGAAATACTTTGGTGTTTCTGTTGAGGAGTTGCTGGAAGAGCAGACTGATGAGTAGGAGGTGAGAGAGGTGGCAAAACCGAATAGAGAATTAACTATTCATAGATGCATTTTAGATTGCCAAGCCAAGAAGATATTGCAGGTAGTAAATGCAATTTCAGAAAAAGATAGCCTGAATACTTGTGACATTCAGGCTATAAGAACTCTGATGGATGTTTATGAATCTTTGACTAATCCGATTCAAGAAATGAAGAAACTTCATCAGGTAAATTGTAGTAATGGTCATTGCGCAGAACTTCAATGAAAATAACACTATTTTCATTAGTAAATTTTTCAAAGTGGTCATAAAAAAGATGTTCGTCTTTGGGCAATGGGTTTCCATCAAAACTATCCGGGTATTTAAAAAACCACAAAGAATCATTTACCTGGACATAGCTTCCAGATATTTTTTTAAGTTCGACATTAATGTCGTAAGAAGTGCAGTTCATTGTAGATAAATCGCAATAGAGTAAAAAAGTTAGCATATTATCTCCTTCTCCTTTCTGTTATTTTCAGCATGACAGTGCTGATAAGAGGAGTATAACACAAGGGTGAGAGGCATAGCAAGGCAGATGAATTTATTTGAGACTGAGGAGGTGAGCAGGGATGTGGACTTTGGCTCTTTTAATATCCATTTGGATTATTGGAGCTGCATGCGTGTGCCTGATGAAAAAAATAGAACCCAGTAACAAGATGTATCCTATTTGGGCTCTATTGGTGGTTTTGCTGTTCACGGCATATTCACTCTATCGGTGGTTTTGTGGCTGACAGTTCATCATTTAGAGATGAGGCAATATATGTGATGAGGGATGTATATGTTTTTCGTTGTGCCCTTGAAGGCTGTACACCGTAGAATTCTTCATTTACACGATCAAGAAAATCAATGATGTACAGTTTGTTATTTGCATTGCAGAATAGAAGTGCTCTGTCAGCAGAAGCATGCAATGCTTCGTATGCAGGAGAGGATTGTGTTGTTAAAGAAAATTGTCCCGCTGCGTGCAGAAAATCACTAAAGGCGACCTTTTTATCGGCGTAATAAATGGAGAATTGCTTTTCTATTAAAGCAGCATCAGATTCCATCTTCTTAAGGGTTTCCTGATGAGTGATATCCATTTGACGCATTGTACGTGCGTGACGATTGTTTATGATTGCCACAAAAATCGGCGATAAAAATGCAACAACAGCGATAGCGGCAGTTATGGTCCAAGATAAATCTAATGGCGGCAAGGCATTAACGACATTTGCGGTAGACGATGTGGCAAGTAACATGTTTATTCTCCTTTATATTTAATAAAGGAATTGTAGCACAGAAAAAAGAAGTTTACCAGATGAGTAGGAGGTAAAGAAGATGAATGCAGATAAAAAGATACCGGGATTCCTGCAAGTGTTTGGATTAAGAAGAACTGAGGAGTAGGAGGTGAAGGCGATGCGAGAGTACATTCAAATATTCTACGAACTATGGAAAGAAGATCCACAGTTTAGGGCGCGATGTCACCTTGCACATTTGAGCTTGTTCCTATCTGTAGTGGTGCTTGTAGTGGTGCTTCTTGTGCTGCATTACATGAGTAAATAGAAACAATGATTGCGATAATGGATACGAACAGTGCTAAGGTAGCTACTATGTGTGGATACCATGTTCGTAATAAATCCTTTTTTCTAAATTGTAGCCACATAAGTCCGATGGGAGTTATTTCATATACTCGAACAGCAGACCGATAAAACGCGTCATTAGCGTTAATGCATTTTATAAGCCTGTATTTTTTCATAACAAGCAGATCAGATGCGTTTTCGCAGTTCTCATGAATATTAGATGTTTTCATTTGTTTTAAAAGAGATGTTTGCTGGGGAGTAAGTTCAATATCTTTATATTCCATTTAATAGCTCCTTTTATTGTTTTCAGTTGGACCGCGTTAATAAGAGGATTGTAGCACAGAAAAAGGAAATTTGCCAGATGGATAGGAGGTGAGCGAATTGGTAGAGTCATATAAACCCATTTACAGCGTGAAAGAAACAGCAAAGATTCTGAAAGTAAATACAGATTCGGTTTACGCGCTTATCCGAACTGGACAGCTCACAGGCTTAAAGCTGGGGTCTATTAAAGTTCGTGGAAGTGATTTAGAGCGATTTATTGAGAAGTACCCGGCAATGACAGTGGAGGTAGAGAGACATGGTGAAGTTTAAAGAAGCGCCTCAACCGGCGCTGAGTTACGCAGCTGTTACCGTCGGTCCTGGCCCGTTGGTGGATCCAGTGCTGGTGCTGGAGCTGGAGAAGCTGGAGCGGATTAACAGTAGCCTGCAGGCAGAGAACAAATTCCTCTGGAGCCTGTTGGGGACAGTGATTTTTGTGTTTTCACTGACTACGTGGGTTCCAGTGGTGTTTTGAGAGGAGGTGAGGACGATGACACAGGCACAGGAAGGGCTCCAGGTGCTGCTGGACATGGCAGAGGATTACCGGAAGAAGAATAACATGAATTCTGTTACGATTTCTGCCGTTGGCGGCGGAACCGGACATGCTTATGCGTTCCAGGGAGCAGATAGAGTGGATGCGACTATCGGAAAGTGGCAAAAAGAAACCCCAGGAGCGGCCACTCCCAGGGCGGTGAAATAAAAAAACAATACACCCTTATTATAGGGGATTTAGAGGAGGATTGCAATGGTAAAAGTGAGAATTGAGCACAAAGGACAGGTAAGAGAATTTGAGAAAGATGCGGTTATTGCATTTTTTCCTGACAAAGAAAGCGCACGTATGATATTTACGGGGGAAACCAGCATTAAAAGAGTAACAGGAACGTTATCAGCTGGCATCCCGCGCATCCTGGAGCTGGCATCCGAGAGCCGGACGGAATACATCGATGCCATGGTTGAAGTGTATAAGAGATTTGAGGAGAAAATCAAAGAAGAGCTGAGAACAAGAGGCGCAAATGTTTTGATAGATGCGCTGGCTAAAGCGATAGAGGAGGAACTCAAAAAATGAGCATTTATCCTACAAAGGGAAATATCATCAGCCATGGCAGATATCCGGTAAATCAATTGGTTCCCGGCCAGACTATCCGGTTTCATCGGGAAACGGTGGTCTCTACTATTCGCCGGGTACATAACTTCCAGAACATGATCATCGTTGACGGTGACGGTATGAACGGAGTGGCTTTCGGGGCTGATGATTATGTGGAACTGGTGTCAATGGAGGAAATGTGATGGCGGTAACAAAGGAAGTTTTTCCCAGCCGGGAAGCATGGCTTAAGGCTCGGAAGAATCATATCGGAGGCTCTGATGCAGCCTCCTGCATTGGAATGAATCCTTATAAGGACAATGTGACATTGTGGGAGGAAAAGATGGGGCTGGTTGATCCGGAAGATATTTCTGATAAGGATTATGTCCAGTATGGCATCCAGGCAGAAGAGCATCTGAGGGCACTATTTTCTGCAGATTATCCGGAGTATAAAGTGCTCTATGACGAAAATAACATGTTTCGTAACAGCCAATACCCATGGATGCACGCTTCCTTAGACGGAGAGCTGATTGATTATAGAGGAAGACATGGGATTCTTGAAATTAAAACCACAAACCTGATACAGAGTACGCAGCAGATGAAGTGGAAGGACAGAATTCCAGACAACTATTACTGCCAAGTACTTCATTACCTGGCAGTAACAGAATATGATTTTGCAGTATTAAAAGCCCAGTTAAAGAGTGACTGGGGTGGAGAACTTAGGATCATTACAAAGCATTATTTTATCGAGAGAGAAGAGGTTGAAGAAGATATTAAGGAATTGATTGAGGCAGAGCGCCGGTTTTGGGAGTGCGTGAAGTCTGGAACAAGACCCTATCTGATTCTTCCAAGAATTTAAGGAGGTACTTATGGAACTTAAGATTTACAGTCCTCAGGACGCGGGATTTGTCCAGAAAATTGACTGGAACTTTGAAGAGTTAAAAAGCGAGATTATTGCGGTATCGCAGGAGTACGAAACATCTGTATACACAGATGAAACCATGAAAAATGCAAAGTCTGACCGGGCGAAGCTGAGAAAGTTTGTGGATGCAATGAAGAGCGAGCGCACGCTCATTCGCAAGAAGCTTCTGGAGCCAGATGTTCTGTTTGGAGAGCAAATTGCAGAGCTGACCGGAATTGTTGAGCGGGCTATTGATAATATCGACACCCAGGTAAAGGATTATGAACAGCGACAGCGGGATGCGAAAACGGCAAAGATTCGAGAGTTTTACGAAGAAAACATCTATGATTTAGCAGAATATTTGCCGTTTGAACGCCTGTTTCGTCCAGAGTGGGCAAATGCATCCACGACCATGAAATCCGTGAAAGAAAGTATGCTGGATACGATTCAGAAGGTTGCTGAAGGAATTGCAATCCTGAATGATGTGGAAAGCCCATATGCAGGGGATATGAAGAAAGTTTTTTTAAGAACCTACGATATTGGTGCAGCCATGGCAGAGCGGAATCGTCTGGAGGCAGAAGCAGAAAACAGACGGTTATACATAGAAGAGCAGGAACGGCGCAAGGCAGAACGTGAGGCAGCCAGAAAGGCAGAGGCTGAAAGAGTTATGGCAGCAGGCAGAAATCAGCCAAAAGAGCCGGAATACGTGGCTCCAGTCGAAGATGTGGTGGAGGAACCGGTGCATATCCTGGATTTTCGGGTACATGCAACGATAAAGCAGTTAGAGCAGCTTAAGAACTTTTTGAAAGTAGCTGGAATCCGGTTTGAGCCGGTTCCGAAAAATTAAAGGAGGATAAGGATATGGCAATAAGTAACAGTTTGGCAAAGAAGCCGGTACAGCGGGTACAGACAACAGAGTATTTGGCAAATGGAGTGAAGGTAACACTTACTCCTGGAACTGTAAAAAATTATCTGGTGAGTGGTGACAAAGACAGAGTTTCTGACCAGGAAGTAGCGATGTTTATTAATTTGTGCCGTTTTACTGGTCTGAATCCCTGGCTGCGTGAAGCGTACTGCATTAAGTACGGAAATGAGCCTGCTACTCTGGTAGTTGGTAAGGATGCTTATTTTAAGCGGGCAGAAGCAAACGAGGCTTATGACGGGATGGAAGCAGGAATCATCGTACAGGACGAGGAAAGCGGAGAAATATCTTATCGAGTAGGCACGTTGATACTTCCTGGTGAAAAATTGATTGGTGGATATGGAGAGGTGTTCCGTAAGGACAGAAACCACAGTTTCCGTATCGAGGTTTCTTTTGACGAATATGCAGGAAAGAAAAGGGATGGTTCTCTTAACTCGCAGTGGTCAAAAAAACCAGCAACTATGATTCGCAAGGTTGCGATTGTGCAGGCTCTTCGAGAAGCATTCCCACAATCTATGTCCGGGATGTATGTGGCAGAAGAGATGGGAGCAGAAGAACCGAATTATACAATAGGAGATGTAATTGAACCGCAGACTCAGAAAGCTATTGAACAGGCATCTGTGGAATCTGCTGTTCAGCCTGTTGGAAATGCCTCTCAGGCGGATGCAGAAGCAGCATTCTTTGGTTAATTGATATGTTACCTCTGTGGTGATTGTGTCACGACAAAAGCCATTGGTACTGCCGCCGCTGACTTAAATGATAGGCGGCGGCAAATAAAATAAGGGGAGGTATCTGCTATGGCTTCTCAGGGAGCCCCGAATAAAGCAGCGTTGGATTACTTCCCGAAGATGGTTAATTTCTATGAGGATGATAAGATATTTGATTTGTTGGATGAATATGGCCCACTGGGGGTTACTATATACGACTGTATTTTGACGATTGTATACTCAAATGGCTATTTCACAAATCTATCAAAAGACAAGCTATCGAGAATGGTCATCCGGAAGATAGGAAATAAATGGATTAAAAATCAAAAGGTCGTCGTGCAAGTGATAGATTACTGTGCTGATTTAGGACTTCTTCATAAAGACCTCATGCTGCAGAATGTTATCACCTCTGTTGGAATTCAAAAACGCTATTACAAGATAGCTGTAAGGCTGATGAAAAGACGACTCTATAGTGCAGAATATTGGCTGCTTGATGAAAATGGGGAGCCCTTATTAAATTCACCCATAACGCCCATTTCTTCGGAAGAAAAGCAAATTAATTCCGAAGAAAATAACCATTCTTCGGAAGAAACGCGACAGAAAGAAAAAGAAAGAAAAAGAAAAGAAATATCTATAATAGGCAATACGGAATTATCTCCGAAGGTATGGGATGTGGTTCAGGAATTTATACTGTATCGGAAAGAGATAAAGGCTCCGATGACAGAGCATGCTGTAAAGTTGTTGATAGGGCAACTTCAAAAGCTTTCTTCGGATCCGGATGAGCAGATTGAAATTTTAAGACAGTCTATTGTAAATGGGTGGAAGGGGATATTTTCGTTGAAAAAAAGCGGTAAAGAATCGCAGAAGAAACCGAACCAGTTCCATAATTTCGAACAGAGGGATACAGATTATGATTCTATGGTTCTGGATTCAGTAAAGGGATGGATAAGTGAGTAGGAGCAGCATGAACAAGAATATGATTGAACATTCTGGCGAGGTTCGAATGATGATATATAACTACATCGTGAATTACCTGGAAGAGCATGGTTATCCGCCCTCTGTCCGCGAGATTGCAGACGGGGTGGGAGTGGGTTCCACATCCACGGTGCATAATCATATCCGCATTATGTTTGAACGTGGAAAGCTAGAAACGGATGCACCGCCCGGAACACCACGAGCCATTCGGGTTCCTGGGTATCGATTCACAAGAGGAGGAAATCATGAATGAGATGAGAGAGGAGCTTCCAGGGCCGGCAAAAGAACCATGGTATGAAAGCTTAAATCTGGAGGATACAGAATCCTTTATCAAGAGCAATCTGGTATCAGCTGCTCAGAACGTCATAGCGATTGGGTATTATCTTAAACACATCCGAGACGGGAAACTGTACGAAGAGGCAGGATATGAAAGTATCTGGGATTATGCTTCGGACCGGTTCGGTCTTTCAAAATCAACCACATCCCGCTACATATCCAGAAATGATAAATTCTCCAAAGGTGGGAATAGCCCGGTATTGGACAGTCGTTATCAGGATTTCGGAAAAGCGCAGCTGCAGGAGATGCTGTCTCTAAACTCCGAGCAGTTGGAGCAGGTAACTCCGGATATGACTGTAGCGCAGATTCGAGAGATACGAAAGCCGAAGGAAGTGCCGTATTATCCCCTGGAGGGACAAATGGAAATTACAGAGTTCCTGGAGCCAGAAGAACCGGTTCAGGAGCCGTCAGAAGCGCCTGTAAGCTTCCAGATGGATGTTTCTGAGCTGACCCCGGAAGAACCGGAGGAAGAGGCACAGGAAGTCCCTGTAATGGATTATGACACGCGAATGGCATACTGCAATGCATTTGCCAGATTCCTGATTGAGCGATTTAAAAAATGGTTTAAGGATGATTATGAAAACCGCGTCCTTTTGGTGACAGAATCCGAAAAGCAATTAAAAGAGCGGTTTCACGGCACATGGTACTTGAGGGATCCGGTTCAAGGAGGCGCGGCACACATTAATCTGTTTCCGGAATATATCCAGATATGGGACGGCGCAGGTAAATGCCTGGGAAATGCAGAATGGTTTTACCTGTGCGAATCGATACAGGGCATGTGGAATGAGGTTGCTTTGGAGGCCGCTGCGAAAACGCAGCAAATTCTCTCTGAGTGCTGCGAAAATAGCAACGAGGAAGAATTGGAGGAAATTGCGACATCGCAACAGGAGGAGCCGGAAGAAGAAAGAGAACTCACAGACATGGAGCTGCTTCGCGAAATGCTGGAAAAAGAGAACGGCTACCTGGAAGAAATGATAAAGGTCAATGAGGCGGAGCCTCTTCCGCAAAAGCTACTCCGGAAAAAGAAAATTCTGGTGGGAGCCCTGGCCGGAATGCTGTGTGACCTGGATATGCCGGAACCAGAGGAACCGGAACAGCCTCCCTTGCCGCTGATGCGAAACAATGACCAGAGGAAAGAATGGCTGAGGGATTACAAATCCTGGGGGCTGTGGTACACAGATGATCATATCGGCTGCCGGTATTACAAATACGATTTTGACAACGGGGCGCGGCTGATTGCGGAGGTGTACACTCAGCATAATGAATTTGCCGGTCAGGATTATGAATCCTCATACTTGCATCTGGTCGGCGGACCGGAGCCGGATGAACATCCGTCTGGAGCCTATGGCAGATGGAGCAGGCATGAGAGATATAACCGGTTCCCGAATTCAGAGACGGAGCTGGTGGAATTTTTGAAGTCGATTCAGAAGGGAGAGCGAAAATGAGAAAATGCTGTGGAACCTGCGGATGGCATAAATACGATGATGATGTAGATTTTACATGTAGCAATGAAGAGTCCGATGGATATGGTGAATACACTATGTTCGAGGATTATTGTGATTGCTGGGAGGGAAGAGATGAGCGATAGATTGCCACAGACTATGTGTCTGGGTGGATTACAGATTGTACAGACAACAAACCTACATGTGACAATTTACAAAGACGGAAAGAGAGTGTTCCATTGCCAGTGCGATAAGGAACTGGATTTTGCGGGGCTGATGGGAGTGATTCGATTTTATAAGGAGATGTCTGGAGATGAGCAAGAGCAGAGCGAATAAGCAGAACCGCCTTCGGGCGCAGATTAAGCGGCAGAAGAATGATGTTTATAAGTTTAAGAGGAGGAAATGACTATGCAAAAGATTACCATATCAACAACAGGAAAGAGAATCAGTGTTGATGTAAATGATGTCAAAGCTGATAAAGCATTTTGGAGCCTCGCGGAAAGGCTGATGCTGTTTACAAAAGAGCAAGATTTGGAGCCGGTTAAGCCGAAAACCGAGGAACCTGTATTACCACAATTTGAAGAGCTGGAGGATCCGGAAGAAGAGCTGGAGCTGAAAAGATGAAGCTACACAGGATTTTTGCTTATTAAATGCGAACACTGCGGAAAGATAAAAGGGTTTTGTACCAAGAGCGCGATTACCTATTATCGATGTGATTGTGGTGGAGAGACAGAGTTGGAGGATTTGAGACGCCTATATGTAAATTGTGAGTGTGGCAGAAGATCGGCATCTTTTACCAATGTGAAAGATGCAGCGCTGGACGTTGATTGCATTGACTGTGGCCAACCGGTGGCGATTCAATGGAATTCAAAAAATAAAATTTATGAAACAA
>ENA-ORNZ01001472-ORNZ01001472.1-human-gut-metagenome-genome-assembly--contig:-NODE-1472-length-21195-cov-6.446973_pt1 | contig 21195 bp, 28 predicted proteins | sample MGYA00242124_ERZ509040 | MGnify/ENA primary metagenome ERZ509040 (study PRJEB26280, sample SAMEA2338733) | human gut metagenome | biome: human gut; feature: human-associated habitat; material: faeces... | reverse complement strand
TTGAACCTCTAAATCCAAGACCACCAGCACTTGCCCATGAAAGAGCGTTTCCTTCGCTGTCTGTCAGAGTAACAATTGTATTGTTAAAAGAAGACTGGATATGTGCCTGTCCGTGTTCAACGTTTTTCTTTACACGACGTTTTGTAGTCGCTTTTCTGGTTGCTTTTGCCATTTTAAAACTAACCTACACTTTCCTTTGATTATAAATTAATAAGCTTCTTGTCTAAGGAAGTTCGATTCACTAAATTCAGCCTTCGTTATCACCCGGCTTCATTCAGCGCAGTCGAACAAAATACGTACTAAATTCATGCTGCGCTTAAAAGCTTGCATTTATTAAGTACTTTATTTTTTCTTATTAGCAACGGTTCTCTTAGGACCTTTGCGTGTTCTTGCGTTTGTTTTGGTCTTCTGGCCACGAACCGGAAGTCCTTTACGATGACGGATACCTCTGTAGCATCCGATCTCCTGCAGTCTCTTGATATTCAGAGCGATTTCACGACGAAGATCACCTTCTACCATCATTGTCTCATCAATGACAGCACTGATTTTCTTTACATCATCGTCTGTCAGGTCTCTGACACGAATGTCAGGATTTACACCTGCCTGAGCAAGGATTTTGTCTGCGCTTGCTCTACCAATACCATAGATATAGGTAAGGCCGATTTCGATACGTTTTTCTCTTGGTAAGTCTACACCAGCTATACGAGCCATGTACTGTTTCCTCCATTTTCTTTTTGAAAGTATTCTGAACGGTACCACTTGCAGTCTCGCAAGGTGAAATGGGGCACTTCTTCAAAACCTTTCTGATTTTCTAGTTTCCTAATTGGGGTGCCTCGGTAAAACACCCAGTCGTCTTTGGCGAAAGAACGACCTTTCCGAAATTGTGTCCTCACGGACGCTGTTGCCTCTCGGTATTAGGCAATACATGCTTCTTTAATAAGATATTAAAACAGTCCGAACAACCCTTCCGGGTGTATCAAACTGCAGCCGCACGTTTCACAAACTGTCGGATTAACCCTGACGCTGTTTGTGTTTTGGATTTTCACAGATTACTCTGATAGATCCTTTTCTTTTGATGATCTTGCATTTTTCGCAGATCGGCTTTACAGATGATCTTACTTTCACTGGAAATCCTCCTTTTCCGTAATATAGGCTTGAATCTGCAGTTCATACACGCACTCTCAGCGCATACAACCAGTATAATAACATTCCTTTCCGAAAAATACAACCCCTCAATTTAATTTTTTTATTTTTTTATTTCAGTGTAGTTACGATCAGTTTACTCTCTAATGCAGCTGCGATCAGATCCTCTTTACAGCTGTATCCTGCCCTAGCGATCATCTCCTGAAAATTCCATCGTACTCCTGATGTGGAGCAGTTCATTTTTTTTGCGATCTCCGAGTAGGACATTCCACAGATATAAAGACGCAGCATCTCCAGCTGTCTTGGACTTACTTCTCCACTGGTGATCCAGTTTAATTCCACATCAGGTGTCATATCCGGAAAAACCCTTTCCCCCTTCAGTGTCCTGCTGATTACATCACTGATTTCCTCTTCTCCGTGATCCTTATACCACAGACTGTCTGCACATCCTGATTTTGCACGCTCCAGTACTTTGGGATCAATCAGCGAGGTTACAATAAGTATCTTCGTACCCGGATGTTCCTTCTTTATAGTCTTTCCTGCTGCCAGCCCATCGTGATTATGAAAGGTCTGAACGTCCATCAATACCAGATCAATCACTGAATAATTACAGATTTTTACTGCTTCCCTGGCATCCGAGACCGTATCTACCAATTTAAATTCCGGGTTCTTCAAAATAATATATTCAAAATATTTCTGCATGATCTTCTGATCTTCTACAATAACTACCCGTACCATAACATCATTCCCTTCTCCGACTGAAGTATCCTGATATTTTTATATCTTTAACGGAAAATTGTTACTGTTCACTCCGTTCACAGCAACTTGGTCAAAATCCATTCCAAATCACCTTCGGTGATGGGATTTTGCCCCGTATGTCTCGGGATTTTGCTATATTCATAGCAAAACACCTCGCGGGATATTACCTGTAAACAGTTACGGAAAATTCAGAAACAGGTAAAAAGCAGGTTCAAAAAATATCTTCATAGTCCCCTGTTCTGCTTCTACTGCTTTCCTGAGTGCAGATAATCCACCGCCTTCTTTTGCATTTTTCACTGGCGGTTCACCATCGTTGGTAATCCGAATCTGATATCCGTCCCTGTTTTCTTTCATATTTACATACACTACGCTTCCGTGTGCATGACGGGCACAGTTTGTCACGCATTCACGGATTGCTTTATCTGTAAGAAACCTGTAGATTGGATGTTTCGGATAGCTGCCCCGGATCTGAACTGAAATTCCAAGCTCTTCCGCATGCTTTTCTGTATCTTTATATTGCTCTCCTTCATTTTTGACGGTTGTGCCTGTAAGAATGTAGACCAGCTGTTTCAGTGTTTCCATCTGCTTTTCCATGTTTTCCGGTTCTTCCTTATTTTCCAGGATTCTTCGGATAGACAGAAGACTTCTGCCGAAGCTGTCATGTACCTTCATTTTCATCGCCAGAGTTTCCTTCTCACGTATTTCATCGCCTATCTTTTCATACATTTTTTCCAGTTTTCGATTCAAAAGTTCCAGTTTTTCATTGTTTCTTCTGATTTCTTCACTGTTGTGATAAATTTCAGATACATCAACCGCCACCGTCTGGATGTATCCTGTCAAAGAAGCCTCTTTCAACTGATACTCCTGAAACAGCCAGACAGAACCATCCGGGAAATAAAACACATTACTGTCCGAACTTAATTTCCGGACCGGCTTTTTCACAGAATCTGTATTTAGTACGCTGTGCAGCGTATGATAATTCTGCAGATAATTTCCGATAAGCACTCTACTCAGTTCCTGCATCTTAATGTTACACAAGATAATACGTCCAAAAGGATCTGAAATACAGACACCACAGGGAACATTATTCACTGCCTCATGCACCGACCAGGGAGACAGAGAATTTCTGTATTCCTTCAGTTCTCTGTAGAGTGCCCGGATAAGATAAACGGTCAGAAGAATTACAAGAACTAACATTATATCTGCCGGAAATAAACGAAACAATGGTTTGTATCTTTTATCTCCCATACTGCAGCGGTGATCATTCAAAAGTCCCGTCATAAAAAGAAATGAAAAAAACAATTCGGCTGCACTCACCAATATCTTCTTTTTTTCCACCAGACTCATGATTCTGAAAATCAACAGGATCAATTCAAGGATCAGACAAAGTTCCATGATGAACATAATGATGTTCTGAAGTATTATGCTGCTTTCTATGAAACCGGACATCGAATAAACCATTCCTGTTCCTCCTCCTGCTGTATCAAGAGTTCCGGCTTCTCTGCCAGATAAATACGAATATCTTCCTGACATACACATACGACATGAACGGAAATCTGCAGCTTTTCTTCGATCTGGGTCACGCGGAAAAAGACTGAGGTCACAACATCAAACAGTTGCTCTGTCAGCCATTCAAAAAATTCATAACATTTCAGGACATCATCTGCATGAAGCTGTTTTTCTCTGTCCTGGACAAAATAAGCTGCACGGATCCTGCATAGCTTCAGACTTTCGCAGGATTCTGCCAGACTTTGCTTCAGATCCTCCATGGTCAGTGCATCCTCCTGTGAACTGTACCTGGTCAGGATCAGATTTTTCCACCGTTTCAGATATGTTCCTACTACTACCACTTTGCTCAGGATCCTGTTATATTCTTCCCTGGTTTTCGTCTGCTCCAGACTTTTCATATATGTTGAAAGCAGTTCATACTGCCTTAAGGTCTGACTCTGTATCATATTTAAAAGCCGGTTCTGTTCTTCTGTCTTTCTCCGCTCAGCCTCTTTTTGATAAGCTTTCTGCAAAAGATGATTTCGTGCAGTCAGTTCTTCCTGTTGCTCCTGGATATCCTGATACTGATCAAGAAGGACCGAGATATCTTCTGCCCAGAACAAATGTCCGCCTTTGACCGGAATATGCCTGATCTGTGTACCTTGCTCCTGAATGGTTGATTTTGCAATGATACACTCCCTCATTTCCCTGGACAGTCTGGGAAATTCTCCTGAGTAACAATAGCGTTGAAAAGAATTATCCGTTATTTCTGCATGAAGTCCGCCCGTTGCCTGAAACAGTTCAAAATAACGACTGTTGATAGGTATCAGTCCGCACAGGATGCAGCTCTGAAAAATTGCTGCGATAAGCAGACAGCAGACAGCGGTCATATCTCCTGCAACACTCAGCACAAATGGTACTCGAAGAATATTGAAGATGTTCCATACCAGAAGCAGAATACCTGGAATGATCGGCAGCCAGAACTGCTTTCTTCCGGGAATCCTGCTCTTAAAAACAAGTATTACTTCCATTGCGGCCAGACAAATGATGATCCACAGCTGGATTACAAAAAAAATCTTTCCATAATGATAGTTTTCATCTGAATACGGTGGTTCCATCAAAAAGCAAAAAACCTGCTGATGCAGATCATTGGTAAGGACACACACAATCAGTACTACTGCCGGTAACAACAATGCAGCACTGATTCTTTTTATTCCTTTTTCATCTCTTTCTTCCAACAACAAAGTGGCTGTCAGTCCCAATGTCGGGATCAATATCATTGGTACATAATACAGATACCAGCATATATGTCCCCCAAGTGGAGTCTTAAAAATATGATATTTCACCGTGCGCAGGAAAAACCAGAATACCATCATGCAGCCAATTGCTGTCAGATGCTGACGCATACTTTTATGCACGATATGCTTATTCAGATAGATGACCCAGGCACAGTATATTCCCAGATAAAGGCAGGTACGAAGCTGATCTGCCAGTGTTCGCAGCAAGTAACTCTCCGGTCTCAGCATTCTGCACATGTATGCCAGCAAGACACACAGCAGAATTATCATGCAGGATACGGTTTTCTTTTTTTGGTAAGTCATTTCAATCCCTTTCCGAAAGAATTATTTATTACCATTATACACCAGCGGCTGAATCCTGAGCAATCAGAACTTACCGCTGGTTCCACCGTGAGACCTTCCGGAAGAACTGATATGTGAAGAACTTCCGCCCGAAGAACCAGAAGAACTGTTCTTTTCATTTCGGATTGTTTTTTGCGTAACAATTCTGTTGACAAAACTGTCCGTCGATCTTCGCAGTGACAATGACCCCCTGCGTTCATATGCTTTCGCTGACTCCTGTTTTTTTACAGATTTCAGATTCCTTGATTTTCCTTTAACGATTCCAAAAGAAATAAAAAAGGCAACAACTAAATCTGTGTATAACCAAAAGGGAGAAACCTTCCCTTTTGGCATATTGTCGACATCATAAGGTTCACCGGTTGCTGCCTGTGTCAGGAAATCATCACACAGATCTGCAAAACAGTCAAATGCCTTTGCATACTCTCCGCTGCTGAGTTTCCTTCGAAATTCGCTGCTGATATAATCCAGTCCTGCATCTGTATGACAGTAGCCATAGGTTGTGACCGCCCACTCTCTTTCTCCCATACTTACCAGAAGTAAAAGGCCATCATCATTTTCTCCATAACCATAACCATTATAATCATAATAATCATCGGCGTATGCCTCAGCTGTTTTTCCCTCCAGAGAATTAACGGTAACAACAGCAACCTCATTCTTCTGTCTCTGACTGATCTCTTCAAGCTTATTTATAAGTGTACTGCTCTCTTCTTCACTAAGCAGACCGGCTTCATCTACAAGAAGAGGCTTTTGACGTTCTGTCGGAATATCAGGAATCTCAGAAGCCATTACCGGAAATATCAGAACAAACATCCAGAGAAGCGAAAACAGGCAACACCATATTTTCTTTTTTGTCTTCATTTTATCCGCTCCCTCCTGCTACATCATAAATAAACACTTCAGACCGTACAATACACCCCAGATCAGAAGTGTACGAATACCCACAGATTTCCAGAAGCTTGATCTGTCTATCGGAAGATCGCCGACCATTTTTCCGGTCTGACCATTCATTGCAAAGATAAATTGTTCTCCCTTCCAGGTCGTATTCAGAAGCCATACCGGATACATGGCATACCAGTAACTCGCATTATGTATCTGCACATTGCTGTCTTTTACAGATGTACTGCCATTATATCCCCGAACGGTCTTTCGAAAAGCCTGTTCGGTACAGACACGGATTCTCTCACGTGCTCTGTCTATACGTTCATCTACATTCACATCATAACGGTCAGCAAGATAACCTGCCAGATAGGCCTGCTGAAATGGAACAGCATCTTTAAAATCATAAGGTTCTATTGATTCCATCAGTGTATCATCCATTTTTCTGGAACCATCCGCGGGAACATGATCGAAACTTATCGTTCCTTCACGATAGACCTGATAAATTTCACGAGTTGTATACTCAGTATCACCGCTTCTTGAAACATGGACTTTTTCTGCTTCATATGTTATCCGGGCATCTGCATCTGCATCAAACAGCCAGAACGGGATATATACCCCTTTGATCTCATCTACATGGTTTTCTTTTTTGAATACCTTCGGAAGATATTTCTTACCTTCCAGATGTTTATAATACTTCTCTTTTGCTGCCTTCTTATCCAGTTTAAACGGAATGATATAATCCGGCTTCAGGTCACCGGCAAACTGACCTTTTACTGTTATTTTATTATTACAGAACGGACAGGTCGTGGCTCCTGTCGTTTCATCAGCAACAATTTCACTGCCACAGGACTTACAACTGTAAACACGCATACCACTGAGCTCATCATTCTGCCATTCTCCGGTGCTCATAGAGCGCCAGTTTTCTTCAGAATCTTTCTTTTCATCCGTCTGTATATCCTCGGATTTCTGTGTGCGCTGAAATTCTTCGATCGTCATTTCCGTATCACAGTACGGACACTTCATATGTTGAGATTTTGAATCAAATACCATCGCACCACCGCAGGCCGGGCACTTATATTCTATAATATCAGACATATACTGCTTCCCCTTTCCCTCATAGTTCGTTACTGTTCACTCCGTTCAGAGCAACTTGGTCAAAATCCATTTCAGGTCATCGCTTTATCGAACCGCAGCCAATCTCACACAGATCTTTCATAGAATCATGGTTTCGGTGTTCCACAGTATTCACAGAAACGCCCCGTATTTACAGCACCGCAGCTGCATATCCAGGTATCACCTGCTTCCTGCTGCGGATATCCCTGATTCATCATTCCTCCCTGCTGCGGGTATCCCTGATTCATCATTCCTCCCTGCTGTGGGTATCCCTGATTCATCATTCCTCCCTGCTGCGGGTATCCCTGATTCATCATTCCTTCGTATGCCGGTACAGGAACACCTGTAAGTGCTGACACGATCTGATTTCCAAGCTGTTCATATTTCATCATTTTGGCACGTTCCCGATCCTCTACGGAAAAAGTATTCAACTGAAAATCCATATCATCGAACCACGGTGTATTGACACTCAGTTTTATCTTATAATCATAGGAATATGTGTACCTCGGTGGTACATAAGATCTTGTTTCTCCGTCCTGATCTGTATATTCCTCTTCCTCCCGCTGTTCATCAATCTCCAGTCGGCATAAGGTTATTGCTGACAGCGGCACGATATCCGGATTATTCTGTTCACTCATGTTAAATGCCACAGCAAACATCCCTTTGTTATCATCTATAAATACATGATATCTGTCCCCTGAAAACTCACGTGTAATCTTAAAATTTCGTACTGCATTCTTGTTTTCTTCTCTATAAGCCAGCTGCTCTTTGATGTCATCTACGGTGCTATGACGCCTCTCCTCGAACCACGGTGAAAGTTTTCCTGCACACTTCTTACACAGATTACCATTATCCAGTTTCCGGTTTCCCATAATACCAATCTTCTCACCGCAGATATCACAGTTTTTTTATCAAATAATCCCATACCTGAACTCCCTTCCATCAGAGAAACGTGTTACTGCTCACTCCGTTCACAGCAACTTTGTCTAACCTATTCCGCAACTAATTTGTCAAAATATACCTTAATCGTAAAGTCCATGGAATCATCATCTTCTTCTGCCTCAGCATCAGTCGCTTCTGCCTCCAGACTGTCTCCTGTCGTGAAACATAATTTACCGTCTTCCAGCAAATAGAATCTCATCGTATCTGTACTGAACAAAGAATAGTCCTCAGAATCCTCTTCAACCTCTTTCTCGGTTGTGGCATTTAAGATCAGTGCATTTTGGTCCAGTTCACCCTCAAGTTCTATTGTCGTTTCTGTTCCACCTTCAGTTGTTACAAGAGTGGCTTTGCCGCCTGAAATAGTAATATCCAGTTTCATATCAAAAAGTGTTCCCGTGGGTACCTGCATTCCAAAAGCAGACATCAGTGTACTGTTCCATTCGCCATCAAAATCTTCGAGTTTGACATCTCCAAGTGCTTTCCCGGGTTCATAAGGTACATATTCTTCTTTTTCCTGTCCAAGCGCCACGGTCATCCCGTCCATATCAATGGATATATTTCCATCTGAATAAACACCTTCCATGACTTCATCATCTGAAGTAATGACAATGTTATCTCCGTCGATCTTCCACTCAAACTCATCAACATCCGGTTCTGACTCCTCAGAAGAAGTTATCACTTCGCCTTTGCCGCCTTCTTTGAACTCCATTGACATCTCCATCATGATCGCACCTGGATGAAATACATTCAGGCCATCTATGGTAAGACTGTTAGCATACCATGTGCCGACTACATCCTTATCGTCCAATGCATAGACATTTACACACACCAGCCCCGCCATCATAACTCCCATTACACCCATCATCCAGAATCTCATTTTTTTACTCATAAACACATCTCCTTTCTCTTCCTTATATTGTTCATGGGATCCCATAAATGCACATCATCACTTTTCAGAAATCTTCTTTATTATTTACTATTATACATAACATTCCTGTCTTTTCACTATCACTTCTGACAGTATCTACACGGGAGTTTGACAGCTATCTAAATATTAAAGTACTTTAAAGCCTTTTGTCAGGCTTATTTTTTTGTCAGCTCTTTACTTTTATATTACGCGTTACTTATAGATACTTTATAATGATCTTATATTATTATGCGAAAGGAAATATATCCTATGGATTACGAACAGTATATCAAAGCATGCCAAACCATTCAAAAAACAAACAATCTCCTGTTGCAGCTTTTTGAAGAAGATCTTGTCAAATCAGGATTAAAAGAAAAAACAATTAATCGTTATCTTTCAAATGTTGATTTTTTCCTTAACGAATTTTTAATTCGTGCAGGTGCTCTGCCTATGGAAGAGGGGATTTCTATGCTGGATGAATATCTCGGAAATTTCTTTATTCGGAAATGCATGTGGTCTACACCTGCAAATATTAAGACAAATGCTACCAGTATTAAGAAATTTTATAAGTGTATGTTAGAGCATGGAAAAATAGAAAAAGAAGATTACGAAATTTTATGTTCCTGTATTAAGGATTCCTTGGAATCCCGGCAGTGTGATTGTACTATATACAATGACCCTGACAACCCGAACCCTTTTTTCCCATTTTAATTTAAACGAAGTATTATATTATGCGACTAGGCTGGACAAAAATTCCACTACTTACAGAGTTGTAAAAACTATCCGCGTTGATGGAAAGAACAAAACGCTTCCAATAAAAACGTTTGGTTCAGATCGGTATATCTGCGAAACATATGGCGTAACCGATGCCAAAGCCTGGGCAAAAGAACAGGTTAAACTTATGAACGAAGCCGAACTAGAGGAGTCTATTTCCTTTAACATTGAACTGAATCCTTCCTTGGAGCTTCCGCTCAATACACAGACTCGCTTTAATGGCGGATACCTTTTTCTTCAGGATATTTATTATGAACTTGGTCTTGATAAGATTTGTCACGCAATCGCTGGCAGACATTCTTATAACTATGATCTTAACAACATATTTTCAAGATTGATTTATACCAGGATTTTGTTTCCCTCTTCTAAAAAAAAAAACAGCTTTGAAGAATCAAAACGTTTTATTGAACAGCCTTCTTTTGAATTGCATGACATTTACAGGGCTCTTTCTGTTATAGCCGAAGAATCCGATTACATCCAAAGCAGACTCTTTAAAAACAGCAGTGAATTATCTGAAAGAAAAACCGGTGTTATCTACTATGACTGTACAAACTTTTATTTTGAAATTGAACAGGCAGAAGATGACAAACAATACGGAGTCAGTAAAGAAAACAGACCTCTTCCTATTGTTGAAATGGGGTTGTTTATGGATACGGAAGGAATTCCAATCGCTTTTGGCATTTCTCCTGGAAATTCAAATGAGCAGAATACCATGATCCCATTAGAGAAAAAACTGGTAGAAAAGTTTGATACGTCACGTTTTGTTGTATGCACAGACGCCGGTCTCTCTTCTGCTGGAAATCGTTATTATAACAATTATGACAAGGTCGATGGATGCCGTTCCTTTATTACTACACAATCTATTAAAAAACTAAAAAAGCATCTAAAGGAATGGGTTTTGGCTCCTGACGGTTGGACTCTTTCAGAAGATTCTTCTGGAAAAAAATACCATTTAGATCAGCTCGATGAAGAAGCAGATAAAGGAAACATATATTTCAAAAGCAGATGGATAAAAGAAAAATCTGTTGTCACTATAGGAAATAACAAAAAAACTGTTATGATTGAGCAGCAACTAATTGTTTCGTACTCTATCAAATACCACAAATACCTTCGTTCTATAAGAAACAGCCAGATAACACGTGCAGAAAAAATGATAAAAAATGGAAATGCTTCTATTTCAAAGAAAAAGCCTAATGATCCCAAACGTTTTATCAAAACTAACCACGCAACGAAAGAAGGGGAAGTTGCAGCTATCGCGGATAGTTATATAGATTTATCTCGGATTGCTGATGAAGAAAAATATGATGGATTTTATGCTGTATGTACAAATTTGGATGATTCACCCGAAAGTATTGTAGCTGTTAATAAGCGCCGCTGGGAAATCGAAGAATGTTTTCGCATTATGAAAACAGATTTTGAGGCGCGTCCTGTTTATGTTAAAAGGCAGGAGCGTATATTAGCGCACTTTATCACTTGTTTCATAGCATTGATTATTTATAGATACTTAGAAAAGAGGTTAGACAATCAATACAGTATAGATCAGATTCTTTCAACTCTTAGAGAAATGGATTTTATCAGGTATGAAGGAAAGGGATATCAGCCAATCTATACTCGCACAAAACTGACGGATGATTTACACAATGCATTTAACTTTTGCACATCAAAACAGATTATTCCAACTAAAAAAATGAGAAATATTTGTTCACAAACAAAAAAATGATGTTGTAACATGCATTCATGAAATATAAAAAAGTCCTACAAGCCGTTGTTTATGCGGAGTGTAGGACTTTTATGTTGATTTAGCTGTCAAAGACAGGATTACAAATTGCAAGTATTATTTTACATTTTCTTTAATTTTTTTATTTCAGTTTTTCTTTAATTCTTTTCCATTCAGCCTCACTTCCACCAGCTTCTCTCCCTTATAAGACAGTTTCAGAGAAAAGAAAGGCTCTTCATCTTTAAGAAGCTTCAGAAAAATCTTATCACCCTCCCACAGACTCAGATCCATAAGATGCGATTTCGGAACCCACTCCATAATGCCTTCCTCACAGTCATGAAATTCTCCTTCAAACTCATCCGCAGTGTAGAGACACATATATTCTGTCCCGAAACCTTCCTGTGAAAATGTAACGATCCCACGAAATCTCCACGAAAGAAGTGTAAGCCCTGTCTCTTCCTTCACTTCCCGAAGAAGACAGTCCTCCGGACTCTCTCCCGTCTCGAAATGTCCCCCGACACCGATCCACTTGCCCGCATTCACATCATGCTTCTTTTTGATCCGGTGCATCATCAGATACGAATCATTTCTTTCTATATAACAAAGAGTTGTCATCGGACTCTTCATGAAAATCCCCCTTTTTTCACTTCGGCTTTACTCTGCCCATACCAACATCGCAGAATACAAATTATAGTCAGTACCTTCCATACTTTCACAGCCTGTCACTTTTTTTATTATTTCTTAACGAAAAACTCCCCCTGTCCACCAGACGTGGCCAACAGGGGGAGTGTGAGGGGGACAGCGGCCTTCGTAACTCTGAGCCTGTCCCCCTCACGGTTTTACTTATCTCTCCAGATAATCCTTCCCTTGGAAAGGTCATATGGAGAAAGTTCAATTGTTACTTTATCTCCAGGAAGAATACGGATAAAGTTCATACGCAGCTTTCCGCTGATATGTGCCAGCACTACATGCTTGTTTTCAAGTTCTACTTTGAACATCGCATTAGGCAGCTTCTCTAATACAGTACCTTCCACTTCAATTACGTCTGCTTTTGACATTATAAACCTCCTGTGTCACCTGTCATTTTGTAAGAGTCAGAATTTCCGGTTCTCCATCCGTGATCAGAATGGTATTTTCATAATGTGCAGAAAGAGATCCGTCCATTGTTACAACTGTCCACTCATCATCCTCCCACGCAACATCTGCGCGTCCCAGATTGATCATTGGTTCAATTGCAAGTGTCATACCCGGCATCAGTTTGATGCCTCTGCGCTTCTGCGGGAAGTTCGGTATCTGCGGATCTTCATGGAGATGAGTTCCGATTCCATGACCAACCAGGTCACGAACGATACCATAGTTGAATTTCGCTGCATAAGCACCGATTGCCTTGGAAATATCATTCAGATGATTTCCTGCTTTTGCAAATTTTATACCCTCAAAGAAGCTCTGCTTTGTCACTTCCATGAGCTGTCTTGCTTCCGGTGAAACCTCACCTACTGCATAAGTACGGGCAGCATCTGAATGGTAACCCTTGTAGATCAGTCCGGCATCGATCTTGACAAGATCGCCTTCCTGAATAATCTTCTGTCTGGACGGGATCCCATGTACTACTTCATCATTCAGACTGATACAGAATGATGCTGGAAAGCCCTGATAATTTTTAAAGTTCGGAATACAACCCATGGAACGGATCATGTCCTCTCCGATGCGATCCAGTTCTTTTGTGCTGATTCCCGGCTTAATGTGAGAAGCCAGTTCATTATGAACCTGTTCCAGTAAATGACCGGCATGTCTCATAAGCTCAATTTCATGTTCTGACTTAATTGAAACTGACATCTTTATTCTCCCAAGATTTCAACGATTGCCTTAAACACTTCATCCAGTGCGCAGGTTCCGTCTACAGTCTTTAAAACACCCTGCTTTGTGTAGTAATCGATCAGCGGCTGTGTCTGCTCATGATACACTTTCAGACGTTTGGAAACAGTTTCCGGCTTGTCATCATCACGAAGTACCAGTGTTTCTCCACAAGTATCGCAAACATTTTCTGTCTTTGGTGCAGCATACACGATATGATAAGTTGCTCCGCACTTCAGGCAGGCTCTTCTGCCGGACATACGGTTTACAATGTTTTCATCCGGTACATCTACATCAATTGCATAATCAATTTTGCTTCCCAGTTTCTCAAGCGCTGCTGTGAGGCATTCTGCCTGAGGAATCGTTCTCGGGAATCCATCCAGTACATATCCGTTCTTTGCATCATCCTGCTGAATTCTGTCTACTACAAGATCACAGGTTAATTCATCTGGTACCAAAAGACCCTGATCCATATAAGTTTTTGCTTTTTTACCCAATTCTGTACCATTTTTGATGTTTGCGCGGAAAATGTCTCCTGTTGAAATATGCGGAATACCATATTTCTCGGCAATCTTCTTTGCCTGAGTTCCTTTTCCGGCCCCCGGTGCACCCAACATAATAATACGCATAAAAATACCCTCCTTTTCTTTATGAAGCAAAAACAAAAAAGACTGTGATGCTTTCACACCACAGCCTTCGTTTTAGCTGTTCAGAAAGCCTTTGTAATTGCGGACAAGCAACTGAGACTCGATCTGGTTCAAGGTTTCAAGAACGACACCAACAACGATGATGATGGATGTTCCACCGAAGGAAACATTTGCTCCGAATACGCCATTGAAGAAGAACGGAATTACTGCCACAATAATCAGGCCTACCGCACCTATAAATATAATATAATTAAGCATATTAGTCAAATAATCTGATGTAGGTTTTCCTGGACGGATACCCGGGATAAAACCACCCTGCTTCTTGATGTTGTCAGCAACTTCCAGCGGGTTAAATGTAATGGATGTGTAGAAATATGCGAAGAATACACAAAGCACTACATATACCAAAAGTCCCCAGCTGTACTGTGGCTGAGACGGGTTACACCAGTTACTTGAAGAGAGACCTCTCAGGATTTCACTTCCAATACCAGTTCCATTTGCCTTTCCTGCAAACTGTGCGATAACACCAGGGAAAGACATAATAGAAGAAGCAAAAATGATCGGGATAACACCAGCAGTGTTAACTTTCAGAGGAATATTGGTGGTCTGACCACCCATCATCTTCCTACCAACCATCTTCTTAGAATACTGAACAGGAATTCTTCTCTCTGCTCCATTAAGAATAAGGACAAATACAACTACTACCATAATGATTGCAAAAATGACCACTCCTGCAAGCATTCCTTTTGCAATTGTTTTTCCCTTAATAAAGTTCTCATAAAGAGTTGTCATATCACTTGGAATTCGGGATACGATATTTACTGCAAGTACAATAGAAATACCATTTCCGACACCTTTTTCAGTGATACGCTCACCGATCCACATCAGCATCGCGGAACCGGCTGTCAGGCTAACAATTACTACAACACCCTTTAAGAAGTTCATATCTTTAACGATATTTCCACGGGTAAAACCGACTGTCATGGCAATTGACTCAAAAAGAGCAAGACCAACTGTGACATAACGGGTAATTGCAGTCATTTTTTTTCTTCCCTCTTCACCATCTCTGTGCATTTCCTCCAGAGCAGGAATTGCAATCGTGAGAAGCTGAATGATAATGGAAGATGTAATGTATGGTGTGATATTCAGTGCAAATACAGACATACTCTCAAAAGAGCCACCGGTGAAAGCATCAAAGAAATTGAATGCATCACCGGTATTACTCTTGAACCACTGTTTGAAAACGCTGCTATCCACACCTGGGATGGGAAGCTGTGAACCGATTCGGATGATGAAGATCATCGCTAACAGATACAACAGCTTACGACGCATCTCTTTTACTCTAAAAACGCTTTTAAGAGTCTCAAACATTAGATCACCTCTACTGTACCACCTGCAGCTTCGATTTTTGCTTTTGCGGTTTCGCTGACAGCATTTACTTTAACAGTAAGTTTCTTTGTCAGTTCACCATTTCCAAGAATTTTAACACCGTCTCCGGCTTTGGAAATTGCTTTGCTAGCCAGTAAAGCGTCTACTGTAACTTCTGTACCGTCTTCAAAACGATTAAGAACATCTACATTGATTGCAATGATTTCTTTAGAGTTTCTGTTCTTGAAACCTCTCTTCGGAAGACGTCTGTATAAAGGCATCTGTCCACCTTCAAATCCCGGTTTCTTGTGTCCGGAACGAGCTAACTGTCCTTTATGTCCTTTTCCGGCTGTTTTGCCGTTTCCGGAACCATGTCCACGGCCTCTTCTGAAGTTATCACTGTGTTTAGAACCTTCTGCTGGTCTTAAGTTTGATAATTCCATCTTTGGCACCTCCTTTTATTATTCAATCTCTGGAAATTATTATGCTTCTTCTACTTTTACAAGATGCTGAACCTGCTGGATCATTCCTCTTGTAGCAGCATTGTCAGGCATTTCAACTGTTTTGTGCATTTTTGTAAGTCCCATAGCTGTTACAGTTTTTTTGTGTTTCGGAACTGCACCGATTGGAGACTTAACAAGTGTAACTTTTAATGTGTTTGCCATTATTTTGTCCTCCTTATGCCAGAATCTCTTCTACAGATTTTCCGCGAAGTTTTGCAACTTCTTCCGGAGTTTTCAGTTTGCTTAATCCTTCGATGGTAGCCATAACAACGTTCTGTTTGTTTCTGGATCCCATACATTTTGTACGGATGTTTTTGATTCCTGCAAGCTCAATAACTGCACGGGCCGGACCACCAGCGATAACACCAGTACCTTCCGGAGCACGTTTCAGAAGCATTTCAGCGCTTCCGAATTTACCTACATAGTCATGAGTGATGGAATTGTTTTCATCTCTTGCAACTGTAACCAGTTTTTTCATGGCATCTTCTTTTCCTTTGCGGATTGCTTCCGGAATTTCTGCTGCCTTTCCTAAACCTGCACCAACATGTCCGTTGCCGTCACCTACTACAACTAAAGCTGTGAAACGGAAGTTACGACCACCTTTAACAACCTTGGTAACACGTTTGATTGACACTACTTTATCTTCTAACTCTAACTGACTAGCATCAATAAGATTATGTTTCATGTGTCTTTTCCTCCCTTTTAGAATTTCAACCCAGCTTCTCTTGCTGCGTCTGCCAGTGCCTTAACTTTACCGTGATAGATATAGCCTCCTCTGTCGAAGACAACGCTTTCGATACCAGCTTCAACTGCTTTCTTACCGATTACAGTTCCGAGGTATGCTGCAGCTTTTACATCATCAGTATTTTCAAGTTCAGCTTTTACATCTTTCTGAAGAGTAGAAGCTGATACTAAAGTTTTTCCTACAGTGTCATCAATGATCTGTGCATACATATGCTTGTTGGAACGGAATACTGCCAGTCTAGGAGTAGTAGCTGTTCCATTGAGATGATGACGGATTCTTCTATGTTTTTTCTCGCGAATTTCCGCTCTGGATGCTTTGTTAATCATATTCTCACTCTCCTTATTTATTTCTTACCAGTCTTACCAACTTTACGTCTGATAACTTCATCAGCATACTTGATACCTTTGCCCTTATATGGCTCCGGTCTTCTCTTATCTCTGATTTCAGCTGCGTACTGGCCAACTTTTTCTTTGCTGATACCGGAAACGATGATCTTGTTTCCATCAACTTTAGATTCCAGACCTTCTGGATCTTCCATCTCTACCGGGTGAGAATATCCCAGAGAAAGAACAAGTTTCTTGCCCTGTTTCTGTGCTCTATAACCTACACCGTTAACCTCGAGCTCTTTTGTGTAGCCTTCGCTTACACCAACAACCATGTTGTGGATAAGGCTTCTGGTCAGACCGTGTAATGCTTTCATTTTCTTAAGATCGTTTGGTCTTGTAACTACTACATGACCATCTTCAACTTTGATTTCCATTTCTGTCGGAAGCGCTCTTTCAAGTGTTCCTTTTGGGCCCTTAACGGTTACTACATTACCTGCAGCTACGCTTACTTCAACGCCTGCCGGAATAGCTACCGGAAGTCTGCCGATTCGTGACATAATATTGTCCTCCTTACTTAGATTGTCGGAGAGAAATAAATTCTCTCTGTTTTCAGTCATTTCTTCATCTATCAATGAACAAGGAAGTTCCGTTCACTAAATTCAGACTGCGCTTACGCTTGTCTTCATTAAGTTCCTCGGAACGACCTTCTCACTAAATTCATGCAACGCCATCAGGCGCAGCATTCATTAAGTGTTCTAGGTCTACCAAACAAATGCGAGTACTTCGCCACCAACCTGAAGTTTACGAGCTTCTTTGTCAGTGATAACACCTTTGTTTGTAGAAAGGATTGCGATACCAAGTCCGCCAAGTACTCTCGGAAGCTCGTCTTTACCAGCGTAAATACGAAGACCTGGTTTGGAGATTCTCTTAAGTCCTGTGATGATCTTATCGTTCTTTGTTTCACCATATTTCAGGGTGATGTGGATGGTCTTGAATGCACCATCTTCAACTAAGTCGTATTTTGCAATGTATCCTTCGTCTACAAGGATGTTTGCGATTGCGATTTTCATTTTAGATGCCGGAACATCTACTGTGTCATGTTTTGCAGTGTTAGCGTTACGGATTCTTGTAAGCATATCTGCGATTGGATCACTCATTGTCATGTTAGTTTCCTCCTAAATTTTCTCTCTTTTCAGACTTTACATGATTTATACTGTAACATTAATCTTATCAAATTTGCACCTCTTCCCTCAGCTAAACTCAACCTTCGTTCACACTCGGTTTCGTTAAGATTCGGGAAGGGCCTTACACTAAATTCATGCTGCGCTTAACAGCTTGCATTCATTAAGTGTTTCCGGCCTACCAGGAAGCTTTTTTAACACCTGGAATCTGACCTTTGTAAGCCAGCTCACGGAAGCAGATACGGCAGATGCCGTATTTTCTCAGGTATGCATGTGGACGTCCACAGATTCTGCAGCGGCTGTATTCTCTTGTGGAGAATTTCTGTTTGCGCTGCTGTTTGATTTTCATTGCTGTTTTAGCCATTCGAATTCTCCTCCTTATTTAGCAAAAGGCATATTGAACTGAGTTAACAGCTCACGAGCCTCTTCGTCTGTCTTAGCAGTTGTAACGAAGATGATATCCATACCTCTTACTTTGTCTACCTTATCATACTCAACTTCAGGGAAGATCAGCTGTTCTTTGATTCCCAGTGCGTAGTTTCCTCTGCCATCGAAAGCGTTTGGATTTACACCACGGAAGTCACGTACACGAGGAAGAGCAAGGTTGATAAGACGATCAGCGAACTCGTACATCTTCTCGCCTCTTAAGGTAACCTTACAACCGATTGGCATACCCTCTCTGATTTTGAAGTTAGCCACAGATTTTTTAGCTTTTGTTGCAATTGCTTTCTGTCCTGTGATCAGTTCCATATCAGCGATTGCAGCATCAAGAAGCTTTGCATTTTCTTTGGCTTCACCAACACCCATGTTTATTACGATTTTTTCGAGTTTTGGCACTTCCATAACATTTTTGTATCCGAATTTTTTGGTCATGGCATCCATGATCTCATTTTTGTAAAGGTCTTTTAATCTACTCACCTGTCATGCCTCCTCTCTTAATTAATCGATAACTTTACCTGTTGCTTTAGCAACACGAACTTTTTTGTCTCCATCCATCTGGAATCCAACTCTTGTTGCTTTTCCATCTACAACGAGCATTACGTTGGAGATGTGAAGAGCAGCTTCTTTTGTGGAGATTCCGCCAGCCTGGTTTGCTGCTGATGGTTTGTTGTGCTTTGTAACCATGTTGACATTCTCAACGATTACGGTGTTGTCTTTTACGTTAACGGCAAGAACTTTTCCTTCTTTGCCTTTATCTTTTCCAGCGATTACTTTAACAGTGTCGCCTTTTTTAATTTTCATAGCTGACATTAGGCACCCTCCTATAATACTTCCGGAGCTAAGGAAACGATCTTCATGAATTTCTTTTCACGAAGCTCTCTGGCAACTGGTCCAAAGATACGTGTTCCTTTCGGAGTTAAATCGTCTTTAATGATTACGGCTGCATTTTCATCGAAACGGATGTAAGATCCGTCTTTACGACGAGCGCCTTTTTTTGTACGAACAACAACAGCTTTAACTACATCGCCTTTTTTAACAACACCGCCTGGTGTTGCATCTTTAACAGTAGCAACGATAGTATCACCGATGTTAGCATATCTTCTTGTAGAGCCACCCATAACACGAATACAAAGGATTTCTTTTGCACCAGTGTTGTCGGCAACTTTCAGTCTTGTTTCCTGCTGAATCATACTGGTTTCCTCCTTATTTCACTTTCTCTACAATCTCAACCAGTCTCCATCTTTTGTCCTTGGACAGCGGTCTGGTTTCCATAACTTTAACGGTATCACCGATATTGCACTCATTATTTTCATCATGAGCTTTAAGTTTATATGTTCTCTTTACGATTTTTTTGTAAAGAGGATGTTTTACATGGTCTTCGATAGCAACTACAATGGTCTTGTCCATCTTATTGCTGACAACCTTACCCACACGGGTCTTTCTCAGATTTCTTTCCACGATTATTTCCTCCTATATTCACTATTTCGCAGCGTTAGCCTGCTCAGTGATTACTGTCTGGATTCTGGCAATATTTTTGCGAACCTCTTTGATTCTGCTTGTATTGTCCAACTGATTGGTTGCATTCTGAAATCTCAGATTGAAAAGTTCTTTTTTAGCAGCTACTAATTCTTCATTTAATTCTGCAGCTGATTTTGCCTTTAAATCTTCCACGAATTTATTAATTTTCACTGTTATCACCGCCTTCTAAGTCTGCACGAGAAACGATTTTACATTTACATGGTAACTTGTGCATTGCAAGACGTAATGCTTCACGAGCGATTTCTTCAGAAACGCCTGCGATTTCGAACATTACACGTCCTGGCTTAACAACTGCTACCCAGTATTCAAGGGCTCCTTTACCAGAACCCATACGTGTTTCTGCTGGTTTCGCTGTTACTGGTTTATCCGGGAAAATCTTAATCCAAACCTGACCACCACGTTTGATGTAACGTGTCATGGCGATACGGGCTGCTTCGATCTGGTTAGATCTGATCCAGCAAGGCTCGGTTGCAACAAGACCGAATTCACCATAATTGATTTTATTACCTCTAAGGGCTTTACCTCTCATGGAGCCACGGAACTGTTTACGACGTTTTACTCTTTTTGGCATTAACATTATTTATCGCTCCCTTCCTTAGTTCCTTTTGTTGGAAGTACTTCGCCATTGTAGACCCAAGCTTTTACGCCAACTTTGCCGTATGTTGTGTCTGCTTCTGCGAATCCATAGTCAATATCTGCACGAAGTGTCTGAAGCGGAATAGTTCCTTCGCTGTAGAACTCTGTACGAGCCATATCAGCTCCACCAAGACGTCCGGATACGGATGTTTTGATTCCTTTTGCTCCTGCTTTCATTGTTCTCTGCATTGTAGATTTCATAGCACGTCTGAAGGAGATACGGTTTTCAAGCTGCAGTGCGATGTTTTCAGCAACGAGCTGAGCATCTCTGTCCGGTCTCTTAACTTCTTTGATATCTACGATGAGTTTCTTATCTGTGTATTTCTGTAATTCAGCTTTAACTTTTTCGATCTCAGAACCACCTTTACCGATTACAATACCCGGTTTAGCAGTATAGATGATGATCTTAACTCTGTCAGATGCTCTTTCGATTTCGATTTTGGAAACACCTGCGCTGTAAAGTTTTTTCTTTAAAAATGTTCTGATATTGTAGTCTTCAACAAGATAGTCTGCAAAATCAGCTTCTGCATACCATCTGGAATCCCAATCCTTGATAACACCGACTCTAAGGCCATGTGGGTTAACTTTCTGTC
>ENA-ORNZ01001463-ORNZ01001463.1-human-gut-metagenome-genome-assembly--contig:-NODE-1463-length-21316-cov-13.602747_pt1 | contig 21316 bp, 38 predicted proteins | sample MGYA00242124_ERZ509040 | MGnify/ENA primary metagenome ERZ509040 (study PRJEB26280, sample SAMEA2338733) | human gut metagenome | biome: human gut; feature: human-associated habitat; material: faeces... | reverse complement strand
AAAATACTGTTAGATGAGGGAATATGATAACGTCCTATAACCGGATTTTGTGAATGTGAAAAAAATCCCCTCCTGCTCTTCAAAACAGGGGGGGATTGTCACTTTTATCTTTTGATTTTCGGAATCGGACAGCCGTTTGCATCAAACTGATACCGCTTCTCTTCTTTTGGCCCACGGTCGAGGAAGTGTCCTTCTTCCCGGTCGTGGCATGGCTTGCATACATATTCCAGTAACTCATGATTGAGAGCTATCATCGGATCGTCAATGTTATCCGGTGTCAGCAATGTCTTGTGGTGGACATAATATCCTAACCTCTCATGGCATTGTTCACACAGTCCTCCATCCACTGCCCGCCTTTGCTCAATGTAGCTTTTACGGCATTTACGCCAGGGACGACTCTTGTAGAATACCTTCGCGAATTCTTTAGCCATGTTATCCTCGATCTATATTTAGTATTATGTCCACAATGTTATCAACATCTTGTGGATAATGGTTTCTGCCGGGCTCGAACCGGCGACCGGGTGCTTATGAGACACCTGTGCTTCCGCTGCGCCAAGAAACCAAAACACCCAGCACTATGACCAGGTGGAAAAAACAGGAGGTAAACATGTGGATTGCAGGAGAAGGACTCGAACCCTCGACTTCCGGGTCATGGGCCCGGTGAGCTGCCGCTGCTCTACCCTGCTAACGGATTCTCCAGGAATCGAACCTGAGACTCGATGCTTAACAGGCATCTGCTCTACCAACTGAGCTAAGAATCCTTACCGCCCGGTTTCCCAGACGGCTATTTAGGTTAGGCTCTTATTGGAGGTACAAAAGCCTCTGGCCGAATCGCCCTCGGCTTCCATTTTATTCTACTACGATATTTCCGATACTTCCGATATTTTTTATTTTATTCCATGTTCTTTTAAATATTTATCCCTGATGTATAATCTCGGATAATCTGGGCTATTACTGTACCCAGTCTTAACAGCAATTTTTTCCCATGTCATTCCGTTTATGTAATACATCTTGAAAACATAGCGCGCCTGCCCCTCTTCAATCTGATTGATCCACTGCTCTACCGCTCTAACCTGTTCCTTTTTCTTTTCCAACGTCTTTTCTCTGCGGTTGTATAAGTCCCCATCAAATCCAACTACACTCTGAGGTCTGCCATATCCGGTCCGATAGTCAAATACTGTACTGTTCCCAATTCCAGCGTCTGTTTCTTTCATTTCCTGAAGCTCTGCCTCCAGAAGCGGAATAGACTGTTTCACTTTTCTGTGATTGCTCAAAAGTTTTTTTGTAATCTTAACCACTGTTTCCTCCTGTCCTGCTGTCGGCGCTGCCATCCTGCTGCCTCTTTCCCAGAACCTTCCGCGCTGCCATCCTGTTTTCTTCCTGCTGCCCGCTTTCCCGGAACTATCATCTTCCCGTTCTACTGACAGTTTCCTCTGTTTCTTCCTCTGCGCTACTGGGAGTTGCCTTACTTTCCACGACTGTTACCGTCCCCTCAAACACTTTCCACACTGAGGACTGCTCAAATAGATGCGTCTCCGGCTCCTCATTCTCCCGCATCGGCCGCGTCAGATACCAGAGAGAGTCCTCTTTCCAGGTGATCTCCTCTAATTTTCTTCCGGCCTCCAGTTTTAACGTCACATCCCCGCCAAAGGATTTTGCGGCCATCTGACTGCTACAGCCTGGCAGCGCACATGCAATCAATGTTGATACAATAAATAGCATTACCTTACGTTTCATTCGTTCTCCTCCATTGGCGTTATCTTAATTCGCTCCAGATGCGGATACGTCCTGCAGCGTCTTACTGCTTCTTCCCATTCCCTGATAAATGCTTCCCTCTTTGTTTCCTCTCTATATCGGTTATAGTTTAGCGTGATAAGAGACGGCGAGGGATTCTCCCAGCGCTTCGCGCACTTTCTGCGCAGGTGCATCACAGAGAATCTGCTTTCCTGTCTGTTGGTCTATAACATCATAAGTATATTTCATTCTTATTTTACACCTTCAAATCTGTTTCTGAAAAATTGATAGGCTATGTTTTGGTTGGCTTCTGGCACATTTGATTGATACGGTTCTGGTTCTGTATATGGCTGCCAGGCAATCACTGTGCTGTATACAACTCCAATATCTCTTTCTTCGCCTGGTTCATCGCAACGTATCCATTCGTTTTCTTCATCCTCATACCACCAGATCCCCTCTTCATATTTTCCTTTATGTGTGCCTCTACTCTCTGGATGATGCATCCATTCTTCTTTTGGGATGAAGTCAGAGCCATAGTCTGAAATCCAGCTTGAATGTTTTACTGTTACCCAAACAGGCATCTCTTCCTTTGGCAGTCGTTCCTCTACTGGGATCCATCTGTCCTGCTGCCGGCGAAGCTCTTTCACCTCCGCCGGGCTCAGGCCCGTATTCTCATACTCTGCCAGTCTCTTAACCAGCTCCTCTTTTTTGTTTGGACTCCAATAGCCTTCTTTAATTCCATTGCTTCTTTTGTGCGTTAATCGTTCCATATGATTCTCCCTTCCCTGCTGCCCCATTCGGCCACAATCTCACAGGCAGATGTTCCGCAAGTGATGTCCAGCCCATACCAGCTGCACGTTTTGCAATCCTTAAACACCTCCCCGTGCTCTGCCATGTCCCAGCACTCGAAAAAATCAATCTCCATCTCTGGTATCACTTCTATGGTCAACTGGGCTTTTTCACATACCTGAATACATAGCTTTTTCATAAATTCTCCTATTTTACTTCGTACCGAACTCCGTACTTTTCGTAGACTTCTCTTTGTACCTGCCGGATATCCATGTTTTCATCATCGCAGATATGATTGACTTCCCTGGCCACTGCCTCTGAAAACTGCAGAAGCCTGGAACGATGATCGTTCTCGTCCCGAACCGGCTTCCAGTGAAACTTCTCACACAGAATCTTTGCCGGAATTGACATCAGTAGCGCCAGCACTTTCAGGATGTGCTCTTCGTCTGTCTCAGCAGTCAGGGCAGCCTCTCGTTCTGCCCACTCCCGCCTGATACGTTCATCAATTTCTTTTGCAATGGAATCCTTAAGCTCCTCTTTTCTTTCCTGAACAGCCTGCCTCTTAATCGCTTCTATCTGTTCAATCGTATATTTGTAGTATACCGGCTTTTTGGTATTTTCTTTTTCAAACCGTCTTCTCTCTGCTCTATTCATGATGTTCCCCCAAGCCTATTTTGTATTGCTTTCAAAAACTCCACCAGCTCCGTCTCGCTGTCTGGATGTTTGGTATACCTTTCATGTCTGTTCCATTTTGGACAGCCATAGCTGGAATGCTTCGGCGGTTCCGGTCCGCCTATCAGATGCAAATAGTGGGCAGTAAAATCTCTTTTTCCTGCTGCCGGATACTCCTCCGCAATCAGTTGGGCTCCGTTATCAAACTCATACCTGTAGTACCGGACTCCGATGTGATCATCTTCATACCACAGTCCCCAAGACTGGTAATTTCTCAGCCATTCCTTCCTCTGGTCATTATTCTTCATCGGCGGCAGCTCTGGTTGCTTCTCTGGCTCTTCCTGCTGCTGTCTTTCGTGCTCCGCTAAGAGCCGAAGGGCCGACGTCAAAATCTGCGTTTTCTCCACAGCCAGGGGCCACTGCTCTTTAGGCGTGTCTCGGAAAGCTTCCTGCATCTCCATCAGTTCCTTTTCGTATTTTTCCAGTAATCCCTCAATGCTTATGCTTCTTTGTACTTTCTGCTGCTCTTCTGGCTCTTCCTCCTCTACGTTCGGCTTCTGAACTTCTTCTGGAATCCATCCACACCGGCAGTTACAGTCCTCCTCGCAGTCTTTGCAGCACCTGACTCCGCCATATTCATAGCAAACGCAGTTTCCGGACTTACTCCATCCTGTAATGCAGGTTTTAGGCCAGGAATGTTCTTCCTCATTTTCCTGTGTTCCCTCCTCCTCTTCCTGAAGCGGTTCGGCTTGGGTAGTCTTACGGAGTGCTTTCCAGTGTTTCCAACAGGCAGCGCATTCCTTTCTTCCCTCTTCCTGATCCTTTTCGCTAGTTCCCCAGTTTTGCCGGATACAGGAAGAGATTCCAGGAGGGCAACCGTTTTCCTGCTGCCTGTCGGCAGCCTGTTCTTCATTCAGATCCTCCTCCGCCAAGTCTTCCGTAGCGAGAATAAAGCTTCCGGATGCTTTAACCTCTGGAAGGAAGGCAATTTTCTCCGGTTCCTGTTCTTCCTCCGGATCATCCAGAAAATCGGTTATATCCATTTGGCCAGGCAGCTGCTCCTCTTCCGGTTGTGACGTCACAACTTTTTTAGCTTCCCGTTTCAGCTCCCGGATCTCCCTCACCGGCATATCTGCCGTCACCTGTTCTCTCATTTCTGCCGACATAGAAAGCATTTCTATTAGACCGTTAGCCGAATACTCTTGATACCGTTCCTGCAGTCTTGGAACCTGCTCCGGCCCAGCAAGTTCTCCGAACTGCTCATAGACCCGGATGCAGTTGGAGGCCCAGCTTTTATCCTTGTGGTAGCACAGCTCCATAAAATCATCGAAACTCTCATACCCTTCCGGTTCCCAGAGCCGGTCTCTCCGGATGGCCTGCAGAGCGTAGCCCGCTGATACAATTCCGTTTTTTACATCCTGGATGGCCCGATCTGCCAGCTCCTTGGCCTGATTAAAAGTCAGGCTACTTTGTATCTCATCCATGTATGACCTCCTCGATTCTTTCTCTTACCCACCGCTCGCCGTGTTCTCTGTCTGCAATCTCTTCCGCCGCCAGGGCCGGAGAAAAATAGCAGCCAATGGATGTGTAGCCGGTCGGCGTTTCCCGAATAATCTGGAACCGGCCAGCCGTTTCCTTTTCCACATAGTATCTCCCATAAATGTGCTTCATGTTATTTCTCCCATTCTCCCAGTGTCCGGATTCCGGGACGGCTGCACCGCGCTACGTCCGCCCAGGTATAGGCCTGCCCGTTGTCAAACAGGCAGATATGCGGGTATCTGGTATCCGTCACCTTTGTCCGCCTTCTGATTCCTTCCTCGTCCCGGTAATGGTAGACGGCTCCTGGCTTTATTTTCCTTCGGATTGTTTCTATTTCCCTCTCGGTAATGGCGGCCCTGACGGCTGCCTGTTCCAGCTGCCTCTTGTAGCTTTTCGTTTCCGCCGTTCGGATGGTGTATAGATACTCGTTCCCGTACTTACTGACACATTCCACTGCATTTTTATTCCTCAGGTTTTCAAACTGCAGACGAACTTCTTTGTAGGGCAGGCCAAGGACTTTCGTCACCTCTTTGACCGTCATAGGCCTTCCTTCCCGCCTAAGACAGTCCAGGATTTTTTCCTGTTTTTCAGCCGACTTTTTCTGTATCTCCTGTCTTGTCATCTCGATTCTCCAATCCCAATAAATCCTCTTTCCAGTTTTTACAGCAGGCCTGTCTGCCCGCCGGCGTCCAGTCACAGCTGTATTCAAAAATACAGGTTTCGCAGGTCTTTTCCATAAAATCCTCCTATTTGCTTAATACTTCCCGCAGGAAATCATTCCGGTACTGGTCTGCCAGACGGTCCCGGATGGACACCTCCGGAAGCAGAATCGGGATACTGGTCCCGTAGATACGGGACTGGATCCGGTCGTCCCCAGAAGCCCGCTCCATCGGCAGGTTAGAAGTGTAGATCGTAGGGAGCATGTTCCTATAGCGCTCGTCAATCAGTGAAAACAGGGCGTTGTTGATCCACTCCTGTTTTTCCGTCTGCACTCCCATGTCATCAAGTATTAAAAGGCTGCACTCCCTGAGGCTTCTCTTCTGCTCCTCCGCCGCCTCGGAAACTCCTTCTCCCTTTTTCTTTACCAGGTCGATATAATCCAGGACTTGGATAAACTTTACAACCGCGTTGTAGCGCTCCATCACCTCATTGGCCAGACAGCAGGCCAGGAGTGTTTTCCCACTGCCCTTGGTCTGGGAGCAGACATAGAGTCCACGGCCGGACCGGCGAAACTCCTCGTATCTGGCCACAAACGAGTTGGCAATCTTTTTAACCAGTTCCGTCTCATCGCCGTAATAGTCCCACTTAAAATCACTGCCCCGCTTATACACGTACTCCACAGGGATTCCGGAGCGGGTACGTCTTACTTCCGCGAAGCTGGTGTGATCGTCATACCAATAGGGCTGTGTAATGCCGTACCCTGGAATATCATAGACCACTTCCCAGCCGGCGGTCTTGCCATACTCATATCGTTCTACGCTTACTACCACCGCGTCAAGCTCGGTACATGCTGTAGTAATCACGGTGTGATCCCCAGGCTTTAGATTCATCTGCATCCTTTGTACCTCCTCCCTGCCAGCTCGTTCTCTGCCGTGCCTGTAAAATCAAGGTCTCAAATTTCTCCCTGAGTTTCGCCGTGGATCGAATGTTGGTTTTCCAGAACGGATCCGTAATAGCGTACTGCAGCGCTTCCGTAATGTCTGCTTCGGTTCGTTTATCCAGCCGTCTCATCTTCTCTACGTGGCTGGCCCATCGTGCCTTTTCCCCCGGTGATTCTGGAACCCTGGCTCCTGGAAGCTGCTCCCTGATCGCTCTTATCAGCTGTTCCACACAGCGCATCTCGAAAGAGTCCGGCAGGTATTCCTTCGCCTGCTTTTCTGGTAATCCGTCAGGATTACTCTTTTTATTGTTTTTTGTTTTATGTTTATTTATGTCTGCGCTTTCTACTTCGCTTTGTACTGCGCTTTCTACTACTGTTTGTACTACGTTTTTTACTACGTTTTGTACTTCGCTTTTGAAAGTGTTTTTTTCAAAAAAGGAAACCATCCGGTATCGGTTTGGCGTTCCTTTTTTTCCTTTCTGATATTCCATCAACCCTGCTTTAATCAGCTCGTCCCTCGCTTTAATAAATGTCGCTTCACGGCCCATTTTCATGGCTGCCATCAAGGTCAGGTTGTCTACTGAAATCCACTCGCACCACCCATTCCGGTTAAACCGCTGCATGATTTTATACCACAACAGTTGGGATGAGATCGGCAAGTAATTATTTTCGCACCATCGCTCAAAGGCGTTGATTTCTTTGATATAGTCCAAGGCTTTACCGCCTTTCTTTTTTTTAATGCCGGGGAGCAGTCATCTCCCCGGCGGATGTATCACCAATGGCATTCATTATTAAGATGTCACGAAAAAATCGTTATCCAATCACTACAACATAGTCAGAAATTTCTTCTGGAAGGTCTCTCAGCACATTTGAGATGTACTCTTTTAACTGATTGATTGCTTTCAGCCTCCAGAGGCCTCCCTCTGCCTCCACCAGCTTAAAGGCAGGAGCTCCATTCTGCTCGCCGATGCGGAACACAAACTGGCTTTCCGGCTGCTCCACCTCCTGGAAGGTCCGGAACGGAATCAGCGTCACTGGATTTGGTACAAGAACCGGCGCCTTGCTTGCCACGCCTACATTCATAGTAGCGGACTGAGAAATGCCGTCATCTGCATAGGCCTGCTCATTTTTGCTGACAATGTTCCCTGACAGCTTCATGACCAGCTCCAGGTCCTCATTTTTGACAAAATTGGACTGCAGGGCAATCATAAAACTTTCCTGGTCATACCACTGATTAAACCGGAAGCAGGATACCTCTGCCTCAGACTCAAAGAGCGTCTCCCTGGTCCGCTCCTTGTCTAACTGCGACATCAGGCGGACGGTCATCGGGTCTACGATATGTACAATCATCCTGCTGCCAAGCGGAAACTCTTCCGCGCAGTTTTCAATATAGTCTAACAGTGCCGTTAAGGTATGGGCTGCCACTGCGCGAGCCTTTGGGGCGACGTCATACCGCTCCATGCGTTTGTCCACGTAGGTTCTTCCACAAATTTCCATCACCCTGGGAGTCTCCGCTCTTTTCACCAGACTCTCCAGATATTCCATCACATCTCTTGATTCTTCCATCAGCTTCTCCTTTCTACTTCCTTGCCCTTAAATCAATGGGCTGCTGCTCGTAAATCTCCCCTGTTTCCGGATCATACGATTTTACCTCTTCCGCTTCCACAACCACCGGCCGGCTGATTTCTCCCGGCTCCCGCATTGTTACCTGCCCAGTATGGACGTCCTGGCCAATCAGCAGCGTCGTCTCCACCTTGGCCGGACCTGCCAGCTTTGGAACCACTTTAAATCCCAGGCCCACTGTTCCATCCCCGCGGGGCTTAAAACTTAACGTCACTGTAATTCCGCGGGAGGCTGCCGGATCCATGTTGGGATCCATGATATTTCTTCCTACCAGGCGGATGGCCTGGCGGAACTGAGCATTCAGCTCCCCCCCTGCCAGGGTGTCAAATTCTGCGTTTCTTCCCATCGTTTTCCTTTCTGCCGGCATCCCCGGCGAATCACCAACGGCATCCTGAATATTTGTGATATATTACTGAAATCTGACCACTGGTTATAAATACGATTTTCCGAACTCCCTCCGGAAGTCTTCCCTGGTTCCAATATGCTCCTCATAGTAGGCCTGCGCGTACCGCTTCCAGGATTCGTCAAATTTCTGATCCATGTGGATGCTGTATGGCTGCATATTGTGCCAGTCCGGCCGGAGAGGAATCACAAAATGATATTTCTCCGACAACTCCCTGTAAGGTTTTCCATTAAATACATGGTGGATCTCGACCCTGGAACTGCCGGTTACCACGCAGTGTTCCATATCGTCCACCAATACGCTTTTTTTCTTCATTATCGCCAGCTCCTCTTAAGTCTGTTAAGCTCCGCTTCTGATATTGTGTCGATTCCCTGCTCCCGGCACTCTGCGATAATGCCGTCCAGAAACCGGGACATCTCTGCACTGTCATACTGACTGCTTCCTTTGATTGATTCATAGGCCACATAGCGCTCTCCATCCTGCCACACGACTCCTATCGGCCGGCAGGCGGCGCCGAACTTTGCAGGATCTATCTCTACCTTGGCCAGGAAGTGCTTCGGGTTCCCGCTCTCATCCAACTCTGCCTCGCCGTAACGGGACAGCATTTCCTGGTACATCTCATTCTTTGTCCATACCTGCTCCTTGGTAGACATTTTAGCTGCTAACCTGGATATCAGTCCCCAGGCATATGCGTTTGCACTTAGACTCCTGGGGGGACGATAGGGTTTTAATGTGACCGCGAGGCGCTTCCCGCGGACTGCGTCCGCCTGTGTGATCACCGGATCATCGGTTTCAATCACTATAACCTGTTTTCCACCAGGCTCCCGGAAGCAGGTTCTGAGTCTTCCAATACACTGCATCTCTTTTCTCCCTATAGGACTACTCTTCTTTTTTATCCTGCTGCCTTATTGCAGTTTTGAAACTTCTTCGGAAAGATTCTAAGAACAAAGTAGACATGGCTAGTGCCATTTCAGGTTCTTCTTCTGCTAATTTCACTATGGTTTCTGCGGCAGCCTCTCTAAATGGCGCAATAAAATCTCTGTATCCTATACCGCCTCCTGTCAAAAGTCTCTGCACCTCAACTTGATGGTTTATATCATTTTTTTCTATTGACTTTACACCGACACAAAATAATATATCGCATTCTTTCATTGTCCTCTTTTTACCTTCTGCCAAAATGAAACCTTTTACCACTTGCTTTTCCTCCTATTTCGGTTTACACTTTTCTTGTGATTATTTTTCTTTGGGCCTGTCCGGCGGCAACCGGCGGGCCTTTTCTACTTCATAACTGCCGCTTCATCTGTTTTGCCCAACGAATAGCTTTATCCAGCTCATGATTTCGATATGTATGGGACCACGTCCAATTTGGAGTATAAGCAGCTCCTGTTTTCCAGCCCTTTTCGCAGACTTCCAGCCTAATGGCCCCGACATGTCCATCAAATCTAAAAAATGCTGTCGGTTTATTCCCTGTTTTCTCCTGTTTTCGTGGCATCGTGGAGTTAATATCCAGAGTCATGTCTAACAGCTCATGGATTTTATCTCTACGCCTCTTCTCTGCTTTCTTTACGATACGCTTGTTCACTCTTTTTCTCTCCTTTCTTACTCCAGTCCCTACATGGGTACATCCGGCTGGCTTCCATACACCAGAACCAGCCACGGCAGTCCCGACAGGTTTCTTTCTCCATTACAGCCACCCAGCCGAAGCCAGAACGGCCAGGAATGCCCCGAAGAACCCTGCCGCCAAAACCTCCGTAAAAAACAGAGCCTCGTGAAGAAACCTCACTTCGTCTTTCAGCGCAGCGTTTTTTCTTTCAGCTGCCCGGAGCGGGTGCTCCGGGACTGTATCTCTCTTTCTCATTCGTCACACACCTTTCTACAGATTTCCTCGCTCACCTCATCTGAACTGGTTAATATCGAATACATGGTCCTCGCTCCTTCGTACCGGACCAGGGCCCGGACAAACAGCGGGGCTGTCGACTTATCGGCTCTCCACTTTGCATGGAGCCGGTCTTTTTCCGCTTTCAGCGATTTCAGATACCGGTCAGCCCGTTCCAGATTGGATCCGATGATAAACGGTTCCTGTTTCCGAATGGCCGGAGCCGGAACCGGAAAAAAATGTTTTTTCCAGAAAATTCCTCTTAGAGACATATCTTTTCCTCCTGCATAGTTTTATTTCGCAGATCCAGAAGTTTCAGAATCAGTTCCCCAGAACGGTTCCAGGGCTCTTTCTTTAAATAGAGGACTGTTCTGACGCTTACTCCCAGATAGTTTGCGATATCCTTATCTGTCCAGCCCTTACGGGCTTTAATCTCGTTGATCCAGTCTTTTGGCCAATACCACCAATCTGGTGGTCTAAGCACCTGCCTTGCCATAATTTCACCTCCTATTTCAACAGCTCCTCAAGTTTTCGTTAGAACCTTATTTCTCTATGTCTTGTCTTTTCTCTCCCTCTGCTCTATACTGCTATTTATCAATATTACAAAAACGGAGAATCAGAGCACATGACAAAGCAGTGTAAATATGTATTAAAGCATCTCAAAAAATTAGCATGTAATAGCGATATGCTTCTGTCTTTTCTTGGAAATACTACATATATTTGTAGGTTTGATGATGAATCAACTTTTTTCGATTATTCCAAGCATGAAGCGGAAATTGATTCTATTATTCAATCCCTGATTGATAATGGTTATCTCGTGCAAGGCTTCAATCAGTATCATTTTCACCTCACGCAAAAAGCGATACATCACACTCAATACAGTATGGAAAAAAATTATTAAATTTTTAATTTGCTCCATAGTGGTTCCTATGGCAGTATCACTGGCAACTTCTATCATCGTCCTGTATATACAAGGATTGTTATAACTGAAGTTGCTGAACTGATAAAAATCAACCAGATAATGTATGCTATACCCATAGCTATCTTTTTGTTTTTCGCCCTGCGTTCCTGTTCCTGATTACTTACTGGTATTGTTCTCACCTCCCTACTTCAGCAGCTCCTCGATGCTCTCACCGGAACTTTCTTCTCCTGCGTCTTGTCTTTTCTCTCGCTCTGTTCTATACTCCTATTTATGGATTAAGAAAGGGGTACTTCTATGATTGATTGGTCTGCTACTGCCGCTTGGCTCACTCTTGCATTTACTTTAATAGTTTCAATTGTTTCTCCAGTTATAACAACTTGGATGAATCACCGTTTTCAGCTCCAGCTTGCCGAATTGGAAGCCAAAAACAAAGAAATTGAAAACCATTATCTTAAAAAAAGAGCAGTTATTGACAACTTCATCACATCAACTGGGAAATGCCTGTTTCACGCCGATGCCACAGCTATGCAAAAATGTGGAGAATCTTTCTACTCTATTTACGTATATGTTCCACAGTCATTATGGCCGGAACTCGATACTCTTCAAGAACTCATCAATTCACTTGAGTTTGAACAAGCACAAAAGCAATTTTCTAATCTTATAAAATCATTAGCCGATATATTAGAAGAAAAAGACCGGCCAAATCAACGCATATAATCCAGACTAAACTTGGAATCCATTTTTCCTTCCATATGCTTCTGCATATCTTCCCTACCAGAACGGATAGTATAATCAGAATGCAGAAGCATATGACATTTGTGTAGTCAGTAGCATTCAAACTTGTTCTCACCTCCCTACTTCAGCAGCTCCTCAATGGTCATACTATCTCATCGAATCCACTCAGCAACTGCAATTCCTGTGGCTTTTTCTATCTTTTCCAGTGTTGCAAGCGACGGCTTAGAATCATCATTTTCCCATCGAGACACAGTTCCGTTCCCGATATTACATTTCTTTTCAAAAGAGCTGATTGATAAATTATTTTTTTGGCAATATTCCTTTACTTTTTGAAAAATCAATTCCAGAATCTCCTCTCTAAAATTTTAATGTTTTAGAGAAAAGTCTATTGACTAATGTTAGATAATGCTCTAAAATAAGAATTGTTCAGAAACTTATTTTTAGTGAATCCTCTATTATTTTTAGGCTTTTCTCTAATTACAAGCCCATTATATAGAGTATTCCCTATTATGTCAAGCTATTTTTAGGCTTTTCTCTAATTTTTTTATGGAGGAACTCTATATGACCAGCGTGGAACGTGTAAAAGCTATATGCAAAGAGCGCAAAATAGCTATCAGCAGACTTGAAAAAGACTTGGGGTTTTCCAATGGCTATATTGGCCAGTTGAGAAAAGGTGTTTTTCCTGACGATAGGTTAAAAATGATTGCCGATTATTTTGGTGTCTCAGTAAATTATTTAATGACTGGCAAAGAAAGTGAATCGAATGATCCAGAACTTACTGCCAGAGACGAACGTGATATCGCAAAGGATCTGGATCGAATTATGGGAGAGATTCAGAAAGGTGACGATGGCCCATTGTATTACAATGGTACAGAAATCGATCAGGCATCCTTGAGCCTGCTCCAAAACGCAATTGAATACGCCCTCCGGGAAACGAAGAAAGAGAATAAAGAAAAATATAATCCGCACAAAAATAAAAAGTAGGTGTTGAGATTTGGAAATCATAGATCATAAAATCCGGAGATTAATACGTTACTACGTGCGCCAGATTGGAACACGGGATCCGGTTGCTATCGCAAGAGCTGCAGGTATTCCAATTGTAATCCTTCCTCTTGGAGAAATTGCCGGAACCTATATGCTCTTAAAAAGAAAGCGGTGGATTTTTATAAATGAAAATATCCCTGCTGATAGCCCGCTTTTTCGCGTCGTGGTAGCTCACGAACTGGGGCACGCTCTGCTCCACAGGAAAGAGAACTGTGCCTTTTTAAAGCATAAAACACTGCTTCTGACAAGCGGCATTGAAAGGGAAGCAAATCAGTTTGCAGCTGAACTACTTATAGATAAAGAAATGTTGGAAGAATATGCCGGATATACTCAAGACGACTTCTGCCGATGTACTGGATATCCGAAAGAATTGATTGAACTACGATTAAAATAGCCTTTGATGTTTTAATAAAATGTTTTAAAATATTCAATTAGATGACTGGATGGTATAATAATGAATGATACTTTTGTTTTCTCTTTCGAGCATAATATAGACTCTGAAGTTGCATCCCATAATACTTTAAGTAAATTGGCTAGTCAACTTAAAGGTGGATATTATAAACAGCTTATTATAGATTTGGGAAAAGTAACATTTATAGCGGCAAATCAATTTGCTATATTAGGCTGCATTTTTGATACCTACATGAGCAAATATAGTAACACTGAATTATATTTTAAAAATATGTGTCCTACTATCCAAACTATCATTCAAAAAAATGGGTTTGGTAAGCACTTTGGACTGGGTACTATTCCAGACCAGTTCAATACTGTAATTCCATATAAGATTTTTACTGTTAGCGAAATTAAGGAATATGAATCTTATTTAACTTTAAAATTATTTAGTCGTTCGGATTTACCTCAAATGACTAAGGCTTTTAAACATATGATTCAAGACTATTTATTAGAAGTGTTTAAAAATGTTTCTGATCATACTAGCAGTAAATATGTATACTCTTGTGGACAGTTTTTTCCAAAAAGTTCGATGTTATATTTTACTATTGTTGATAATGGTGAAACTATTCCATATAATGTTGAACATTTTTTTATTAAAAACAATGATACTCCTCCTGATAATTGCCTTAAATGGGCTCTTCAAGAAGGAACAACAACTTCCGACACTGACAGTCCACGTGGAATAGGATTATTTCTAATCAAACAATTTATTCAATCAAATAGAGGAAAACTCTGTATTATATCTGGAGCGGAGAATTACGAATTTTCATCACACAAGGAACGATATATAAAATTATCCAGTACTTTTCCAGGAACGATTGTTACACTTGCTTTCAATTTAAGTGATAGTTCATTTTATTCAATGTCCAATACAGATTACACCGAAATTCAATTTTAGGAGGTATTTTATGAAATATGTAGATGTAGCAAAAATAATAGAGAGTCCTTCTGCTCTCACTCAAGAACAGGGGGATCTGGTTTTCCGTGAAATTGATAATGCTTTTAAGCGACATGATAAAATTTCAATTGATTTTGAAAATGTAGAAAGCATTATTTCGCCCTTTTTAAATAATGCCATCGGAAAACTATACGAAAAATATAGCAGCGATTACATCAAAGAAAATCTTAAGATGGTAAATTTCCCTGCCGAAAAAAATTCTACCATGAATGTAGTTATAACAAACGCAAAACGGTTTTATACAAATAAGCAAAAATTTAGCCAGACAGTTAAGGAAGTGATCGATAATGAGTAAGGTTTCTATATCAGCTTTCAAACCAACTGCAAACGATGTATTATTAATGGATACAAACATTTTGATATATCTTTTTTATCCGACTATGAGCCGTTACTTCATGAAGCCTTACGAAAAACTTTATGCTGATATTCTTTCGAAACATGCTTCATTGATTATACCTGCCATACAACTTTCTGAATTTATTAATCGCTGTATTCGTTTGCAATTTGAACTTTATAAAAACGAGCATGCCTCTGAAAACATAGTTGATTTCAAAAAAGATTATAGAAGTACTAACGATTATAAAGCAAGTATGGAAAGTATTCTTGATATTGTGAAAAACGATATTTTGAAAACCTTTAAACCCATTGATGATTATTTTTCATCGATGAAACCCGACTCATTCCTTTTATATGGTTTTTCATATGATTTTAACGATGCTCTGTTAGTTGAAATTGCGAACAAATATAATGCATCAATCATTACCCACGATTCTGACTTTGGGAATTATAGAACTCATCAAAAAATTATTACTGATAATTCTATACTTTTAAAATTTCAGTAACTAAGAATAATACAAAAAATCGGCCTCCCTGTTAGCGCAGGAAAGCCGAGCACTGCTTTTCTGGACAGACAAGCGCCCGAAGAAAAACATAATATATCACACAAATATATTGTATCATCTTCGGGGAGCAGCCGCAATCAGAACATTCGTTCAGACTGGCTGTTATTTTTGTACCCATTTTACAGTCAGGCCCTGTATAGGGCCAGAAAGGAATACTATGGAGAAGAAAAAACCGAAGAAAAAGAAAAATGCCTTACCATCTGGAAGTTACCGGGTGCAGGCTTTGGACTATGTGGATGCTGACGGGAAACGACATTACAGGAGCTTTACCGCGGCCAGCAAAAAAGAAGCCCAGCTGCTGGCCGAAGAATGGAAGCTGAATAAGAAAAAAGGCATTAAAGAACCGATTGATTTGACGGTTTCCGAAGCAGTGGAACGCTATCTGAACGCAAAGGAGGCTGTTTTAAGCCCTTCGACCATGAAGGCCTATACTTCTATTAGATTATCACATTTAAGCGGAAAATTAGGTGATATGAGCCTTAGAAAACTGGATAATACAAGTATCCAGGTATGGGTATCTGATCTGGCTAAAAGTGGTCTATCTCCCAAAACAATCAGAAATATCTATGGTCTCCTGAATGCCTCTTTAGATATGTTTGCACCAGAACTGCATCTAAGAGTGCAGATGCCGGCCAAACGAAAGCCGGAACTCTATTGCCCTAGTGACGAGGATATAAAAAAGCTGCTCGAAAATATTCAGGGAACCGAGTTGGAACTCGCTGTCCTTCTGGCAGCATTCGGCCCACTCAGACGCGGTGAAATATGCGCACTGATGTCTTCGGATGTTAGCGGGTGTTCCATAACAGTCAGTAAATCAATGGTGCAGGGGCCAGATCGCATATGGTATGTAAAAGAACCAAAAACCTATGGAAGCTACCGTACTGTAATCTTTCCCGAATTTGTAATCGAAAAACTTTCAGGGATAAAAGGAAGGATAATCAAAAAAACTCCAGAGCAAATAAGCAATAGCTTTAAGCATGCTGTCATTCGTTCCGGACTTCCTCATTTTCGTTTTCATGACCTACGACACTACGCAGCCAGCGTAATGCATGCAATCGGCGTTCCGGATCAATATATTCTACAACGCGGCGGATGGGCCTCTGATAATATCATGAAATCAGTGTATCGGAATACCATTGATCTTGAAACAGTACGACAGACGAAAAGAATCAACCGGCATTTCGAGAAGATAAAAAACGTGTGATTTTCGTGTTGCATTCGTGTTGCATAAGTCACGAAAAATAGCTACTTTATAGTGCAACAATACTTCACTGTAAACACACGAAAACCCTTGTAAATAAAGGAAAAATCCAATGTTTACAAGGGTTTTCAAAAAGCGGAGACGGTGGGATTCGAACCCAACCTAAAACCTTATAAAATCAAGGCCTATGCGGTATCGTGTTGCATTTCGTGTTGCACGCATTACAAAACCCTAAAAGATGATACAATATTCTCAGGAAAGCGGCGGAGCATTCTGTTGCTTTCCTTATTTATAATATACTCTCTTAAATCACTTCTCCATCTTCCTGGATCCGGCTGGATGTCAGCATCCATCCGTTAAAATCAAAGCAGTAGCATTTGCCATCGATGACTTCCAGACGGCCCGCCGGATAGGTATAGCCTGGGCACAGATACCACCACTGGCCATTATCCAGAATCCAGCCTCTCAGGTAATTGGCAGAAATCCATCCTTTGTCTGTTCGGAACCACCGTTCTGAACCGTGCATGGCTTTCTCCGTTGGTGCTACTCGCTCACCTCTGTGATACCTGGCTCCTGCATCAGAACCGCCAGGAGCATTACGAACAACCAGAGAAGAAGCCGTTACCTCTACCTGCGCCGCGCCGGTGCTGATGGGCTGGTAGACATACTCTTCCTTTTCAACTGCCCACGTCTGCCGAAACTTCTCGAACGTCCCATACTGCTGTTTTAAAACACCTGTCCCGCTGCCCCAGTTCGGCAGATAGATGTGGGGTTTGTCAACGATGCTTGTCCAGTCTCCGCCCCAACCGAGGCCAATTGATTTTGCAATCTGGCCAACGCGCCGGAAGAAGTCTCCCGACTCGTTGTACGCGCCTTTTCCATCATTTCTGTAAAAATCAAAGGCGATTCCCCACTGATGCTGCGAGGAGTAGCTGGAGCCTTTTGCATTGGTCACAATACTTCCCGGCTCCGTCCTGCCCTGAGCATATAGTGCATCCTGTTCTGCTACAGTTCGGAAGCACTCTCCCAGACCAATGGTGAGTCCCTGGGCATTACACCTTGTAGCCAATTCCTTAAACGCCGCCTGGAGGCTGGGGTGACATTTTGTAATATCTCTTCCCATTGTACACTCCTTTCAAAAAGCCCCGAAATGTTCCAGGGCTAAGCTATCTACTTACACTCATCTGCCGGTCCTGGTTTTTTCCCCTCTGCAGCCGGACCAGTCGGTACGTTTCCGCCTGTCAGAGCTGGGCCGTTGGTTCCGACGTCACAACTGCAATTCTCTGGATCTACAGTTAGCTCCGGATGCCCCAGTTTTTCTGCTTTCTTCGCGCTGTAGTTATGGCACTCGTTTGCGCTCTTGTTTCCATGTACTGGGCAAATATTCTTTCCACTCATTTCTTTTCTCCTCTCTTATTCTGAAGCTGTTTTAAACTGTTCGGAAAATCCGAACCGCTGCGCTCTAACCCTCGCGCCGGGAGATACTGGATCACCTCCTTTCATCTGAATTCTCTGCATCAATTTTGTTTTTTAGTACAGCAATGTAATTACAGAGCCAGGATGGGATATCTGCGCCCATACGGCCTGCGTTTTCGATGATTGATAGCATTTCGTTCAGCAAATACCATATGACTACCAGTAGACCAAACACTGCTGTTGTCGGCATGTCAAATCCCAGTTTTCCGGCCGTCACCGCAATAATGTAATCTAATATCATGGCTGCCATTATCACAAAAACATATCCCGCTTTTTTTATGATGCCAATAGCGCCTTTTTTCGAGCTCCAACCATAATTCGGATCGTTTGGATGATCTATAGCCTCTCTTTTACTGGCCAACATACCCGTAAAGTAGTCCACTGCCATTTCTGCAAATAACAGGCACATGAGTGGATATAAAACTCCCAACTTATCACTCAGAAAAGCGCCGACTGTAGCCAGCGCCCCCTGAATCGCTATTACATACTCGCGTTTCAAAAAAATTCCCCCTTTCTAAGAATTTTCCGCAAGCCATTTTTCTACCGAAGCTCTCCAAAGCCGCGGTACGTCATTGATGCTAATCGCACCAGCCTTGATCCTTATGCCATAAAAAGCCCCCACTATACACCACCTCCTATCTGCTCCGCAATTGTGCTTGTGACCATACCCAGATCGGATATAGCTCCGTTCTGGACTTCCTGGCCTGCCTCCAGAGCATCCAGACGCTTCTCTTCCTCTATTTTCTCCCGCAGACTATATGTCGTGAGAATAGAGCCATCTGCAAGTACAACAGACGTCTCAGACACTAAGACAAGACTGTCGTAGGTTCCTACTGTAAGCCCAGCTCCATTTTGAATCGTTACCTTTTTCAAATTCTCCACATTCATCATTTTCCACTGGCTCAGCATTTCCTCACGACTTCCTGATGCTACCTGCAGTGCATCTAAGGATGCTCCTGCCTCCAGTTCGATGGATGTTCCATTGTTTAAAATCAATTTGTCTTTGCTCATTTTGAGTCCTCCTTTTCTGGGAAAATATTTATATATGTATAAACCCTCCTTTCAGAGGGCAGAATTTTCTGTTTTAAATAGCGAGATAATTCAAAGTTCTGGCTCCACACCGGCTATACAAGGAAACACTTGCACTATCACAACAATAAAAATTAAGGCAGGACATCGTTATATTATACTCGGAAAAGCTGCAACAAACGCGGGCAATTCATCTATTATGAGTTGCAAAATACAAGTGGATAGTGGAATTGCAAAAACTACAGGCGGCTCAGATACAAGAACAACTATGGAATCCGGAGGCGGATGCGTTAATTGGATGTACGCAGAACCACAAACAGACTCTGTTATTGCATTACGCGGCTATGGCTATGCAAATATCGAATACAACTATGAAGGAATCCTTTTGGGCCTACAATTGAAGTAGCATTGATAACTAAATAGCGAGCTGAAACTGGATGCCCACGTTTCGTTTGTCAATTTCACATCTAGCAGCTTCGGATACGCCGTACAGCTGGTCGGAGATTTTGGAACTGCCTCTCTTGGGTGGAGCGATACAGAAATTTATTTCGACCGCGCAGAGGCTGGAAAATGGCGTAGGGTCTGGACGTTAAACCCGCCAGCGGCAAAGGTATAGCAATTTAACCAAGCAAACCTTAAACGAGAGCGGGCCGTGTTTCCAGATGAGGCTTTTGGTTCCGCTCTCTGTACTTATGGCATGGGCCACTTTGCCCATATTTAGGGCCTTTCACTATATACGCGATTCCACAGGGCAAAATATAACAAAAATCATTCGTTTTTTGGTAATCTAGCCAAGAAAGGAGTGATTTTTTTGTTGGAGAAAATATTGGTAAATGTAGTGCAACAGATGTCTGAGTGCCTGGACGAAGAGCAGCTGGATAAGCTGCAGAATATCCTCTACATCAATTTCCACGGAAAACAGATAGTAGAAGAGAAAAACGAGCTGATGGCAACAGGAACTGACTCAGACACGGCCAAGGTGCGGATGTTCGTGGCATCGAAACGGATTTCCGGCAGGCAGAACAACACACTGGCTCAGTATGTCAGGGAGATCACCAACTGCCGGAACGCCCTGAGAAAGAACTTTGAGGACATGACAACAATGGATCTAAGGTGGTATTTTGGCATGCTGCGGGAGAGGAATAAGATAAGCATGGTAACACTACAGGGGCGGATGCGCTACCTCAATAGCTTCTGGACGTTCCTACAACGGGAAAAGTTAGTAGATGACAACCCAGTGGCGCGGATAGAATCTCTGCGAATAGAGAGCACAATCAAAAAGGCCTACAGTGCTCAGGAATTAGAGTCGCTGCGGATGGCCTGCGAAAACCCCAGAGACAGGGCACTGATTGAATTTTTATATGCCACAGGACTGCGCGTATCAGAGCTGTGTAGCCTCAATGTAGGGGATATAGATTTATACAAGCAGGAGTTTAAAGTCATGGGAAAAGGACGGAAAGAAAGAACCTTATACATATCAGATTCAGCCAGCTTTTACCTGTTTAGATACCTGAAATGGAGAAAAGAAAAGGAAGGACTGACAATAGAAGAGTTGGCAAACACTCCGCTCTTCGTGTCTCTGAAGAAGCCTCATAGTAGGCTGACAGTTGCTGGTGTCCAGTACGCTCTTAAACTGCTGGGCAAGCGGGCGGGAGTAGGGAACGTGCACCCGCATCGATTCCGCCGGACATTTGCCACAGACCTCTTAAATCGCGGTATGAGAATCGAGGAAGTTATGGTTTTAATGGGGCACACAAAAATAGAGACCACATTGATTTACTGCAACATCAAACAGGACGGAGTCAGGGAGTCTTACCGCAAGTATGCAGCATAGATGATCATGGACTATTTTAAGCCGGCCTTCGGGGTGGCTTTTTTATCATGCAAAAAAATAGAACCTGATTAGAAATGCTTCAGAAGAGAGCTAACGAACCAAGAAAAGCAGTAAGAAAATGGTGGTTAAATTGCTATTACTCAATATTTCTGGATACGTCAAAGACAAGATAACCCTTATCAGTTCCGTCAACCCGGAATTGCAAATAATTTTGGGTATCACTAAGCTTTCCAATCCATAAGCCGATTTGCTTACCTGCTGAGTTCGCCACCGCTTTTACTGCCTCGCTATTTTACGGCTTTGGCTTGTAATAAACCTTAAAGGATACTTCTTTTGAGTAAAGGGTAGTATCATCCCAATTTTTGCACCTTAGCCACCATTCATGAGTGGCGTTAGAGTAATAAGGTATAGCGTAGTAGTCATTTTTTTCGGATTTACATCCGAGGATTTGATAATCTGCAGATAGCGTAGTTTCAATATTTCCTCTTTCATTTGTTGTACCAGAAATTAACAGCTCGCTATTTAA
>ENA-ORNZ01001456-ORNZ01001456.1-human-gut-metagenome-genome-assembly--contig:-NODE-1456-length-21375-cov-40.644887_pt1 | contig 21375 bp, 12 predicted proteins | sample MGYA00242124_ERZ509040 | MGnify/ENA primary metagenome ERZ509040 (study PRJEB26280, sample SAMEA2338733) | human gut metagenome | biome: human gut; feature: human-associated habitat; material: faeces... | reverse complement strand
TCCTTCCGGAGCATATGATCAAGCGATTTGCTTGACTTACTTAATAATACGAGCAACAGCGAAGGATCTATACCCGTGGTGAGGAAAACCGTAAGATGTCATTCAAGGTAACAGATTCTTCACTCCATGCCACTGCTCCGTTTCCCGTCCTTCCCACAAAGCATTCTTACCACCGTTCTGAATGACGGCAGACGGTAAGCGTCATCCGAAGCGAACACGAAGAATCTGTTACTCGAATGAAATAAAAAGGAAACAGGCTGTTCCGAAGAATGAAAAACGTCCCACAAACGGATGGAAACAGGCGTTCCTGTCCGACAGCCATTTTTCGCAAAATAAAAGACCCCCGAAGAGGTCTTCTATTGTTAGCTTACAATCACGAATTAGAAAGCGTAGTTCAGTTCAACGCCCCATGTATTCGCGGGATTTTCCGCCTGGCTGTCATATGTTTTCGCGCCGAAGTTGTAGTAAGCGTCCAGTTCTACATTCTTCTGTACAGCAACACCTGCTTTTGCTGTCCAGAACTTCACGCCTGCACCATTGTCCCAGCCATATTCCAGCTGATCCGTCATGTCCAAAGCGGAGTTGCCGAGGAGATAAGAACCTGCATCAGCTCTTACATAGTGAACACCGAGGGTAAAGCTGCCCGGTTTATTCAAATCCACTTCGCCATAATTCAGTCCGGCTGTCCACAGATTGCCATGTCCGAACTCGTGATTACCCTTGGTCTGGATAAAATCACCGTCAATACTCAGACCGGAATCGCCCAGTCCGATGGTTGCGCCGGCACCCCAAGCATAAATATGTGCTCCCTTGTAAGCAGGAGCTACACTACTTCCATTGAGTCCCTGTACATTGTCTAAATAGAAAGCAGAAAGCATGGAAGACTCGCCAAAGTGCCCGGTCAGCTTGCCATACCAGGCTTCAATGGACGCACTGTTTTCCCAGTGATAGGTATCCATGCTGCGCTCAGCGTCCTGGAAACGGCCATAACCGAATTCAGCGCCGAATTTACCATTATCATAACCTGCTACAACGCCGTCAAATCTTCCATCTTCATCCCAGAACACGCCGGTCTGGTCCAGTGCCACACCCTGGCGGCCGAGATCCATGTAGAAAGCGTCATTCGGTGTCCAGCGTGCATGGATGCGGTCCATGATGGTATTGGCATCTTTATTATCCTTGAAGTTCATTTCAGATACGAAACGACCGGAAACAACGACCTGGTCATTGACCTGGGCGTCCGCATTGATGCGCAAACGGCCTGTCCAAGCATCCGTATGATCTTTAGCTCCATCAAGGTTATGCTGGTACTGCATGCGGGCATCGCCGGACCAGGAAATGTTGCCGACTTTCTTTTCCAGGTTGCTTACGCGGACACCAAGGTTTGCCAGTTCATCTGCGTATTCCCCTGCCAGTTTGTCCAGGGTTGCTTTCTGTTCTGCATTCAGCTGGTCTTCACGAGCCATCAGACGGGCAATAACCTGCGCCAGTTCATAACGGGTCATGTTTCTTTCGCCTTTGAATGTACCGTCCGGATAGCCTTCTACAACGCCCTGATCGGAGAGATCGGATACTGCCTGATAAGCCCAGTCATCAGGGGATACATCAGAGAACGGATTTGCAGCGTATGCGGATACGCCTGCGGTGAGTGCAGCTGCTGCTGCGATTGCGAGAATCTTTTTCATGATTCTTCCTCCTTTGAGAAAAAACTTTGCGTCCTTAGCTCAGCAGGAATCAGAAAATCTCGCTCGAGTGACCGTGTTTCCTCTGCCTGTTTTCTGAATCTCCGCACTAAAAAAGAAGGACTGCCTTTTTAGCAACTTCAGTGTACCACAATTATTAGATTTTGACAAATTTCAGTCTTTTTATTTCTTAATTGCTTCAAACCTGAAATCTACGGTTCCCATACAAATACCTTAAAAAGTATCTTACTATATATCTATAATACATATAATATGCAGTATGTGCTAAGCAGTATGGTTTCCTTTTCTTTCATTTGCGCAACAGATTCTTCGCTGCCACCCTGGATGGCATCTTACCGGTTTTCCTCACCATGGTGGCAGACCCTTCACATTTGCTTCGGATGACGATTAACGCTCCCCTCACTACAACAGCAAATCCTTTGCTGTTGTTTCGTATGACACCTAATGGAAATCATATGCTTCGGCTTTTAACTCACAGCTAACAGCTTGTAGCTGACAGCTCATAGCTGATAGCTTTTATCTTCTTACCGTTTCCCTCACCACGGTAACAGATCCTTCACATTCGTTCAGGATGACGATTAACGTTTTCTCTCATTATAAACCTGGCTGTACCGTCTGTTTAACGTCATTTTAAATGGGGATAAGAATGCTTTGTGAGAAAGACGGAAAACGGAATGATGGCACAGAGTGAAGAATCTATGACTCGGATGACATCTTACCGTAAGTGCCGCTTTTATCAAAAGACGAAAAAGCTGTCAGCTTACAGATGATAGAAGCCGGCTATCCGTTTATTTCCTTTCATAAGAAAAAGACTCTTTTCGGAGTCTTTCTTTTATTTTTGTATTTTCGTTTCAGAGATCTTTTTTCTTATTTCAGGAAATTTTTCATTGATTATTTTCCCCATTTTTTCTTTTGCTTCTTTGTCGGGATGAAGGCCGTCCGCCGCAAAATTTTCCGGCATGTCTTCATACATGGCAAAAGGCGCTGCCGTATCGATATGGGTCTGCGTCCGTATCCAGCCGTTCACTTTGTCAAATTCCGCTTTCCAGTTTTCCGCCGTCGGCTGATGGTAATATTTCAAAATCCGTTCCGGGGCGATCGGAGGAATGGTAAGCAGGACAGGCTTGATGTCATTAGCCCTGCATTTTTCCTGAAGAGCTTCCAGGTCAGAAATGACCTCTTCCGCCGTTCCCCCGCAGCGCAGATTGTTTGTTCCACCCATAATGAGAAGGTACCGTACATGGAAAGGGAGGACATCTGCATCGAACCGCCGGAGAAGGTCGTCCGTTTTATCACCGCTCCGGGACATATTTATCGTAGGAAAATCAAGGTAGTACGCATAATTGTAAGGCCAGTCCGCCGGACTGTAAGACATCCTTCCGCCGCCGTGGCTGATACTGTCTCCAAGAATGCCGGTTTCCCAGTTTTCCGCGGGATCATTCACAATCTTTTCCGCTTCGCTCCATACGCCTACAGGTCCGCCATTTTCATCAAGACCGCGGACACGCCACCAGACCGTTCCCTGCCGCGGCAGCTCGTCAAAAAGTTCGGGGATTGTAACAATCCCCTGCGAAATTCGATGGACAGACGGTTCACAGCCGTCAGGATTTTCCGGTTCTTCATCAGTGATTTCCACTTCATAAGAAACCGCGTGGGGAATTTTCACAAAAGAATACGCCGGATAAAGAAGAACCGTACCGTTCTGCTCATGGTATTTCACGCGGATCTTCGGCGCGTACCGTTCCATTTCCTGCGCGGCCTTTTCCATCGGCACAGGTGCCGAATAGGCGGAAATGCTCTGCCCGTCCAGACCGATGGCTTTCACCTGGCAGCAGAGGATCCCCGGTCCGTCATAGCTGTCTGTAATTTCTTTTTCAATCATCACACTGTCACGGAAAACATGACCGTCTTCATAAATCGGCGGGCGCATTTCTTTCCGTCCGAAATGCTGTGTCACAGGCACGATGCGGAAAGAATACCACACCGCATCCGGATTCGCCGGCCAGCGGACAAAAAGAAGTTCCGGAGAAGCATCCGCCCCGGCAGCGGTCCACATAAAAGCAAAAAAGAAAAGAGAAATAAAAATCCTCTTCATTACAGTCCCCTTTCATTAAACCATGAAAGAAGTATAAGGGATGGAAGAAGAAATAACAAGGAAAAGAAATTTGCCCGTCAAAAAAGAGCCCCGCAGAGGAAACTCTTATCTGCCACAAAAGAAAAACACTCGCTGCCGGCAGCAGGAATGTTCTCTTTCTTCCCTTTTCTATTTTTACGCTTTTGCGGTTTTCGCTTTTCGTGATCTTTTGGCCTTCCGATTTACCGTTTCTTCCGCTTCTTTCACACCGGCCGCTTCCGTTTTTCCTGTGCGCTTTCTTTTCGGCTTTTCTTCAGCGGGCTTTTCCTCTGCCGGTTTTCCGGATTTTATTTTCCCTTTTTCAGATCCGGCCGTTTTAACTTTTGTTTTCTGTTTTGCCTTTTCTCTTCTCAGGCGCTTTTCATACAGGTGGTACAGTTTATCCGCCAGACCGGCAATGATTTCTTCCCCTTCCACCAGATCCTTCCAGTAATTCGGAAGAAAATCTGCGCCGAAGCGGACACCTTCTATGGCTCCTGTCAGCGCTGCCGTAATCGGGCTGTTTCCGTTATGGTTCGCCGCGGCGATGATCGCATCTACAGGATCATCCACAGCAAGGGCAGCATATACGGCTATCGCCAGAGCTTCATCTGCCTGATCGCCGCTTCCCAGAGAATGGATACTGTCGATGTACGCCCAGACATTCCCCTTTCCGGCAGGCTGGTCGTTAGCCTGCTGCTGCGCCGCAGAAAGAAGCGTGGTAATGCTGTCGGTCCGATGGGTTTTATTCAAAAGCCCGTGAATCCGTTCAATAGCCTTGGGAAGCGTCATTCCGTCAGCAAGGCAGGCAATCAGTGCCGATACCGCCCCTGCCGCATAGTAGGCGACAGGAGTCGAGTGGGAAAAAGCCGCCGCCCTTACGCCGGCATTAAAAGCTGTCTTACTGTCGCCGGCATAAAGGAGCCCGATAGGTACCACTCTTGTCAGCGCGCCGCCGCCTTTGCTTTCATTTACCTTATTTTTCGTTGTCCCCATCGTTTCCCCGGAAAACGCATTCAAAAGACCTTCTTCCGGTTTACGGCGGGCATGCATGAATTTTTCCCGCACAAGGCAGATCTCCCGTTCATGAGGCTGCCGTCTCATCCATGTACGCTGCCCGCGCCGCGGTTCCTCCCCCGTCTGGCTGTAAAACCAGCGCATATAGCCGCGGTACAGCCCTTCTGCTTCTTCCAATTTCTTTGCATCTGTCCACAGAAGTCCGTCTACCGTGGCCAGTTCCATCTGCGTATTTCCCGTCACCGGCGCCAGATTTCCGCACTGCCCGTTCCGCACAAGCGTACGCAGGCCAAAGGGCCCGTACTTGTGCTGAATACGACAGACAGAAAGCTCCTGCAAAGGGTACCCCAGAGCATCTCCGCAGGCGCCGCCAATCATCGCGCCGCGGAACATTTCTATCTCCGTCATCTATCCTCCCTCAATCCCGCAAAACCTGATTCCAAATAAAAACACGACCAAAGAAATACGAAAACGGTTCTCCGCATTTCCAATACATAAAGAGGGAACTGCAAAAATTTCCGTAAACCCCAAAAATCCACAGAAACACTGCTGAAAAATAAAAAATAACCGTTTTATATTTATGTATATTGTATCATAATTCACTGCTTTAATCATCTAAAGATACTTCTTTGGAAGGAAAAACGTCCTTTTTCCGTTTCATTTTTTCTGCCGTGGTTAACTTTCTTTTTTCCGCTCCATCCATTAAAATGTAAATGTACTTTATTTTAAAGAAAACGAGGTCACTATGAAAAGAATATTAATCTCATTATCCGCAGCACTCCTTCTTTCTTCCGGCATTTCCCAGGCAGCGGTTCCGCAGGGAGGATATTTCCTTGACAAGAACGGCGTTCCGCTCACAGAAGAAATGCAGACAAAGCCAAGTCTGAAAAGCAATCCCATGCTTCCTCAGAGCGGTGCCGTCCATGCCGCCATGGAATCCCTTCCTCATTCTTCCGCCACAGTCATCCGGATGACCGTCACGGAAGACGGGATCCCCGCTGATGCCGTTGTCACCCAAAGCGCAGGATCCGTCGTTCTTGACGAATATGCTATGAGATGCGTAGAAGGCTGGCGCTTCAACCCCGCCAAACTGGGAGACAAGCCGGTGAGCGCTGCCGTATCCATTCCTGTGCGCTTCCTTTCCATGATGGTTTCCACACCGGCCGCTCCGTCCGACCGTCCGATGAAGAAGGCGTCTGCCGAAGTGAAAGAAGCCATAGAAAGAAATAACCATCCTGTGATCCGTGTTTCCGTCTACATCACGGCGGATGGAAAAACTGACGGCAAACCGAAAGCAGATAACGATGGAAATCTGCCGGGCAGCGATTTCAAAATCCTTTCCGGGTATGCGGAAAATTCCGTAAAAGAATGGAGCTTCACACCGGCCGTGAATCCTGATGGAGAACCCATTCCCCAGGAATTGATTGTCCCGGTGCAGTTATAATATTTCTTTATATCCTATTTCAAAATCATATCCCGTTTTAAAATAAACCCCTTTTGCCGGCAAAGCATTGTCAAAAGGGGTTTTCACTGCAATAAAAAAATCCGCCGGTCTTTCGACTGATGGAAAATGGTGCGAGCGAAGGGACTCGAACCCTTATGCGCAAGGCGCAGGATCCTAAATCCTGTGCGTCTACCAATTCCGCCACGCTCGCATATTTTCTTATTATAGTTTGTAACGGAAACAGGGTCAAGAAAAGACCGGTAAAAAACCTTCTCCGCAAAAACAGAGAAGGCATCCTGCAGAAAAATTACTTTGTTTCATCAAGAACAGCTGTGCAGTGTGGACAGCGGGTCGCATCATCGGCAATGGGTTCTTTGCAGAACTGACAGGTGCGCGCCGGTGCGGCTTCTTCTTTCGGAAAAGCCCTGTTCATCTGGCGGATCACAAGGAAAATCACGAAAGCGATGATCAGAAAATCAATGATTGTATTGAAAAACTGTCCGTAAGCGATGACAGGCACGTTCATTTCTTTGGCTTCCGCCAGTGTAGCCACCGGTGTTTTTCCCAGATTGATAAACCGATTTGAGAAATCAACACCGCCCATAATCATTCCGATGGGCGGCATGATGACATTTTCCACCAGAGAAGATATGATCTTTCCGAAAGCGCCGCCGATAACGACGCCGACTGCCATATCGACCACATTGCCCCTGACAGCAAAATCCCTGAATTCTTTCATCATGCCCATCTTATTTCTCCTTTTCATTCGCAAATATATTAATTTTTTATACTATAGCACATCCTCATCTGCATTTCTACATATTTCTATATAGCTTTATAAAATTTCCGCGCTTCGATTGTTAATCTCCTGTCACTTTCTTGCTTGACAAATAATTGTCATCAAGATACAATAGAAGCGTAAACAGAAGAGACAGCCATTGGCCGTGGCGTTTCTGCTCATTGTTGCTTCTTACACAACCTCTATGAAAAGCTTCCTTTCACCGGGAAGCTTTTTTCGTACTGCAAAAGAGAGAAACCGCCCGGGTTCCCCTCTTCTTTCATCATAGATACGGATTCTTCACTGCGCAGAATAACGCTTAACGGTTCCGCCGCGCCTGCAGCATCCCTGCCCTCAACCGTAAAAAGAATCTGTATTTTCCTATTTCTGTCTTTTCTGATCGGGGGAAACATCCCGATTGCTCATCTGCCGGCATCTATCCGCTAAAAAACAGCGGATAAGCACCCGCTGCCTTTCTGATAGCCGTTTTATTCCTTAATGAATGTATTTCCTGTCACTACAGGAACAGAGCGATCCTGCCGGACCATTTCTCCTCCCAGCGGATCGATGGCAGACGATACGGTAAGCATCGTGCAGAATGCTCCCCACACGAGAAGAACCACCTTGCTCTCCTTCAATTCCGCCGTCATCCTTCCGAAGAATCTTTTCATCGGCAGCCTGCTCCCTGCTGCGCCTCTTCTTTCTGATTCTGCCGATGTATAATGATTGGCTGCTGTCATGAACTTCATCTCCTTTATCATCCGCTCTTGTACTATTTCCTTTTCTTGGCCCCATTATACCCACATGGGTATCTACATTCAATAATCATTTGCAAAATAAAGTCCATTAATGGACAATTCACGCAGATTGTACATTGAATGGCAAAATCAGTCATATGCCTGCACAATAAAAAACTCACAGCAGATCCGTGTCAAATCTCCATATACGAAGAGGCTGCCATGAGCTGTAAAAATTTCCGGCCGGAAAAATAAGATGAAACTTCATACCGGCAAGAACATTTCCTTTCTGTTTTTCACTTATTTCCCTTGTCCGTACGTCGCATTCGGGCCGTGCTTTCTTTGGTAGTGCTCATCAAGGATGTATGCGGGAAGCGAGGCCGAAGGGTTCAATAATTTTGTTTTCAGCGCCATTTCCGCCGCCGTCTCCATGACGACCGCATGGTACACAGCATCCGCCGCGTTTTTCCCCCAGGCAAAAGGCCCGTGGTTCCGTACAAGAGCACCGGGCACGGCAAGCGGCTCGTATCCGCGGCATCGCACAGTTTCTATAATGACGGCACCCGTATTTTTCTCATAAGCGCTTTTCGTTTCTTCTTCCGTAAGCGCCCTTGTGCAGGGGATATCCCCATAAAAATAATCCGCATGGGTCGTACCGAGGGCAGGAATATCGAGTCCCGCCTGGGCAAAAGCTGTGGCATTGACGGAATGGGTATGTGTCACACCTCCGATTTCAGGAAACGCGCGGTACAGCGCCAAGTGGGTCTCCGTATCGGAAGACGGTTTCCATTTCCCTTCCACTGTTTCTCCCGTCTCCACATCGACTGCTACCATGTCGCCCGCTGTCATGCTCTCATAAGGCACACCTGACGGTTTGATGACCATAAGGCCTTTCTCCCGGTCGATACCGCTCACATTCCCCCATGTATAGATCACGACACCCCGTTTCACAAGTTCCAGATTGGCGGCGCACACCGCTTCTTTTAATGTCTCCAGCATAGAACCCTCCTGCTTTTTCCTTTTTAATAACAGTACAAGACCGCACCCTGTTATTTTATATTTTACGCTTTACGGTTTTTACCAATTCTTCCATAAATTTCTCTGCCCCGGGAGATCGTGTTTCTTTTTTGGCTGCTGCGGTATATTTCACCCAGCCTCACCATTTTGCGGATGACACTTACCATCTTCCTTATCACGGCAATAGATTCTTCGCTGTTGCTCTGAATGACGCCTTGCCGATGTCCTCACTACAGGTACAGATCCTTCACATTTGCTTCGGATGACGTTTAACGTTTTCCTCACTACAACAGCAAATCCTTTGCTGATATTTCGTATGACACCTAATGGAAAATATGCTTCGGCTTTTAACTCACAGCTAATGGCTAATGGCTAACAGCTTATAGCTGACAGCTCACAGCTGATAGCTTTTATCTTCTTCCTCCAATCGTCATTCTGAACGGTGGCAAGAATGCTTTGTGGGAAAAACGGGAAGCAGCAACATGACACCGAGTGAAGAATCTATGACTCTGATGACATCTTACCACTTTCCTCACCACGGGCATAGATCCTTCACATTCGCTTCGGATGACGATTAACGTTCCCCCCATTATGACGCCTTTTCTCCCAATCGTCATTCTGAATGGACGCAAGAATGCTGTTCGAGAAAAACGGGAAACAGCAACATGACACCGAGTGAAGAATCTATGACTCTGATGACGCCTTACCGCTTTCCTCACCACGGGTATAGATCCTTCACGTTCGCTTCGGATGACGTTTAACGTTTTCCTCACTACAACAGCAAATCCTTTGCTGTTGTTTCGTATGACACCTAATGGAAATCATATGCTTCGGCTTTTAACTCACAGCTAACGGCTCACAGCTCACAGCTGATAGCTTTTATCCTCTTCCTCCAATCGTCATTCTGAATGGACGCAAGAATGCTTTGTGAAAAAGCAGCAAAGCAGCAATATGGCACGGAGTGAAGAATCTATGACTCGGATGACGCCTTACCACTTTCCCCACCACGGGTACAGATCCTTCACATTCGCTTCGGATGACGCCTGACCGTCAGCTTATCCTCAGTCATACAAAAATACGGTACCCATCACATCTGACGAGTACCGTATTTTATGTTTCTTAAGTTATTTCCTTACCCTTGCTTTCCATTACGCTTTCGGGGAAATATGAGAACCATACACATCGCGGTAATCATTTTTCGCCTTATCGTCTTCACTGTTGACACGGACACGTTCTACCTTGTTTCTGTCATTGTCCTTGCCGGAAATGCGGTCGACACGGATACGATCCAGACGGATCTGGCGGAGTTCCGGTTCGAACTCATTCATGGCTCTATCCATATTGTCATCTACCGGCGCTCCATTCTTCAATGCACGATAGAACATCGCCGCAAATTCATAGCGGGTCATGGAACGGTCACCCTTGAATTCACCGTCCGGATAGCCTTCGATGATACCGTTTCCTGCCAATGTAGCCACATATTCATAAGCCCAGTGGTTTTCCGGCACATCGGGGAAATCCTTCTTCTTACCCATATCCAGGATGCCAAGAATAGAATTCATCTTCTGCTCCATGGTATCCAGGCGTTTCTTCAAGTCCTTGTTCTCATCACGGAGATCGACGATTTCTTTTGCCATGGCTACTTTGGATGTGGATACATGGTTGCCCTGTCCCAGCTTCACGCTAACTCCGGCATTCACCATGTTTTCACCGGCACCGAAGGAACCGCCCACGCTGAACATGGTATCTTCATTAGGGCGGTAGAATGCGCCTACCGATACGGCATGAGCATCTTTGTAGTTGCCGTAACCGGCTGCGAAATCCCACTTATCATCCGGGTCGAAATCAAGGGGATGAAGGGCTGCCAATGCTGCAGCGCCCGCTCCTACACGGTTCACACGGGTTCCCAGTTCGCCTACTTTATTGGTTACATTTTTGATATCCTGCGAAGACGCGATGCCGGAAACGGAATAGGTGCTGCCGTCATTACGAGTGAAGTTCAACGTATCCCCGCTAAGTGAAGCAGATGATGTATAGCGGTCCTGCAATCCGGTGACGGTTGCTGTCGTTCCATCACTGTTTGTCAGCGTAGCAGTACCTGCACCGTTCGAGGCATAGGTCGCCGTGCCGCCGGTTACTACCGTATCCTTGGCATTGATCGTGTATATAGCATGTCCGTCCCCAGGATCTGCCGTCTTATTCACCGACGTAATATTCGTCCCGGCCCTTACTTCTGTGGAAGCAGCCGCTACGATGGATGTTTTTGCTTTCCTCAGCTGCGCTACATTGACAGCATCAGTATCATTTGTGCCGGCTGCAACTCCGGTAATCTGGCGGGTGATACCTTTGGACGTATCGCCTACGGAAACAGCTGCTTGCGTAGATTTCCATACCGAAGATGTATCCGTGGAATTCGTACCTGTTCCGGGATCATAGCCCGCAACGCCTTTATCCACGGACGCCACAGAACCTGCGCCAAGCGCTACACCGCCTTCTTTGGTCACGTTGGCTTCACTGCCGATGGCTACAGCATTCTTGACACTGGTACTGGTACCGGCTTGAGACGAACCGATGACAACGCTGCCGTCGGCACCTGTCAGTGTTCTCTTATCCCCAAAGACAACAGCGCCATTTGTATTGGTCACATTATTTTCAGAACCGATGACGGAGACGTGATTGATATTAGTCGCTGTATTATTATAACCGGTGATCGAGTTGTAGGTACTCGGACTGCCGCTGGTACCGGTCACGGTATTGTTAACGCCAATAATGGATGTTTTCTGGGTATAATCCGCTTTGTTGCCACCGCCAATAGCTAAAGTGGCACCGCCACTTTTAGAACCTGTAATCGCAGTTCTCAATTTATCAGCAAATTCTTTTGCAGAAGAACCACTATCAGATGGTGCAGAAATATTGGTGATGGAATTGGTAATTTCATTTCCGGCACCGTAAATGAGAGATCCATTGGAATTAAAGGTGCGGTTTGCCACACCAGTAACAGTATTAGCGATACCAGCATAACGATTATTTGATGTTTTCGATTCAATACTATTCAAAGAACCTGTAATGGTGGCTCCTAAATTCTTTACCGGATTTGCCAGTCGTCCACCATTATACTCGCTGGAAATAATATTATAGACACCGGTACTTGTCGTAAAAGCGCCATTGCTGAAACTGTTGGCACCGATGGTGGTGGCATAGACATTCAACGCGTCTGTCCGCGTAGAAGCGCTGTCTACCGTGGTATCCCCCAGTGCGCCTTTGTAATTATGTGAACCGATCATCGTACTACCGGTACGGGCAAATGTATTATCACCGATAGCAACACTGCCTACGACCTTCGTCGGATCAGCAGGAATTCTAGCAGAAGAGAACCAACTTCCGCTAAATGTTGTCTGTCCAAAGGCAAAGCTGGCTTCTCCGCCGCCAGCCATATTTTCTACTTTTGCATTTTTGCCAATGGCAATGCTGCCACCCTGGCTGGCATAGTTATTGATGTTAGCACCGTTGCCTACCACAATATCACCGGTAGCGTTACTTGCACCATTGGAATAGGAAATACCTGCCCCTTTGCCAATGGCCACATTTTCTGCTTTCGGCGCGTCACTGCCCGTACATACGCCACGCCGCTGCCGGAACCTGTCGTTGTATCCGCCGCATTCGCCGTGTATCCACCCATGAGGACTCCCATCCCCACAGCTGCTGCCAGAGCGGCTTTCACTGCTTTTCCCGAAGCGCTTTTCGTGTGGCTCTTTGCCACTTCAGAAGTGACGACATAGGCATGTTTTGCCTTACTCCATACGACCTTGTAAATTTTGTTCATACTTTCCTCCCAATTTAAAGAAAATAAAAAATATAAAAGAGCTATCATGTTTTACCCTTCGCGCTCCGTCTCACCTCTCCCTGTCACACAACCGGTTTCAGATTTTAACAGACAAATTCCGCAGGTTACACAAAACTGCTTTTCTAATAATTAAATATTATAGCAGAGAATTTATCTTATTTCCACTTTTTTAAAAACTATCATGAATAATTAAGAAACAAGGTTAGTTGTAAAATGAAATCAGACACTAAACCGCAACAGCAAATCGGGTAGTTACACAGGAAAACATTTCATTCTGTATTCTTCATCCCCCTCCCGCAAGTGAGTATCCCCAAGATCTACAGCATCGATGATGATCACAACTTCATGCGCCGCTTAGCGTCTTTGAAATCGGCGCCTTCCTAAACCCGCAAGGGCAAGACGTTTCATTTATTTTCAAAATCGTTCACCTGCTTTCTTTATAGACAATAGAAAATCATGCCTCCTGAATTCTATCGCATATTCATGGAGGCATGATTTCATACTACATGGAAATTATTTTACAGGATTATCTATTGTGAATAACACGTACACGTTCGATTGTCGGTTGTCCTGCTTTGTTCTGCGCAATCGTGTCCACGCGGAACCGTTCCAATTCAGGTTCAAATTCCTTGAGCATTCTAGCAGGTACTTCGAATCCTCTCTGCATCGCGCGGTATACAATAGCACCGAATTCATAACGTGTCATCATACGGTCGCCGCCAAAGTTTCCGTCAGGATACCCTTCAAGGATACCATTCCCCGCAAGGGTGGCGATATATTCGTAAGCCCAGTGGTTCTCCGGTACATCAGGGAAGAGCTTGATCTTCATCGGATCCAACGCCTGTCCCTGAACGACCTGGCCAAGCGCGCCGCGCAGCTGTTCCACTTCCTTACGGAGGTCTTTGATTTCTTTCGCCATTGCCACTTTTGATGTGGATACATTGTTGCCCTGTCCCAGTTTCAAGCTGACGCCGGCATTCACCATATTCTCTCCGCCGCCAAAGGAACCTCCCACACTAAACATGGTATCTTCATTCGGACGGTAGAATACGCCGATAGCCCCCGCATTGGCATTTCTGTAATGTCCATAACCGGCTGCCACATCCCATTTATCATCGGGATCGAAGTCCAGCGGATGGAGGGATGCCAAGGCGGCTGCCCCAGCGCCAACTTTGTTCACACGGTCCCCCAGCTTGCTGATGCTCTGGTTTGTCTGGAACAGCTGGGAACCGTTCACCGCATCTTTGCTGGTCGGGCTAATATCGCCGGGCGCCACATTGGTGATCTTCTTATCTCCCGCATCTACACCGTTTTTGGTGATGGAAGGCCCGTTATTGATAGTCAGTCCGTTATCATTAATCGTGGTATCTCCCGTCTTGACGGTCGTGGCATTGACAGTCTTGGCATTCACTGTATCGGAATTTACCGTAGTGATATTTCCTGTCTCGGCAGTAACTGTCTTTGTCATCACAGTTTCCAAACCTTTCAGGTCTTTGGCCATGCGGACTTTCAGGTTGTTATTGCCGTCGGATACGACGCCAAGGTTGTCTTCTGTGGTCAGTTTGTTTGTGTCTGTAATGCCTCCGACTACGTTCACCTGTTCGTTCAGTTTCTTCTTGATGACCGCTCCTGTATCACCGCCATACTTCATGCCATCATTTAAGGTAGCCACTTCTTCTTTGCTTCCGTCCGGTTTCTCGTATACGATACGGGTCGTGGTCGTACCCGGCGCGCCGTCTACTCCGGGCTTGCCATCACGGGTAACGGAAATATTTGTCGTTACGCCGTCTTTACCATTAATACCGATTTTACCATCTTTGCCGTCTTTACCTGTAGCAACAATAGTTTCGCTTTTCAGGTTCTTGTCCAAGCCAACAATCATTTCACCGTTGCTATTCACCATGGTCTTGATGTTGGAAGAATCATATTCCGTATCCGCCTTCGTACCGGTGCCCTTGATGGTCATGGTTTCATTCAGTTTTTTAGCTACGGTACCGGTATTTCCTGCAAACTTGAGCCCATCATCCAGGGTAGCGACGTCATGCTTATCACCATTCTTTTCTTCGATGATCAGACGTGTGATATTCGTTCCGTCAACGCCGGGTTTACCATCACCACCTTTAATGGTAAGTCCGTTAGCGCCGTCCTTGCCATTCAAACCGATGGAGCCATCTTTGCCGTTGATGACCACAGCAGAGCCATCTTTACCGTTGACTCCGATGGAGCCGTCTTTGCCGTTCGCGCCTTTTTCACCAAGATTGATGTTATCTTTTACATTGACTTTATACGGATTGGCTGCTGTTCCGTCGCCTTCAACGGTGGTATTCTTTCCGTCTACCAGCTTGGTCGCATTGGCTGCGATCTCGTCTTTCAGCTGATCTACATTGACCGCATCTGTACCGGCCGTACCTTTTGCCACATTATGGATCTGGTTGCCGCCATTATTCAGTCCGTCCGCGGTTAAAGAAACATTTGTCTTACCGGGTCCCGGTGTCTTCGGCGTAATGGTAATGCCACCGGCGGTGACCTCCGTCTTATTCCCGGTGCTGTCGGTAATGGTCGTACCGGCTCCGTTGGTTACTGTCGTATTTCCTGCCGCGTCTTTTGTCGTCACACTGTTGACATTAATATCGTCTTTCAATGCCACTTTGACCTTGCCGCCCTCGACTTTGGTGGTAATATTTTTTCCATCACCTACAACTTCCACATCACTACCGAGGTCTTTATGCACTTTTTGTCCATCTTCCGCCTGGATACCGAAGCCCTTTTGAATAAGATCAGAAGACTGAGCCTTCAGTTGGCTGACATTGACCGCATCCGTATCGGCTGTGCCTTTTTCTACATTATGGATCTGGTTGCCGCCATTATTCAGTCCGTCCGCGGTTAAAGAAACATTCGTTTTGCCGGGTCCCGGTGTCTTCGGCGTAATGGTGACACCTCCGGCGGTGACTTCCGTCTTATTTCCGGCACTGTCGGTCACAGTCATACCGGCTCCGTTGGTTACTGTCGTATTTCCTGCCGCATCTTTTGTCGTCACACTGGTCAGATCTTTCAGCTCTTTGGCAAGTTTGACGTTGAACTTGTTATTCGCCGCATCGGCTACCACGCCGATATTGTTATCACTCAGTTTGCTGCCGTCAGCACCGCCCAAGATGGACATCACCTGGTCAGATCCCCGTTTAACCACATTGACGTCTGCCGCACTTGTCGCACCGATAGTGGAATTGTCTCCGCCAAAACGGAGCGGACGGGTCATGGTATAGAGCTGGCTTCCATTGACTGCATCCGTACTCTGCGGAGCAACCAATCCGGCCGCCACGTTTTGAATACGGCGTTCCTTGCCTTTAGCTCCTACCGTGACAACACCTGCCGGTGTGCCGCCTGCATAGGCATAAGTGCCATCACTGTTATAAACTGCCATGCCTTTGGTGGACGCGCCATCTGCCACATAAGCGGAGCCGCTCCCCAGATATACGGAATTCCCCATGGTGGCATTCACATTGCTGCCCAATATCTGGGTATTGGACAAATCAAGCGCTTTATTTGATGTGTCTATCGTATTATTATTCCCGACAATCTGGACATCTGTAAGATTCTTTGTATTATTTTTTGCCTTTACCGTGTTCTTTGAACCGGTAATCGTGATACCGGATACCTTGCCGGCATCATCCTGCGTCGTTGTATCCGTATCGCCGCTGACTGTATTATTATTCCCTGTCAGCATGATATCCGTTAGCCCTGTTGCCGTTTCTTTTTTGACGATGTTACTGTTTCCGGTTACTCTGTTATTCTCACCGTCCAACGTATTTTCATTTCCAAACACACCGGAATTGACCGCCGTGATATTTGAACCATTACTTGCTACCGGAGTTGTGGGGGCACTGTTCCGTGCGCCGATGACATATGTCCCTGCTCCATTGACAGTGTTGGCCGTACCGATTGCACCGGAAGATTCTCCTGTAGCACTTGCCGTTGTACCTATAGCCAAAGCATCATTCGCCAATGCATGTGCCCGATCACCCAAAGCTACCGCGCTCCGGCTGTTACTCTTAGCTTCACTGCCTATTGCTACTGCTTTATCATCAGAGGCTCCGGCGGCATAACCGATAGCCACTGCCTTATCCACACTGGTCCCGCCATTCTTTATGGTGGTGACGGCACGGGTACCCATGGCAATAGAATGATTCCCTTCCGACTGTGCTCCTGCACCAATGGCCATATTGTATTTATAACCGGAAGCCGCCACAGTCTGCGTAATGGTAGGTGTACCACCATTTATTTCCTCATAGCCGGTTCCCAGGGCGATGCTGCCTTCTCCCTGTGCCTCCACATTATTCCCAATGGCCGCGCTGCGTTTTTTCAACGCTTTGGCGCCAACTCCTGCTGCCATAGAATCTTCGCCGGCAGCCCCGTCATTATTGTAATTATTCGCATTTGTGGACTTCACAGAGTAATAATGAGTCTTTGCCTGATCCACGGTTTCGTTCAACTGATTAACATTAACCGCATCTGTTCCCGATGTACCTTTAGCCACATTGTGAATTACGGTTCCTTTGTTATTGGTATTCTTTAAAGTGATACTTTCTCCCTGCCCGGTAGTTACAGTATCATAGTAGACTCCTGTAGTCGTCGTACTGGTAATACTGGCATTCACCTGCCGGACCGTTTCATCGATGGATTTCTTCAGCTGTGCCACTGTAACGGCATCCTGATCCTGCGCGCCATCCGCTACATTCGTAATACGACGCAATGCTGCCGCCGTACCAACTGAAACACCTGTGGAAGGAGCGGCAGTCCCTGTCAGATAACCAGTACCGCTAATCATGGCCGCGCTGGCTTCCGAACCATTACCGATGGCAATGTTCCCGCCGGAAGCCTTTGCCCCTTGTCCCAGCGCCATGCTGGCCGCGTCTTCCGCCAATGCATTAAACCCGGCAGCTATGGATCCATTTCCTGCTGCCTGCGCATGAAAACCAAGCGCCAACGCGTCATCAGCGGCTTTCGTATCACTGCCGACTGCTGTCGCCTGGAGGCGGGACACCAGGGTAGTATTCTTATTAGCATTATATCCAATGGATACATTTTTCCCAATAGAAGGATTACCGGCAGTACCTATATTCGTCCCTGCCTCTACACCAATGGCAATATTATAATTGCTGGATACATTTCCGCCCGCCTTGGTGCCGATGGCAATATCATGCTGTCCATCCACATTTTGTCCGGCTTCGTCACCAATAGACACATGCGAGCCCTTCGTTCCCAATACATCACCAATCATGCCCTTACCGGCACCAATACCGACAGACACAGATCTGCCGGCTGCCGCGCCGGCCTCATCACCGACAGCAACAGAACTGGAACCGGCTGTCTGACTGGCATTCCCAATAGCAACCGCATTTTTTCCTTTTGCTTCCGTTCCCTGACCAACAGATACGGCATTTTCTCCTTCGGCCACAGCAGAAGTACCGGCTGCCAGACTGTTTTTGCCTTTAGCAGCCGCTTCTTTGCCGATCGCCGTTGCGGCTTCCTTACCGGCCTGGGCACTTTCGCCAACAGCAATCGCACTGTGACTGTTTTTGGCAACAAAAGCACCGTGCCCGATAGCTGTCGCATTATTAGAAGACACCGTCTTTGCCGCTGTTCCAATCGCCATACTGTTGTTATTAACTATACGATTGCCGCCATCATTTTGAACAACCGCTCCATCTCCCAACGCAATAGAAGAATTACCACGGGCATTGGCTTTATTCCCGACAGACACACTATTCTTGCCGCCGCCGACAAGTACGACCGTGCTGTCTCCATCCGGTGTCATACCGCTGACAGCACCGTTAATTGCCCCATGGCCGATGGCCACGCCATTTACTGCATTAGAAACGTTTCTGGAAGCATGCCCTACCGACACGGAATCTTCGGCTTCTGCTTTGGCCTCCACCCCCATTGCCATCGCATTATCTTTGGTGGCTCTGGCCTGCGTCCCTACCGCGACAGCATCCGAGCCAACAGCTGAAGCATCTGCCCCCGTGGAATTGGCACGGAAATACTTAATCCCCGGTTTTGCAGCATCAAGTCCCAGGCTATTTGTCAGTGCTGTGAGCGTGTTGATTTTTAATGTATTATTGCTGATATTGCCGGCGTTTGTGCTGATATTGGTAGCATTCGTACTGATATGGGTAGCATTATTGTTGATATTGCCGGTGTTGGTATTCACCTGCGTACTTAATGTAGCCAAATCACCCGTCGTGGCCAGCCCGGTCGTTGATATGGTAATCGTCTTGGTTGCCGGATCCTTAGTTACGGTGATATGGGTACTGCCGTTCAATGTATCCCCATCATTGACTGTAGCCGCCTCACTGCCGACAAAACCGCCAAAGCCCAGCATCGCCGTTAAAACCGCAGCCAGCGCAGATTTATATGCTTTATTCCCCTTATTTTTGCTGCTGCTGGCGGCAATTTCTGGAACTACCACATAACTGTTCTTCACTTTGCTCCAAATGACTTTGTAAATTTTGTTCATATAACCCTTCCTCTCTACATACCCAAAAAATATAATGCTATATCAAAAATTTATTTATATGATCCGGCAGATCTCCTACACCTCCTTCTATACTTCTCATCATATTTACCAGCCTTTATAAAAACACAAGATTTTTCACTGATGAATATTTATCTACCGGTTCAGTGCCATTTCATTCATATAATGTAAACAGCTGTGCTCTTAATTTTTGCAATAACAGTACAGCTGTCCTTACTTTAATTCCAAATGCCTTTATGAATATGATTCATATCAATATTTCTTAAGAATGGAGATGAATTTCGGAGCGATCGATTATTTCCAAGGCATTCCTAAAAAGCTACCTTATTCTCCATATTTCTGTTCAAGTCCACTTTAATAAAAGAGTTTCCTTATTTCCCGTCATGTGTATGTCGTTACATACTGTAACAGCATACATACAAAATGGCCCAATCATATAATTCTAAATTTCAAATCGACTCCCAAAAAAAAAGCTCCTCCAACGGCATATCCGTTTTTAGAATCATTTTAATCTTCACAGCCTCCTTAAAATTAATTCCATGACGGTTTTCCATTTTCAACAGCAGCATTTCCTGCTTGATCCCCATTTCTTTTGACAGTTCTTCAAGGCTCATCTCCTGTTTTGCCAATTCTGCCATCAGATTTTTATACACGTTCCTCTCTCCCTTTAATTTGAAATTTCAAATTATTATATCATTATAACTTTTTATTACTAAAAAATCCACATCCCACTCCTGATTCATTGAAATTTCGATATTATTTATGTAAAATCAACAGTAAGGAGGCGATTATGACAAAAGAGGAATATTTGAAAAAGCTGATCCTCCAACGATGGACACTGAAAGATTTCGCCGCAAAGATCAATATGCCATATGGAACTCTATATTCCATTCTGAAGAATGTAGATGGCGGATCCATGTACAATATAGTAAAAATCTGCAGTGGTCTGCACCTTTCCACTGACGAACTGTCTCAGATAGGAAAGCCCCGGAATTATATCCTGCAGGAAGATAGAAGTACGTACAATACAAAAGAACTACCGGATCTGAGATCCATCTTGAGCAGCACATTTCTCTTCAATGGAACGGAATATACTCTCTCAGAGAAAAAACAGGACATGCTGTCTCAAATCATCCAAGCTGTACTGAGCGAAAAAACATAGTAGATCCCGTATCGCACTTTTCTCGGAAAATAACGGAATTACCAGCTTATTTTATCCAAGCCGGCAGGCGTAAACACACATAGCACTTCCACATCCATTTCCTATGTATTCATACATTTACTTTATCAGTACAATTATTTATCTTCTGCCCCAACCAAGCGGGTCTCGGTTTTCTATACCATAATCTTCACATAGTGCTACCTGAAGGTAATCATAGAAGAATCACGGGCAATAAGCTTTCCTCAAACAGAATCACCCCCGCAAAACCCAAAGCGTCAAAAATATATCCTCACAACACAAAAAGCGTTCCTTCCCAGATATACAATTAGGAAGAAACGTTTTTATTTTTATACCTTATATGTACAATATGGGTTGTGCCAATAATTTTTCACAAATTCAGACATATCATCGGTAATGGATCAAATCAACCGGTACTTTCCTATTCAGAAACTCCCCTTCTTTAGAAAGCAAAGTTTGAGGCAAATCAAGCCGGCGCCTTTCTTGCCAATTCAGTGCACTTATTATTATGCGCCCGATGACCAACGAAGCCGAAACGGATACTCGCATGCCAAGATGATTCAACCCGTAAAAGAATATTTAGCTTATAGCTAACAGCTCACAGCTGATAGCTTTTATCTTCTTACCGGCTTCCCCACCACGGTGACAGATTCTTCGCCGGCACTTTGGATGACGTCTTACCGGCTTCCTCACCACGGCAGCAGATCCTTCACGTTCGCTTCGGATGACGATTAACATTTCCCTCATTATGACGCTTTGCCGTCCGCCGTCATTCTGAACGGTGGCAAAAATGCCTTGTGGGAAAGACGGGAAACGAAACAGTGACACAGAGTGAAGACTCTATTATCCTCATGACATCTTACCGATTCCCTCACCACGGGTACAGATCCTTCACGTTCGTTCAGGATGACGTTTAACGTTTCCCTCACTATGACGCCTTATACCATCCGCAGTCATTCAGCACTTTTAGCTGACAGCTGACAGCTCACAGCTAACGGCTAACAGCT
>ENA-ORNZ01001453-ORNZ01001453.1-human-gut-metagenome-genome-assembly--contig:-NODE-1453-length-21404-cov-4.420348_pt1 | contig 21404 bp, 17 predicted proteins | sample MGYA00242124_ERZ509040 | MGnify/ENA primary metagenome ERZ509040 (study PRJEB26280, sample SAMEA2338733) | human gut metagenome | biome: human gut; feature: human-associated habitat; material: faeces... | reverse complement strand
CTTTAATGTTTAATTTATAGTTTCTTTACCATAGACTTTGAGTATATAAGATATCATAACAATCAAATAGTTCCCGTCCACAACACGCGTTTTATTCATCATTTTTGACCGATCGCTGATTCGCCGACATTCCTTGTATAACTCGCTTATGGAAGTCCAAAATGACTTCCATATCGCTCAGACAATACACCATGTCGGCTGCGAATCGGTCAAAAATAATGATAAAACGCTAATCGTTGTGGACGGGAACTATTTGATTGTTATGATATCTTACATACTTGAAGTTTATTGGAAAGAACTATTGAATAATAAAATGTGTTGGTTATATCACAACTGTTTCCCTAAAACTAATACTGTCCTCTTTAATGTATTATTTTATGAATCACATTTTTTACTATTTTAAATATAGCTGTATATAGTACCACTCCAATAACTACTGTAATCAGCTGTATGATTAAATCTGGTATTAACATTTCTTCGCCCCCTCTATTCGGCTTCTTCTGCTTCCCAGATGATGATGTTTCCTTCATCTTTGCCGGAATGTTCTTTTTTTAACTGCTTAACTTGTTGCTTTGTCACTTTTCCTTTGGCTTTGTCTTTGATCGTTACGCCTTGGTATTTGTTTGTTGTGACTTTGTCTTCGCTTTGTTTTGCGGTGTTGGTTTTGTTTTGTCCATAGATTGTACCTGCGCCGTATAACGCAGCTGTTAAGCATACCCCTGCAAGTAGTATTGATAATTTTTTCATATCTTATTTTCCTTAATGTTTCATACTATAGCATATCATATTTTTCATGGAATATCAAATCCCTAATATCTAATAGTTTTTCGACTTATTACCGCACACACAATGGATGCAGCAAGCATTGGTATAATACTATCTTGACTTAAAATCTGAATAAAATTTCCAATGAAGCAAACAATCATAAATATACTGATTATTTTCGCTGTTTTAGCACCATAGTCTTTTGGATGTCTATGTGCTATAGCCCAGCTGATGACTGCTAGTATTATACATGGGATCATTGTGTAATGGATGCCGTTATATGACAATATATATCCACTATTTCCTGACCAACTGTTGAGACTCAAACTATCCAAAATCATATCTCCAATTGACACCGTCTTCTCATAAAATGGGATACTTAGAAATCCATTGATCATAACCAGTACCAATGCCTCTGTTCCAAATCCTAATTGCTTTTTCAAAAGAATTTTTTGCAACAGGTTCTCTAGGATATACCCGATCAGAAATCCTAATGTATTAAAAATGATATCATCAATATCACCAATTCTTCCTGCAAATACAACTTGTACAAACTCAATCATCAAAGATATCAATGCCCCTGCAATTATTGCTTTTCCATAGTTCCATTTTATTTTCTTTATAAATATGGGAACAAAAAGTCCCATTGGCAGAAACATTAATGTATTTAACAGCATCAATTTCCAGCTTTCATTCACAAATGGTACAATATTCCAGGCTGTAAATCCTCCATATGACCATGATGTGATGTCTAATACTCTCGTGACCATGCCAACGGTTGCTATGTAAACCAAAAATATGTATTTTATGATCCATCCTGGCTGACATATAATCTTTTTATTATATCGTAAATAGTAAATTGTGCTTATGACTGCAAATGCAATCGTTGCCATAACAATAGCTTGAGCTAGATAACTACTCCCAAGCAGAATCTTCTCCATCATGTTCTTTTCTCCTTTAATCCAATCATTCCTGCACATAACAAAAATACTATTATCATATAAGCCACAAAATCAGAAGAATATATTTGAATTATTTTTATGTGTTTAGGAAACAAGAACCGCAAAAATACATTTGCAAATATACTCCCACTTGTACATAGGGCTACTGTTTTATATACCAATGTTTTCACTTTTCTTGTATTCACAGCCAGTACTTTATATACAACGATGAATTCTAGTAGCAAATTTAAACTCATGAATATCAATGCTTTTTCAGTTGTCATTGGTAATAAATTATTTGATTTCCATTTCATCTGCGGTATCACATAACGATAACCTGTCTCCCTGCGTATTCTTTTTAGCAAATTACTTATTTGACGATACTCTTTCTCATTCTTATAACAAAAATAACCTGAACATTTTACTGACATTAATATTTTTTCATTCTCTTGTTTCATTGTTTTCATTTTACTTACTGTTGGCATAATCAATGTTTCATCAAGATTTAATTCCGATGACAACCTAGTATTCTTATGTAAAAACCCAACAATTTTAAACGTACAATTTTCAGTTCCCAAATATCCTGCCTTAATTTTCTGATTCAAATGGAAAACTTTTTGATAATCATATCCTGCAATTAATGGAATCTCTTGATTCAAAGGTCTTTGATACTCTTTTAAAGTAAAGCAACGACCTTTTTCAATATGTTGTTCTATCTTCTTTTCACTTATCATTTTCTCTGGCATCTGAAGTACAGTTAAATTTGTAAGATATCCATCTTCCGTTTTGTCATTATATGATCCAGATGCAAGTTTTTCATTCCCACGAAAATATTCATGATAAGATAGAATCTGTCTGGAATATTCTCTGTATAACTCTGCTTTTTCTAATTCTTTATATACTTTTTTTAAAATACTGAGAGAGTTTTTCTGATGAAGGAATTCCATATAGCTAGAATTTCTATTATCATATTCATCTGATAACTTCCATACTCCAGGGTATTCTATCTCCACTTGTTCATTATGACGATCAATCTTATTTTGATACGAATATATAATAATTCCCAGTAAACACCCAATGCTTAATATATAAAATACCATAAAACGAACTATGTATTTCATGATTCAAATCCATAGTAAACATGTGCATAATACATATCAAGAAAACAACTCATTTTTTTATCCCAATCTGTATCTACACTAACTTTTCCACTTCCCCAAGTTCTTCCACTCTCTTTATCATGTGAAGTTTTATTGGTAAATAATACAACATTGGCATAATGATATTTTTTAGAATCAACATATCCTTGAGCCTTTCCTTTAAGATATCCTTCCTTCCAATATTTTTTATTTTCTTTTGCCTCTTTTTTGGTTATTTCCTTTGTAACCGTCCATGATTTTGAACTTTTTATTCTTTTATCCATTGCATATGTGTTCACTGTAAAACTTAAGCTTAACAAAAATACCATTGCAAAACTTAATAACTTCTTATTCATAAAAACTACCTTTCTTTCTATTGTTATTATTACCAAACTAAATTATACTAATATCTATCCATATAATACAATATCCTTTTTTAAGGATTCTCTGGTTGCCGCCATCTGTGTTATATGGATTTTTTATAAACCATTAAACCATTGTTCTCACCTTCCTCTCTGTTTCACTGTATTTTTATTTAAATAGCCTAATAGCTATAAAAACCACTTACTTTTACCGCCCTACCTGATTTATTACTCACAAAAACTTTATATGTTCCTGTCTTTGGTGCCAATATCGATGTGTCGATTTTTTTCTTAACTGATATATTCTTTTTTGTTCCTTGTTCATCTATAATTCCAACTTTTACATTTTCTATATTAGAAATATTAATTTTTATTGTTATATCTTTTCCTTTTTTCATCTGAAATGAACGAGTTCTCTTTTCTAATTTATTCTTAATAGTCCATGACATTGGTTCTAAAATTAAAGTCTGTATTGACAAAAAATCATCGTCATATTCAATTGTCATATCTTCTTGTATTATTTGACAATCCTTATCTTTTTCTTCCGCAAACGTTATTACTGACGTATTTAACATTAAGATCATTGCCAAAAAACAAATTACATATTTCCTCATTTATCATTTCTCCACACAAATCGCTATTCCTATTTTTATCTTCTTTTTATAACGATTTTCAACGAATACTTTATATTTTCCATCTTTTTTCACATAAAAGTCATGTATAATATCGACCGCATGCATCACATATCGTTCTTTTCCTGTCTCATCTATAATTCCTGCCACAAAATCCTTATCGTCTCTTTGTATTTCTTCAGATGAAAAAACGGTCAGCTCAATTCTCTCACCTTTTTTTAATCTCAGCTCTTTTGTTTCTAACCTTGTTTTGGCGTTTAATGGCTGAACTACATCTATTTCTTCTCCTTTTTTGATATTTTGTTTTAGCTTTGTAACTGCTAAGTTTGTCCCGATCCTTTTTGCAGTATATTCTTTCAAATCCATTGTATATTCTGTCTCTTCTTCAGGAAGATCCTCTTCTATTTCCGTTGCCCAGACTGTTTCTACATAAATTTTATGATAGCCGATCGTGCTTAGAATAATTACCGCAACGACCACAAAGGATAATCCTATACAAAGGAATGTTCCTGCCATTACATTCCTTGTGTTTTTGTTTTCAATTGATTTAATTCTCAAAATTCGTGTCTTTAATTGGCTTTTGTCTTCTCCTAATGCTGCGCACAGATATGCACCTTTTGCAAATGGTGATATCCCGATTTCACAGATCGTCGTAAAATATCTTTTTTTGCTTTTCATAATTGTGGTTGATTCTAAATCGCAGTATGTTTCATTCCAGCTGTCTACGTCCATATCTAATTGCTTTACCAATGGATTCCACCAATGAATGACCCTTACAAGTCCGCATAACTGTTTCCACAAAATATCTTTGTGCTTACAGTGAATCAACTCATGGATGCATATAATCTTTAATTCTTCTTTGTTATATTCTCTTTCTGGAAGCAAAATCATCGGTTTTAGAAATCCGCAAATAATCGGTACTGCCAACCCATATACGGTTTTAATTTCGACATTTCTACGAACACCTACTTCTTCTTTCCATTGATTCTTACAATCTAAAATAGATTTACTGCATACACATGCCCTCTTTCGTAATTGATTCATTTGTGTCTGAATACGTATTGTTTTCAGTATAGCTTTTAAAAATCCAATCGTCCAAATGATTCCTACAACAAAAAATACCCATCCTACCAATGGAGACAGTGCAAACATTGTATAATCTTCTTCATATACATAATAAATGAAATAGATCAATACAATTACGATTGGCATCAGAAATGATAAAATTGCTCCTCTTAAAACAGTAATGCACATACTGATCAGTCCTTTTCGCTCTAGTTGTTGCCTTATCTTGCGAAAGCAAAGATACGAAATACTTCCCACCAAACCATTCAGCAGTATCATACTGATGACATAAATATATATTTTTTTAATCATCCAAATCATTGATCAAATCCTTTAATTCTTCTTTTTCTTCTTTTGATATTGTATGTGTTAACGTCTGAACCAATTCCTTCACCGACCCATCATGCCAAAAATCCTTCATCAATTCCATCTGTTCTTCACGATACATTTCTTCTGTGATCTTTGCTGTGATATAGCTGTAATTGCCTTTCACTTGTGTATCTACAAATCCTTTTTTCTTTAATTTTGTGATATATGTCTTTACTGTGCTTCTTGTATATTTCCTGTCATATACTTGATCTAGATAATCAATAATTTCATATACCGTAATCCCATCCCCAAGTTTCCAAATACTTTTCATGATAAGTATTTCTACTTCTGATAATTCTATTAATTTCATTGTTCTTCCTTTCATTTAGACTGGTTATTATTGTAATCATTATATAGATCAAACCTATCTTTGTCAAGATTAATTATAATTATAATCAATTTGTATACAAAAACTATCTTTGATTTTTCACTTTTGTCTTTTTCTCAGCCTTCGCATATCCATTTTTATTGACTCATACATATTCAACACGCTAAAAAAAGCCAAATAAAAAATCCGACCCAAGGAAGTCTGGTCAGATTTTCTAGCTTTGTTATGTTTTGTTTTTGTTTTATGTTAGTTAGTCTTAACTAACTGTTATTATAATATCCTATCTTGGATGTTTTGTCTACCTTTATTTTTGAGAAACTTTCTCAATACCAAGGATCTTTTCTGCCTTTGCTACAGCTTCTTCGCTTGGCGGATTTACGCCTTCTAATGGGTATTTTATCCCTAATTTTTCCCATTTAAAGAGTCCAAGTGTATGGTATGGCAAGATTTCTACTCTCTTAACTGTTTTTAGTCCATCGATAAAATGTTTTAAGTCTGCTAGTCCTTTTTCATCGTCTGTTAAATCTGGCACTAGCACGTGACGGATCCACAGATCTACTCCGAGGTCTGAGATTTCCTGTGCCATTGCTAAAATATTACTGTTTGGACAGCCTGTCAATTTCTTATGTTTTTCCTCGTCCATTTCTTTTAAGTCTAGAATGACAAGGTCAGTGTATTTCATTAATTCTAACCATTTGCTGTGAAATGGTTCTTCTTTTGTATATGGATTAGCAGAGGTATCAAGTGCAGTATGGATTCCTTCTCGTTTTGCCAATTTAAAAAATTCGATCAAGAACTCGATCTGTAGAAGGGGTTCTCCACCGCTGACTGTAATTCCTCCATCACTTCCCCAGTACATGCGGTAACGCAAAGCCCTCTTTAAGAGGGCTTCTGCCTGCCAGTCTTCACCACAGTTTTCCTGCCAAGTCTCCGGATTGTGACAATATTTGCATCTCATCCGGCAGCCTTGCATGAAAGCGATAAACCGCACACCGGGACCATCCACGAGACCAAAAGTCTCGATGGAATGGATTTTTCCGGTTATTTTTTCATTCATAGTTCTATTCCACTAATTTAAATTACATTGTTGCATGACATGTTCTGGAAATAACGTCCATCTGCTGTTCTCTTGTTAAGTCGATGAATTTTACTGCATATCCAGATACACGGATCGTAAAGTTTGCATATTCTTCTTTTTCAGGATGTTCCATCGCATCGATCAGTTTTTCTTTACCAAATACGTTTACATTTAAGTGGTGAGCTCCCTGATCAAAGTATCCATCCATAACATTTACAAGATTGTTGATCCTTTCGCCTTCTTCATGTCCTAATGCATCTGGGTTGATCGTCTGTGTATTAGAAATACCATCTAATGCCCATTCATATGGAAGTTTAGCTACAGAGTTTAAGGATGCTAATAATCCATTCTGTTCTGCTCCATAACTTGGGTTTGCTCCTGGTGCTAAAGGTTCTCCTGCTTTTCTACCATCTGGCATTGTTCCTGTTGCTTTTCCGTATACAACGTTAGATGTGATCGTAAGGATAGATGTTGTAGGCTCAGAATTACGATATGTATGATGTTTTTTGATCTTCGCTAAGAAGGTTCTTAACAGCCATACTGCGATATCATCAGCTCTGTCATCATCGTTTCCGTATTTAGGGAAGTCTCCTTCGATTTCATAGTCTACAACTAATCCATCTTCATCACGGATCGCTTTTACTTTTGCATATTTGATCGCACTTAAAGAGTCAACTGCATGAGAGAATCCTGCGATTCCTGTTGCGAATGTTCTTTCAAGTTCTGTATCCATTAATGCTAATTCCGCTGCTTCATAGTAATATTTGTCATGCATATACTGGATCAAGTTTAATGTGTTCACATAAAGATCTACTAACCAGTCCATCATAACATCATATTTCTCCATAACTTCGTCATAGTCTAAATATTCAGACATGATTGGTTTGTAAGAAGGTCCTACCTGCTGTTTTGACTTGCAGTCCACACCACCGTTGATCGCATATAATAAGCATTTTGCAAGGTTTGCTCTTGCTCCGAAGAACTGCATTTCCTTACCAGTCTTAGTTGCAGATACACAGCAGCAGATCGCATAATCATCTCCCCATACTGGTTTCATAACATCATCATTTTCGTACTGGATAGAACTTGTACGGATAGAGATATCAGCTGCATATTTCTTGAAGTTTTCTGGAAGATCAGAAGAATATAATACAGTGATGTTTGGTTCTGGAGATGGTCCCATGTTCTCTAATGTATGTAAGAAACGGAAGTCTGTCTTTGTAACCATGGAACGTCCATCTACACCGATACCAGCAAGGTCAAGCGTTGCCCATACTGGGTCTCCTGAGAATAACTGGTTGTAAGAAGGAATTCTTGCGAATTTTACCATTCTGAATTTCATTGTTAAATGATCGATCATTTCCTGAGCTTCTTCTTCTGTGATGATTCCTTTGTCAAGGTCACGCTGGATATAGATATCAAGGAATGTAGCGACACGTCCGATACTCATGGCAGCTCCATTCTGAGTTTTGATCGCTGCTAAGTATCCAAAGTACATCCACTGGATTGCTTCTTTTGCAGTTTTTGCTGGTCTTGAAATATCAAATCCATAGATCTGAGCCATTTCTTTCATACCTTTTAATGCTTTTTTCTGTTCTGCAATCTCTTCACGAAGACGGATCACATCATCTGTCATAACACCGCATCCACAGTTTGCAAAATCATTTTCTTTTTCTTCTAATAAGTAGTCAATTCCGTATAAAGCAACACGACGATAATCACCTACAATACGACCACGTCCATAAGTATCTGGAAGACCTGTGATGATCTTGTTATGTCTTGCTTTTTTCATTTCTGGTGTGTAAGCATCGAAAACAGCTGTGTTATGAGTCTTTGAATATTTTGTAAAGATTTCATGTAATCTTTCGCTTGGTTCATAACCATAGTTACGGCAAGATTCTTCTGCCATTTTGATACCACCATATGGCATAAATGCACGTTTTAATGGTTTGTCTGTCTGAAGACCAACGATCTGCTCCAAATCTTTTGTTTCTTCACTGATATAACCAGGTCCGTGAGAAGTTAAAGAAGATACGATATCTGTATCCATGTCAAGAACTCCACCTTTTTTTCGTTCTTCTTTCTGAAGTCCCTGTAAGATACCCCATAGCTTATCTGTTGCTTCTGTAGATCCTGCAAGGAAGCTTTCGTCTCCATCATAAGGTGTGTAGTTTTCCTGGATGAAATCTCTTGTATTGATTTCTTCCTTCCAGATTCTACCTTTAAATCCTTCCCATTCTTCAAACTGTTTCATTTTGAAAACTCCTCCATTTCTTTTGGATTAAAATTATTATAAAAACTCCTTTGGTTAGCTCTATCTAACTCAATTACATTATAGCAAAAATAAAATTGAATACAATATACTTAACCGATAAACTTTCTCGTTAAATAAATAACAACTCCTGTTTTTCATATTTTTTTGCATACAAAAACAGTATATGGTCCAAAAAATTATACTTCAGACCATATACTGTTTTTCATGTTCAATGACTATATAAAGAAACTTTTTAGTGATGGAATAATCTGATTCCTGTAAATGCCATTGCCATGTTGTACTTATTACAGCAGTCAATGACAGCGTCATCTCTTACAGATCCACCTGGCTGTGCGATGTATTTTACACCACTCTTATGTGCTCTCTCAATGTTATCAAAGAATGGGAAGAATGCATCAGATCCCAATGTAACATCTGTTAACTTATCTAACCATTCTCTCTTTTCTTCCTTTGTAAAGACCTCTGGTTTCTCAGTGAAGATGTTTTCCCATGCTCCGTCTGCTAAAACATCCATGTATTCATCTCCAATGTAAAGATCGATCGCATTATCTCTGTCTGCACGGCGGATTTTTTCTTTAAATGGCAGGTTCATAACTTTTGGACACTGTCTTAACCACCAGTTGTCTGCTTTCTGTCCTGCAAGTCTTGTACAATGCACACGTGACTGCTGCCCTGCTCCGATTCCGATTGCCTGTCCGTCTTTTACGAAACATACAGAGTTAGACTGTGTGTATTTTAATACGATCAAAGAAATCTTCATATCGATCAATGCTTCTTCTGGAATCTCTTTGTTCTCAGTCACGATATTAGATAATAATTCATCATCGATCGGAAGTTCCTGTCTTCCCTGTTCAAATGTAACACCAAATACCTGTTTATGCTCTAATGGTGCTGGTGTATAGTTCTCATCGATCTTGATGATGTTATAGTTTCCGTTTTTCTTTGCTTTTAAGATTTCCAGTGCTTCATCTGTGTATCCTGGTGCGATCACTCCGTCAGATACTTCTCTCTTGATCAAACGTGCTGTATCTGCATCACATACATCAGATAAAGAAATAAAGTCACCGAATGAAGACATACGGTCTGCACCTCTTGCTCTGGCATATGCACATGCTAATGGAGATAAATCTCCCATATCGTCTACCCAGTAGATCTTCTTTAAGGTATCAGACATTGGACGTCCTACAGATGCTCCCGCAGGTGATACGTGTTTGAAAGAAGTTGCAGCAGGAAGTCCTGTTGCTTTCTTTAATTCTCTTACCAGCTGCCATCCATTAAATGCATCCAAAAAGTTGATGTACCCTGGTCTTCCGTTTAATACTTCAATTGGAAGTTCACTTCCGTCTGCCATGTAGATTCTTGATGGTTTCTGGTTTGGATTACATCCGTACTTTAATTCTAATTCCTTCATTTTTCTTCTCCTTTGATCTGCTGATCGACTGATTATTTGTTCTTATTTACGATTCTTGTCTCATATTCTCCTGTTGCAATATCAATATAACGTACAAACAGAGATACTTTGTTGTCATCGTTTAAGCTGTTCCAAAGTGTATTTGTGAAGTCATCGATATCTTCTTCGATCGCTACTAATTTAGGTTCTCCTTCAAAACTTGGAAGTGGATTCCCATCATGCATATATGTGTGGATAAAACGTCCTTCTCCTGCGATTGGATTTTCATATGTATATGTAAATCGATTGCAACTTTCTGGATTTCCATTGTTGCTCTTTAAAATAGACATTGCATAGTGAAATGTCCCATCTTTAATCTTCATCAGACCAGAAATTCTTGGTGTATAGTTTGGTCCGTCTGGTTCAAACTCACGACTTCTTAAAGATTCTTCAAAGGTAAGTCCCTTTTCTCTTCCTTCATATACTGTGTCTGTCTGATCCCCGTTCGTAACGATCGTCTCGTCTCCAAGAACACGAACTGGTGCATAAATGATCAGGCTTGGATCTTCTAGTTTAGCAGGATCAAATGCCTGTGTGCGAATTCCTTCCCCTTCTTCTACAAAGACACGATTACGGCTATTCTCACTGCGTCCCATGATAAAGTATGCAGTGACCGCTTTCTTCCCATCTTTGGATCTTCCGATGACGATTCCTCGTCCTGGGTAAGCATTTTCCTTTAATTCCTGAGCAAGCGCTAACTTCTTCATTGGTCTTAAATCTCCTTCTTTTGAAAATCTTGTTTTTTTATTTCTTCTATTGTATATAAAAAATGGATTGAATACAAGAAAAAACTAACAATTATAAAATAAAGGGCAGGTTTCCTATATATTTTTGTAACACTGTCCTTTATTTCTATCATTTTTTACATAGTTATGCTTTTTTATTTTACAATCCTTCTTATAGCAAGCAACTCCATAAGGTAGAAATTCCGCATAATTTATTATTTTAACATATAAAAAAGAATGGAACATCAATCCCTGACATTCCATCCTTTTTCTTATTTTATATTCAAATATTACATTCTCTTGATTCGTTCAATAGCTTCGACTGTATTCTCATAGTTACCGAACGCTGTAAGTCGGAAGTATCCTTCTCCGCTTGGTCCGAATCCTGATCCTGGTGTTCCAACGACGTTGGCATCTTCTAACAGATGATCGAAGAATTCCCAAGATGTCATGTTGTCTGGTGTCTTTAACCAGATGTATGGTGCATTGACACCACCAGATACTGTGTATCCTGCATCCTGTAATCCGTTAAAGATTACTTTTGCATTGTTCATGTAGTATCCAACCTGTTCTTTTAACTGAGCTTTTCCGGCTTCAGAGTAAACTGCTTCTCCAGCTCTCTGTACGATGTATGGAGCTCCGTTATATTTTGTTCCGTGACGTCTTGCCCATAACGCATGTAACTGTGTATCTCCACATTTTAAATCTTTAGGGATAACAGTATATCCTAAACGAACTCCTGTAAATCCTGCGTTCTTAGAGAAACTCTTTAATTCGATCGCACATGTTCTTGCACCTTCACATTCATAAATTGTATGTGCAACGTTATCTTCTGAGATATATGCTTCGTATGCTGCATCATAAATGATCACGCATCCGTTTTTGTTTGCATAGTCTACCCATCCCTGTAACTGGTCTTTTGTGATTGTTGATCCAGTTGGATTGTTAGGGAAGCAAAGGTAAATGATATCTGGCACTTCGCTTGGGAAATCTGGTGCGAAGTTATTCTCTGCTGTACATGGCATGTAGATAACATCGCTCCATGTTTCTGTTGCTTTATCATATGTTCCGGCTCTTCCTGCCATAACGTTTGTATCTACATATACTGGGTATACAGGGTCACATACGGCAATCTTGTTATCCTGTGCAAAGATTTCCTGAATATTTCCAGAATCACATTTTGCTCCATCACTTACAAAGATTTCATCTGCTTTGATATCTGCTCCACGATCCTGATAATCATTCTTTGCGATTGCATTTCTTAAAAATTCATATCCAAGGTCTGGTGCGTATCCGTGAAATGTTTCTGCATGTCCCATTTCATCTACTGCTTTGTGTAAAGAGTCAATGATCGCTGGTGCCAGAGGCTGTGTTACGTCTCCAATTCCTAAACGAATAATATTTTTGTCAGGGTTTGCCTCGGAATATGCATTTACTTTTTTCGCAATTGTAGAAAATAAATAACTTCCAGGCAGTTTCAAGTAGTTGTCGTTAATTTTAAACATAAATTCCTCCTAGTTTTGATATGTTAATGATTCTTTAATCATCTTTGCCATTTCGATAAGACCCACTCCACTGTTCATGCTTCTTTGTTGTATATATGCGTGGGCTTCACTCTCTGTAATCTGATTATTCTGCATCAGTAATTCTTTGACTTCTTCCAGAAGACGGACTTCTTCTCTCGTACGTTGTTTTGGACGTTGTTTTCTTCGTCTTTGCTTCTCAGAAATTTCGGTAACGATCTCTCTCGTTTTCTCGACTAATTCATACCCTTTTAACGGCATCGAAAGTCCTATGACATTCGGATACACGCAGTCATCTAAATATTGGCGAGAAGCGATCAGCAACATCTTGACCTCTTCAGAAAGATATTCTCTTAATTCACTGTAGATCATATCGGAACATTTGTATCCGCAGACGACTAGTCCTTCTTCAACACCTTCCATACGCTGGACTACCTGTGCACCCGTTGCACATACAGCGGTCACTTCAAAACCACTTCTTACCAGAAGATTCCTAATGCTTCTGGCGACTTCTTGTTTCGGGAATAAAACGATGACGTTTACCAAGCTTCTCACCTCCCGTATCATGTATATATCAATCATTAGATCTTGTATAAATAACGATCGACTTCCCATTGTGATACGAACTTCTGATAAGACTCCCATTCAGCACTCTTAGCTTCAACATACTTGTTAAAAATATGATCTCCTAAAAGTTCTTTCATATAAGTGCTTTGTTTGAAAATCTCAAGAGCTTCTTTCATGTCTCTTGGCAGTGTATTAATCCCTGCTTCTTGTTTTTCTCCCTCAGCCATCTCATACTGATTCTTCATGGAACCTTTTCCTGGTGTTAATTTGCGCTTGATCCCATCTAATCCTGCTGCAAGGCTGACTGCCAGTGCAAGGTAAGGATTCGCAGCAGAATCAGGGCTTCTAAATTCAAGCCTTGTTCCGCTTCCACGGGCTGCTGGTACTCTGATAAGTGGACTTCTGTTCGATGGTGACCATGAAACATCCACAGGTGCCTCATATCCTGGCACGATTCTCTTATAAGAGTTTACCAGTGGATTTGTGATCAGGCACATCTCATTTGCATGTTCCATAACTCCAGCCATGAAGTGAAAAGCCTCCTCACTGATTCCAAGATCATTCTTAGAATCAGCGAAAATATTCTTTCCATTCTTCCATAAAGACATGTTAAGATGCATTCCTGAACCGTCCACTCCAGTGATCGGTTTTGGCATAAAACTTGCATAAAGTCCATGTCTTTTAGCAATATATTTTACGATGAATTTAAATGTGAGGATGTTATCGGCCGTTCTTAAGGCATTGTCATACTTAAAGTCGATCTCATGCTGTGCTGGTGCAACTTCATGATGAGATGCCTCGATCTCAAATCCCATATCTTCAAGATTCAAGATCATATCTCTTCTGGCACTTTCTCCTAAATCTAACGGAGCTACATCAAAATATCCGGCTTTCTCATGAGAAACCGTCGTTGGGCGGCCTTCTTCATCTGTGTGGAATAAGAAAAATTCACATTCCGGACCGACGTTAAATTTATAACCCATTTTCTGGCACTCAACCATCACTCGTTTTAATACATTTCTTGGATCTCCAGCAAATGGAAGTCCATCTTGTCCGTATACATCACAGATCAATCTTGCCACGCGGTTTCCTCCCGCATTCCACGGGAAGATTGCAAAGCTGTCAAGATCTGGATATAAATACATATCTGATTCTTCAATACGGACAAATCCATCTACACTAGATCCATCAAATGTACACTTATTATCCAACGCTTTCTCAAGCTGTCTTGCGGTGATCGCGACGTTCTTCATTGTTCCGAACAAGTCAGAAAATTGTAGTCTGATAAATTCGACATCATTTTCTCTGACGAGGTCTATCACATCCTGTTTTGTGTATCGACCCATAACATCACTCCTTCTTAATTAAATCTGTGCGATATCAACTACGCTGAGCTGATCTCTGTTTCCTGTTTCCAAACTAGTCAGTAGAGCATCTGCCGTATCAAGACTTGTAAGGCATGTTACTCCTGTTTCAATCGCGTAACGGCGGATCAGGAATCCATCTCTGCTTCGACCTACACCCTGAGATGGTGTATCAATGACTAAATCAATTTTATCATCTAAAATGAGATCTAGCAAGTTTGGAGATTCTTCTTCTAATTTATTAATCTGTTTTGCATGAACTCCAGCTTCATTTAAGACTCTGCAAGTGCTCTTTGTTGAGAAAATCTCATATCCTAATGCTTCAAATCTGCGTCCAATATCAATCGCATCAATCTTATCGGAGTCTTTCACTGTTAAGATCATCTTCTTGTATTTTGGAAGATTTACTCCAGCTCCTAAGAATGCTTTATATAACGCTTCATGGAAGTTCTTAGAAATTCCAAGACATTCACCTGTGGATTTCATTTCAGGCCCAAGGCTGATCTCTGCTCCTCTTAATTTTTCAAAAGAGAATACTGGTTTCTTCACTGCATAGTATTCAGATTCTTTCTGAAGTCCTGGTTCATATCCAAGATCTCTGATCTTAGCTCCAGTGATCACTTTCGCTGCTAACGCTACGATCGGAATACCTGTAACTTTACTGATGTAAGGCACTGTACGACTGGATCTTGGGTTTACTTCGATAACATATACTTCATCATCTGCTACGATAAACTGAATGTTGATCAGTCCGATAACATGTAATGATTTTGCAAGTTTTCTTGTATATTCTGCAATGATTCTCTTAATTCTATCTGTTAAATTGATAGATGGATATACAGAAATACTGTCTCCTGAATGGATTCCAGCACGTTCCACATGTTCCATGATTCCTGGGATCAGGATATCTGTTCCATCACAAACAGCATCGACTTCGACTTCTTTACCAACCAGATATTTATCGATCAGAATTGGATGTTCCTGTTCGTAACGGTTGATAACTTCCATGAATGCCGTAATATCTTCATCAGATACAGCAATCTGCATTCCCTGTCCACCAAGTACATAAGAAGGTCTTACAAGAACTGGATATCCAAGTTTATGAGCAACTTCTAATGCTTCTTCACATGTAAATACTGTTGTTCCTTTTGGTCTTGGAATACAGCATTCTTCCAAGATCTCATCGAATAATTCTCTGTCTTCGGCTGCATCGACATTTTCAGCACTTGTTCCAAGGATCGGTACTCCCATCTTCATCAGTGCTTCTGTTAATTTGATCGCTGTCTGTCCACCAAACTGTACAACCGCACCATCTGGTTTTTCAAGATCTACGATACTTTCTACATCTTCTGCTGTTAATGGCTCGAAGTAAAGTTTATCAGCAACGTCAAAGTCTGTAGAAACTGTTTCAGGGTTGTTATTTACGATGATCGTCTCGTATCCTTCTTTACTTAATGCCCATACGCTGTGTACAGAACAGAAGTCAAATTCGATACCCTGACCGATACGGATCGGTCCAGAACCAAGTACCATGACTTTTTTCTTTTCGGATGTTTCTTTCACTTCGTTCTCACCATCATAGCAAGAATAGTAGTAAGGTGTTGCTGCATCAAACTCAGCTGCACATGTATCTACCATCTTATATGCTGCATGGATATTATATTCATTTCTTAATTCTTTGATCTCACGCTCTGTCTTACCTGTTAAGCTTCCGATCACCTTGTCTGGGAATTCTAAGCGTTTTGCTTCCTGTAATAATTCTTTGTCTAATTTATCAGCTTTGGCTAATTTCTTTTCCATCTCAACTAAAACTGCAATCTTATCTAAGAACCAACGATCGATCTTTGTAATATTAAAGATCGTATCGTAATCAAACCCACGACGGATCGCTTCTGCGATCACATAGATACGAAGATCATCGATCTTTTCAAGTTCTTTTAATAACTCATCGTCTGTTAATTTATCGTAATCACCGAAGATCAAACTGTCCACATGCTGCTCTAAGGAACGGATCGCTTTCATTAATGCCCCTTCGAAGTTTGTTCCGATACTCATAACTTCTCCAGTTGCTTTCATCTGAGTTGTCAGAGTACGTTTTGCATGAATAAACTTATCGAATGGAAGTCTAGGCATTTTAACAACACAGTAATCAAGCATTGGCTCAAAACTTGCATATGTTTTCTTCGTTACTGCATTTTCAATCTCATCTAATGTATATCCGATTGCGATCTTTGCTGTTACTTTCGCAATTGGGTATCCTGTTGCTTTGGAAGCTAAGGCTGAAGAACGGCTGACACGAGGGTTTACCTCAATAACGCAGTATTCAAAGCTGTCTGGATTCAATGCGTACTGTACGTTACATCCACCATGAACATCTAATTCTGTGATGATGTTTAATGCAGATGTACGAAGCATCTGGTATTCTTTATCACCTAAAGTCTGAGATGGAGCTACTACGATACTGTCTCCTGTATGAACACCAACTGGGTCGATGTTTTCCATGTTACAGATTGTAATACATGTTCCATTTTCATCACGCATTACTTCGTATTCGACTTCCTTCCATCCACCGATGTAACGTTCTACTAATACTTCACCTACACGGCTTAGACGAAGACCATTCTCAAGGATCGTCTCTAATTCTTCCTGGTTATGGGCGATTCCTCCACCACTTCCTCCAAGTGTATATGCTGGACGAAGTACTGCTGGATATCCGATCACTTTAGCGAATTCCACACCATCTTCTACTGTTTTAACAACCTGTCCTGCGGCGATCGGTTCCCCGATCTTTTCCATTGTCTGCTGGAATTCTAAACGGTCTTCTGCTTTTTTGATCGTAGATGGAGATGTACCGATCAATTTCACTCCGGATTTTTCAAGGTATCCGCTCTCTACTAATTCCATGGCCAGATTTAAGGCTGCCTGTCCACCAAGTGTTGGAAGGATGCTGTCTGGTTTTTCTTTTTCAATGATCTTTTCGATGACAGAAGCTGTTAATGGCTCGATATATACTTTATCTGCAATGTCTTTATCTGTCATGATCGTTGCAGGGTTTGAGTTTACTAAGACTACTTCCACTCCCTCTTCCTGAAGTGCTCTACAAGCCTGTGTTCCTGCATAGTCAAATTCTGCTGCCTGTCCAATAACGATCGGTCCTGATCCGATTACAAGTACTTTCTTTATATCTTCTCTCTTAGGCATTTTTTGCTCCTTTCATTCTATCCATAAATTCATCAAATAAGTAAGCTGTATCCTGTGGTCCAGGGCATGCTTCTGGATGGAACTGAACTGTTCGAATGTTTTTATTTTTATAGTCTAATCCTTCGATTGTTTTATCATTTACATTAATAAAGGAAACTTCTGCAACATCTGGATCAATTGTTTCTTCCTTGATCACATATCCGTGGTTCTGAGAAGAAATATAAACTCTTCCGCTCTTTAAGTCTTTCACCGGATGATTTCCTCCACGATGTCCCCAACGCATTTTTTCTGTGTCTGCACCTGTTGCAAGTGCCATCAACTGATGTCCTAAACAGATTGCAAAGATAGGTACCTCGCTGTCATATAATTTCTTGATCTCTTTGATGATCTGTACACATTCTTTTGGATCTCCAGGTCCGTTTGATAACATAATACCGTCTGGCTGATCTCCTAAGATTTCTTCTGCTGTTGTATCTGCTGGATAAACTGTTACATCACATCCACGTTTTTCTAAAGAACGAATAATGTTATTCTTTGTTCCAAGGTCTAATAATGCAACTTTAAATCCATCTCCATTGAAATGTTCTTTTTCTGTTCTGGAAACAGTTTTTACTGCATCTGTTACTGTATATTCTTTTAATTTTGGAAGGATTTCATCTAAATTGAAATCAGGATTTGTGGTGATCATTCCACCCATGCATCCATGTTCTCTTAAGATCTTTGTGATAGCTCTTGTGTCAACACCACAAATACCTGGGATGTCATGTTCTTTCAGATAATCTTCTAAGTCTTCTTCTCTTCTGAAGTTGCTTGAAGTTCTTGAAATTTCTCTTACGATAAAGGCTGAGTGCCAAGGTTTTTCAGATTCGATGTCCTCTAGACATACTCCATAATTTCCTATCAGTGGGTAAGTCATTACGACTCCCTGTCCCTGATAGGAAGGATCTGTTAATACTTCTAAATAGCCTGTCATGGAAGTATTAAATACGACTTCACAGATCACTTCTTTTTGGGCTCCAAAACTTTTTCCCTCAAATACGTGTCCGTCTTCCAATATCAAAAATGCGTTCATGTAATTTTTCCTCCTAAAAAGTCTCTTTCATAGGGTTGTATTTTGTCAGGAAGAACTAACTTCCTATTTATAAAATAAGAGTTTTGCCAAAACCCTTGATTTTATATAAAAAAAAGAAATACCCTAAAATAAAAATTACAAAGCTAAGTATTGGAAATTCAGCGATCTTGTCCTTCCAATACCCAAGTTATTTTTTATTTCAGAAATATTTCTCTACAAATTGTAAAAATTTTATCATATATTTTTTGTCGTTGCAAGTACTTTTTTGTATTTTTATATGTTTTTTTCTTTATGCATCCGCTCCTCACTCTCTCTTTTAGAAAAAACACATCCGCAGAAATTCTGACGATACAAATTATATTCTTTCGATAATTGAATAGATCTCTGATAACCACCTTTCTTTTTAAAATCAGATGGAAGAAATCTGACTCCTGCTAATTCTCCTGCTTTCTGTCCAAGTTCATTCAGCCATGCAGCATTCTTTAATGGACTAATCGTAAGGGTTGTTGTGAAATAATCATATCCACCTTCTTGGGCAAGTTTTGCCGCCTGATCCAATCTTAATTTGTAACAACGATAACATCTCTTACCACCTTCTGGTTCCTGTTCATAGCCCTTTGCCATATCAAAAAAAGTCTGCGGGGCATATCCAGCATCGATCACTTTAATAGGAAGATTCATTTCACTGACCAGACGCTGTTGTTCGTGGACTCTTTTTTCATACTCTTCTTTGGAGTCGATATTTGGATTGTAGTAGTCAATGGTGATATCAAAATATTGGGAGAGATATTCCATGACATAGCTGCTACATGGCGCACAGCAACTGTGGAGTAATAGGGTTGGTTTGGTTTCTCCTAAGTTTTCGATTACTTTATCTAATTGTTTTTGGTAGTTTATTTTGTTCATTGGTTGTCTCTTTCTGATTTTGTTTTTTACTGTTTTCTTTCTATTATACTAGTATTTATATAAAAAGAAAACACCGGCAGTTAATTGTTAGCACTCTTTTTTCATGAGTGCTAATTTTTACTTGACTTTTATCAACTTTGGTTCTACAATACTCTTTGTAAAAGTTCTATTTGGCATAGAACACTTGATTAAGATCATAATATTTTTAGATAAAGGAGTGTACAAATTATGGCAGAAACAAAGGGAACTCTTTCCATTAACAGCGATAATATTTTCCCAATCATTAAAAAATGGCTTTATTCCGATCACGATATTTTCTTCCGTGAATTAATCTCTAACGGATGTGATGCCATCACAAAATTAAAGAAATTAGATATGATGGGAGAATACAATTTCCCAGAAGGACATAAAAACAAAGTTGAAGTTATCCTTGATCCTGAGAAGAAAACTTTAAAATTCATCGATACTGGTCTTGGTATGACTGCTGATGAAGTTGAAAAATACATCACTCAGATTGCATTTTCTGGTGCAACTCAGTTCTTAGAACAGTACAAAGACAAAACAGAAGGTGACCAGATCATCGGACATTTTGGTCTTGGTTTCTATTCTGCATTTATGGTAGCGGACGAAGTTACGATTGACACTCTTTCTTATAAAGAAGGAGCAGAACCTGTTCACTGGACTTGTGATGGTGGTACAGAATACACAATGGCAACAGGTACAAAAGAAACGGTTGGTACAGAGATTACTTTATTCTTAAATGAAGAAAGCACAGAATTCGCAAATGAATACCGTGCAAGAGAGATCATCGAGAAATACTGCTCTTTCATGCCAACAGAGATTTTCTTATCTGTAGAAGGTGCCGAACAGGAATTTGAGACAATCCCAGAAGATCAGGTAAAAGACGATGATGTCGTTGTAGAACACATCCATGAAGATGCAAAAACTGAAGAAAAAGAAAACGAAGACGGTACAAAAGAAACTATAGAAGTTTCCCCTGCAAAAGATCTTGTTAAGATCAATAAACGACCTGTTTCTTTAAGTGATACACATCCTCTTTGGAATAAACGTCCAAATGAATGTACTGATGAAGAATACAAAAACTTCTATCACAAAGTCTTCCATGACTTTAAAGAACCATTATTCTGGATCCACCTAAACATGGATTACCCATTTAACTTAAAAGGTATCCTTTACTTCCCTCAGATCAATACAGAATATGATTCTATCGAAGGAACAATTAAATTATATAACAATCAGGTATTTATCGCCGATAACATCAAAGAAGTCATTCCTGAATTCTTAATGTTATTAAAAGGTGTGATCGATTGTCCTGACCTTCCACTGAACGTATCAAGAAGTGCTCTTCAGAACGATGGATTCGTGAAGAAAATTTCTGATTACATCACAAAGAAAGTTGCTGATAAGTTAACTGGTATGTGCAAGACAGACCGTGAATCTTATGAAAAATACTGGGATGATATCAGTCCATTTATCAAATTTGGATTTATCCGTGACCAGAAATTCGCAGATAAGATCAAAGATTACATCTTATTTAAGAACATGGAACATAAATATGTAACATTAAGCGACCTTGTTCCAGCTCCTGCAAATGATGACGATGTGACAACTTTAAACTACA
>ENA-ORNZ01001450-ORNZ01001450.1-human-gut-metagenome-genome-assembly--contig:-NODE-1450-length-21446-cov-4.535132_pt1 | contig 21446 bp, 18 predicted proteins | sample MGYA00242124_ERZ509040 | MGnify/ENA primary metagenome ERZ509040 (study PRJEB26280, sample SAMEA2338733) | human gut metagenome | biome: human gut; feature: human-associated habitat; material: faeces... | reverse complement strand
GCCTATATTTTAACACAATGAAAGGAACCTGCGAACAGATTCCTTTCCATTTTTTTCTTAAGTTTATGATGTTGCGCTATGCGGCTGATCTTAAAGTGGGAACCCGTGTGATGGTCTGGGGCAGAATCCAAAGCCGGGAGTACAAAAAACGGATCGAGGAAAATGAAACTCAGAAGCGAATTGTATATGAGGTTTCAATAAATACGCTGGAGGTAGCGTAAATGTTGAGTTTATAACTTTTTATGATAATTAAGCGATAATAATAAAACTTTAATGCTACATATTTGAAACTGTGATGAAATTGACACATAGTTTCATGGATGATATTATAAAAATGGTATTTGGCAGTAGATGCTGCATAAACTCTTATCTCGGTTAGGTTCGGGATGAATGGAAATAACGGTAGTGTGTGCAATTGCACCCAAAAATCACGAAAACGTTGATTTTTGGGTGCTTTTTTTGATTTGGGAGGTGATTATTATGTCTGAGAAATATTTGCTGACGATTGATGAGGCTGCTGAATATTTCAACATTGGTAAAAACAAACTGCGCGATATGATAAAAGAACCTTGCTGCAATTTTGTGCTTTTCAATGGTAAGAAAGCGCTTATCAAAAAAAACAGACTGGAATCATATTTAGATGAAACTGTTTATTTATGATTGCAGGAAACGGAGGTGTGTGATAAGATTAGTGCTATAAAAAATAACATTTACGCACCTCTAGTTAAAAAGAGGTGAAAGAATGGGAAAAAATTTAAAAGGAAAGGAATTGGGAAAAGGCATTACACAAAGAAAAAACGGGGTGTATCATGGAAGGTATGTAGACCGTTTTGGCGCCAGAAGATCCGTCTATGGTACAACGGTGAAAGAAGTAAAAGCGAAGCTGGCAGAGGCGGAACTAAACGAACAAAAGCTGTCAAATATTGTTGATGAAAAAATAACATTGGATGAGTGGTACGAAAAATGGATGCGGGTTTATAAAGAGCCTGTTGTCAGGCTCAGTACAAAAACTACATACAATTCAATGTATAGAAGGTTGATTTCACCAGTTTTTGGAAAAACTCGTTTAGTAAATATCACCAAATTGATGATTACAGATTTAGTGAATAATATGTCAAAAAAAGGATATCAGTATGAGTCTCTGAACAAAGTGAAGGTTCTTCTTATTGATATGCTTAATAGAGCAATGGAAGATCAGTTCCTTATCCGCAATCCAGCAAAAGGTGTAAGATTGCCAAAGAATAAGCCGCAGAATGAGATTAAGGCACTCAGCAAAGAGGATCAGACAGACTTTTTTGAATGTGCCGCCGGTACATTCTATAATAATATGTTTGTTGTTGCTGTAAATACTGGTTTACGTCCGGGAGAATTGTATGCGCTTACGGAAGAGGATATTGATTGGAAAAATAATGTTATTCATGTGAATCGTACGCTGTTGTATCAGAAACTGGAGGGTGATGAGTGTAAGACATTTCATCTTGGTCCCCCAAAGACAGAAACAAGCATAAGAACAGTTCCGATTAATTCATATTGCCGTAAAGCACTAGAAAAACAGATTATTCAGCATAAAATTGTAATGGCGAAAACGTGTAGGAAGAATTTGGAATTTCCTGATTTCCTGTTTACTACGAAGCTTGGGACTCCATTAAATGCACAATTATATTGCGATGCAATTGAAAGAATCGTGCAGGAAGTGAATCTGATGAGGGATCCGTTGGATTTGATGGAAACTTTTTCAGGACACTGCTTCAGACATACATTTGCTACTAGATGTTTTGAAGCTGGAATTGTACCAAAAACAGTGCAAGCCTATCTTGGCCATGCTTCTCTTCAGATGACAATGGATTTATATACTGCGGTTATGGAGCATAAAAAAGTGAATGATATGCAACTTCTTGAAGATTCAATTGATCTCCCGGATCCGGCAGCTGAGATAAATTTAGCTAGTAATGAAAAAGTTATTAAATTTTGTGGGTGATACCGTGGGGTAAAAATGGGGTAGTGCAGAAAAATGATATGGCGTAGAGCCTTGGAATCCCTTGATTTTACTGGATTTATTGTAACCAGATGGGGTGCAAATAAATGTAATTATTACGTATATCAGAGCACCCCATACGACCTCTACGGAACACCTGATTTTTCCAGTATTTCCAAGGGGTGAGAGAGTGGTGTATTTCACGTAAATTATTATAGTTTCACGCTATTTATTACGAAAATGGTGTCAAAATGGAGTCAAAAGCAAGCAAAAATGGTGTCAAGATTTGCTTATTAATTATTTCATTGAGTGTGTGTAAAAAAGGTTTAATCCATTATATCTAAATATGAATACCTGAATAAGTCCATGAGTTTTTGATGTGTTACTCGTGGGCTTATTTTAGTGTTCATTTATGAGCACAAATATGTGTCATCCTCTTTTATTAGCCTATGCACAGTAAATAACGCTGTGTATGGGCTAAATTTCGTTTATTTCATTTCAGACAACAATTTCCCCACTAATAGAATTAAAATCGAAATTTGAGCCGTATAATGCGCTTTAAAGCATTGCTATAGAGCGAAATATAAAATCGTGATTTTATGGGACAATTTCAGAAAGGAATAAGACCAGATATGGATAAAAATGTAATACGCCGGGGCGAAATCGTATCAGACTCTGGTAAGCTGTATTCTGTGATTGGTGTACTGGGAACAGTGATGTACATTCAAGAGACAGATGCAGGAAATAAAAAGGTGGACTATCAGCTGAAAGAGATAGAGCCACTGTTTAGAAAAATTGAATATGTGAAAAAGGCTTAGAGGGGTCTTTATTTTGGAGATACCTTACAAAGGGTGTCGAGGAAATAGACTTCCTTGTAATGCAAGAAATCGCAAGCCCTTAATTGGGGTATGTGTTTTTATATTATGTATCAGTGCCACCTGGCAGCACTCATAAATAAAGTCAGGGCAGAAGGGCAGTCAAGATATGACTGTCTTTTTTGCTTAGAACGAAAGGAGACTTATGTTAGATGATAAGACAGTTACAGAACATAATATTGAAGATAAGAGCGTACAGGAGGTTACAGCAGAAGCTACTAAGGTTTGCTGCCAGTGTGGGAAAGAATTACCTTTAAGCAGATTCCGTATGGAGATCAGACCAAATGGTAAGAAAGCATACAGATCAAAGTGTAAGTATTGTACTTGGTTGGATCACAGGGAGAAGAAATTACAGAAGAAAACAGTAACAGATACCTTTGATCCCAATATGGTTATATTACAGAAACGGCAGTATAAGCAGATTAAGCCTGAAAGAATTCTTGATTTATCTCAGACTGGGCTTGATATTGAATTACTGGGCGAGAATGAAATATTTGTAAAATTACTGAATTGTAAGGACACCTGGCTTTCCTACTATGGAAGAATGATACGAAAAAGTAAAGGTAAGTATAATTTGCTTAATGGTATCACGTATAAAAGAAGTAAAGATGGTGGTTTGGTATATTCTTTCAGCAAGAACATATTCAAAGACGGTAAATGGCAATTTCAACAAGTATTTATAGGTGCAGAACGTCTGATTGTTGATACTTTTATAGAAAATCCTGATTGCGTGAACAATACTTATATTTGGCATAGGGGCAATGATAAGTCAAATCTTTATTATAAAGACCTTTATCCACTTACCAGAGAGCAGAATGCACAGGTACGAGATCATTATAAAAGAACAGGTGATGATTCGGAAGAGTATATTGTACAGGTAATGAACGATATTCGATATAAAAATAAGGAATGGTCTGCTAAAAGGTATAAGCCGACTGTATGTGGAGTTGGTTATTGGGGCTGTGAAGATGTGGACACGGATTCTACAGCATATAATAAATGGCATGGTATGTTACACCGTTGCTATAGCACTAAAGTACATGAAAAATATCCTGAATATATAGGATGCATAGTTTCAGAAGAGTGGAAAAACTTCAGTAATTTTAGGTACTGGTATGAGAAGAATAATTATGGAGGCAGTAATCTGAATCTTGATAAGGATATTCTTTATAAAGGTAATAAGATATACAGCCCTGATACTTGTTGCTTGGTTCCAGGATTTATCAATACACTGTTTACGAATAGAAAAGCGAACAGAGGTGAACTTCCTTTAGGAGTATATAAAGAAGAAAAGAATGGAAAGACTTGTTATCGAGCAGGTATGGAGGTAAATGGACAGAGTATTAAACTTGGTACTTTCAAAACACCGGAAGAAGCATTCCAGAAGTATAAAGAGTATAAGGAACAATACATCAAGGACACTGCGAAGAGATACAAGGATAAGATTTCATACAGTGTGTATGAAGCTATGATGAACTGGAAAATTGAGATAACAGATTGAGGGGAGATATTGTGGAACAAAATGAAGAATTACAGGGCTGTGTATTTGCAGTACCGTCCAAGACACCCTGGATTACAAGTAAGCCACTTGTACATAAGAAAAATCAACATTCTGAAGAGTATTTGCGGATGAAACGAATTTTTAGAGAAAATGACTTTTCTGTGTATACCGATCCGGAAACAGGAGAAATTGTTTGCAAGGTGATTCCTAAAGACATGGATGCAGAGCGGAAGAAAGCCGAACGTGCAGCCCAGCTTACAGCCCTTGCTGATCTCATGGATTCCAAAGTCTACGCCGTAGAGGATCTTGAAAAGCTTATGTCCATGCCGAAGCCAACGGTAGAAGTAGCTGATAAGAAATAGTAAACGAGGAATAGCAAACGAGGAATAGCAAACGAGGAATAGCAAACGAGGAATAGTAAACGTAAACGGTAGAAATGTAGAAGATAAGATAGAACGGTATAATGGTAACACACTATAAAGCTTGGGCGAGTGCATGTATTGATTTGCATTGTTGCCTAGGCTTTTATTATAGCCCAAAACTGGTAGTAGCGGATCTGGTGGAAGTGGAGTATAATATAAGTGATGAAAGACGCGAAAAGCCTTGATTTTATTGAGGTTATATAGATTTTATTGAAATGGTGGATTGACTGATTGGGAAGAGTATGGTACAGTAACATTAAGAAAACAGAGATGTTTTCTTATATTGCCCAGAATAGAAATATTCTGTTATGCAGATAAGGAGCGTCTGCCATCGGAGAATAACATAGTTGACAAGTGCCTCAAAGTTATTCGTGCGTAGCCGATGTAAAATAATCCGTGATTCATCATACAGTGTTAAGACTGGAACCTTCCGGCTGAGCGGAAGCAAATAATACTCTTCCTGATTTAGTCAGGATAGCTGGCGGACAGCGAAGTAACTACGCTTATAATTATTGTGAAAAAAGCTATCTCATGAGGATAGCTTTTTTCATATCCAAATAAAGTTAATAAAGGACAAAACATTTGAGTAAATATAGTAGATACGATAAGTGTGTATTATCTGACAAATTATTAGTAAAAAGAGTTCGGCAAGCTGCCAAAAAATATTCAGAATATGTTGAAAAGGAAGTCTTGCTGATATTTGCTACATCCAGAAAAGGTCCATTTTATACATATGAATTTTGGGCTGGAAAAGAGAATTTTCAGCATTTAGCAGGAATTCAGTCTCCAAATGGAGCAGAATGGTTTTGGACTAGATGTTAGATGATACAGAGTTGTTAAAACGAGAAGAGATAGTTGTAAAAAGAGACATTAAAACAACATCGTCAAAAATAGAAGTATATATGAATTTTGCTCAAGTGCTGCAACTATATATTTGATTATGACAAAAAATAAAAATGAGAAGAAATATTCTAATATTTTTTATGAAATAACAGAAGATATAATTCATAAAGCTAATTTTGATGAAGAGATACAGAATCTGATAGATGAAAGTGTATTAGGAATACCTAACAATGAAGAAACATGTGTTTTAGAAACAAATACGGACACAACCCCACACCAAGAGGTTGCAGCAACCACAGACCAATCAATCACAGACCATCCATCATCCGATCAGGATTAACATACTCAATACATAACCACACAAAATAGAGTCAGGCTCACACGGCTTGGCTTTTTACTTGCCAATCTCACACAAAATCCTTTATATATGCCTGAATGGGAACCTTTTGGATTAGAAGCTCCAAAGGTTATCAAAGGTTACATTGTACTATGCTATGCTAGGCTTAAGGATATATGGGTCGTATGTATGATCCTAGACTATATGCGCACTCTCTTTTATGGATTTTTTGGAAATGTGTTTTAGGTGTCTGGGTGGAACCGGAGTGTTGAAACTAGGTATAGAATAATAGGGTAGTTATACAGGAAATTGTGTAATTGCCCTATTTTTTCGCTTTTTGTGGATTGACTTCTGCATTGACCGGACGTAATATAAATCTTATAAAAGTCCTTTCAACAGGACTGATGATACATGCAAACGAAGTATCTTAAAAGGAGGCTGAAGCAGATGAAGAAATCAACATGGAAAGAAAGATTCAGTAAATTTATCCTGGCAGTGCTTGTAGTTGGTATCATATTTAGTTGCTCCAATATAGAGCAAGTACAAGCTGCATCAAAGAAGGGCACTTATTATTATGGAACTGTGCTTAACCGTACAAAGGGCGGTAAGAAATATGGTTCCTGGCAGCCTGGAACAAAAAAGGTGAAATACACCAGTAAGTCCATTACATTTTATGGCTCGTTTATGAAGAGCAAAAAAGCATCTCTGGAATTTAATAAGAAAAACTTTGTGAAGTATGGAAAAAAGACCTTTAAATTAACATCTAAGACAAAATATTATTGGACGGACGAATACGGCAGAATACCTGCAAAAAAATATGAAGCTTTGAAATGCTGTAAGAAATTAAATGGGCTCATGGTGACTCTTAAAGTAACAAATGGAAAAGTTGTATCATTAACATTTTATTCATAAGAGCTGGTAGAAGAGGGATCAGAAATGGTCTCTCTTTTTTGCTCTGCTGTCAGATTGGAAAATAACTTCCTCCGTTCTTTAAACTTATTTTCCTCAAGTATACCATCACCATTCCCTAAATGCTATAAAAATTGTAAACAATGTCCAATATAAGTCCAAACTGTACTGCATATTTGTTGATTTTTCTATACTATAAGCGTATAATTTTTTTTATGTAAGTTAAGCAAAAACCGAATATCAGGCAAAGTAGTTGAAAGGCTGCGGTACAAAGCTATAGGATCTGTAAAATGGTAGCCAGTTGCAATTGAACGTGAAGAGCATTACTTGCTTGGAGTGTATTCCGGTGAGTAGTGCTTTTATTTTAAGGAGGATAAAAGTATGAGGAAGAAAAGGATTTTAGCAGTATTATTATCATCAGCAATAGCGTTCTCTGGGATGCCTGGAAACGTATTTGCCGCAGAAGATATTGCTCTGGAAAAGGAATTTTCTGATGGGGCAGATGTTACAGAGGATGTAACTGAAGAATCTATTGAAGGTTTTACTGGATTTTCTGATAGAGAAAGTGAAAGCTTTGTAATCGATGAAGAGATGAAAGATGAAACTGATCCAGAGACACAGGTATTTGCTGATGTATTGAATGTTGCAGAGTCCGGAAAATGTGGAGATAATCTTACTTATACAATTACTGGAGATGAAACTAATGGATATACACTGACTATTAGTGGTATGGGTGATATGTATAATTATTCGTGGTATGAAGAAAAAGCAGTTCCGTGGAGTGGTAAAAAGAAAAATATTGTGAATATTGTCATAGGAGATCAAGTAACTTCAATTGGTGATTATGCATTTAGTGAGTGCAATATAACAAGTGTTATAATTCCTAAAAGTGTTACGGAAATTGGCTGGTATGCATTTGAAAGCTGTTATAGCTTAACAAGCATAATCATACCTGAAGGAGTTACTACTATTGGATCTTGAGCTTTTGATTATTGTAGAAATTTAGCAAGTGTTACGATTCCAGTAAGTGTCACAAGTGTTGGAATAGGAGTATTTAGTGGGTGTTCAGGGTTGAAAATTGCGTATGGCGGTTCAAAAGAACAATGGGATAAATTAAGCATGGAAGTTTCTGATGATGTGACAATTACTTATAATGCGTTAATTCCAACTGGGACGCCAAAACCGACAGAAACTCCTACACCAACAGCTGTTCCAACTGAGGTACCAAAACTAACAAGTATTCCGATCCCTACACTAGAGCGTGTTTGAAAAAGGCTTTCTGCAAGATGTGCGTCACAATTTGTGGGAGATTTTGTCCGGATGAGGGCGCCGTAGCGGGCTACGGCAACCGAATTCGGGCAAAATATACCGCAAAGTGGGGCGTGCAGATTGCAGGAATGCTTTTTCAAACACGCTCTAGTGCCAACTGACTCACCGAAACTAACTAATACACCAGTACCAACGAGTACCCCTGAACCAACTGTGATTTCAACAGCTAAACCTGTATCAGATAAAGGCATTACGGCAACAGTAATGGATTCCACAATTTACACCAAAGGAAAGAACTCTACAACCATTACTGTTGTAAAAAATGATGTAACTGGAAAGGTTAAATTTACATCCAGCAACAAGAAAGTTGCTACTGTAACTTCCAAAGGTGTTGTAAAAGCAAAAAAAGCTGGAAAGGCAACCATTACTGTAAAAATTGGAACTTACACTCAGAAGATAGTAATCCAGGTTAAGAAACCTTCTCTGAAACTTGCAAAATCTTTTGCAACAATCAAGAAAGGCAAAACAGTAAAAATCAAAGCAACTAACAACACCATCCGGAAAAGTAACATATAAGTCCAGCAATAAAAAAGTTGCGACTGTTACGGCAAAAGGTATTGTAAAAGGCAAGAAGAAAGGCACTGTAACCATTATCGTTACAAGTAATGAAGTGCCTAAGAAATTTAAAGTAAAAGTTAAGTGACATACAATAAGGATGCAATCTCACCTGGAGGCTGCATCCTTATTTTAAATTTAATTTTGTTTAATAAATTCTCACCATATTAGCCGTATTTTTGAAATCAATTTTTGGAACTGTTTCCATATAGCCTGTATATGACATAGGACAGAATGTGAAAGATCTTGTTTCGTCTCCGACAGTTAATTCTGCATACCAGTGTTTCCATGACCAGTTACTGGTGCCGTAATACTTGGAGTAACCATTTTCGATTTTGTCAAATCCGCCCATACGTTTGGCGAAACGGCACAGAAGTGTAGGGGTGGTCAGGGAATCAAAACGCCAGGACTTAAACCATGGTGCTAGTGGGGACGCAGCAAGATTGTATAAGTAAGTTCCATCGTTTGGATAATAGCGTGGGTTTTGGGCTTCAATATAATTTACAACAGCATCCATTTTGTCAAATGGGGTCATATTGCTGTTGGTTACCTGTTTGATCACGCTATCGATAAAATTGTCTGTTTCCGTGTTGTAATCTTTTACATTGCAGGAAAAGGATGCAACAACTCTGGAGTTTTCTGTAATTGTCATGGTTCCAACACCATCACATCCTCCAAAAAGAACCTTGTTTTCATTGCTGAATCCACAGTTGATCAGATATCCACCCTCAACCTTGGCAATTGAACCGTCATTCTCTTTTTGGATATAATCTACATCTGAAAAGCTTGTAGCATCGCCAGACATGCCCCATATGGAATAAGCATTTTTCCAGCTTATGGACTCCATATTGGGGTTGTTTGTTTTTATATAAATAGGACGTTCTGATTCTGCATACCAACCATCTTTTCCAAGGCCATCGATCAGATATAATTCGTAGTAATACTTGGAGGTCTGAACGGTAGGGGCAGTACAGTCGTGGACAGCAACATAACACTGTGTATATACCTTTTTACGGTCTGCTGCTATTGCCTTGATGTAGCAGTAGCCATCTCCCACAGGGGTGACCATACCGTCAGAGGATACGGAGGCAACAGTAGGATTAGTGGACTGCCAGATTATTTTTTTATTACTGGCAGAAGACGGATATACTTCAGCCTTTAATGTTTTCTGATCCTTTTTACCGTCAAGGGTAAGATAAGAATTACTTAGTTTTACCTGTTTTACCGGTTGCAGTACGGTCAGGGCATAGCGATATTTCTTTTTGCCTACTTGCAGGGAAATGGTTGCAGTACCTTTCTTTCGGGCTGTAACTTTACCTTTGTTTGTAACGGTAGCCACGCTTTTTTTGGAGGATTTCCATTTTCCCTTTTTAACTTTTCCATTGATCTTTAAGGTAGAAGAGCTGCCTGCATACATGGTCTTCTTTTTTATTTTTGAAGCGGCCTCTGCTGAGTTTAAGGAAAGTGTGCAAAGGGCAAGCACAACACAAAGCAGGGTTAAAAGCGGTCTGAATATAAGAGAGACCGCCTGTGATCGGGAATTTGAATTTTTCATACGAGATTCTCCTTTGAAAGTTATATTAGAAATTATACTATTAATAATTAAAAGGGTCAATAAAAGGAAAAAAGTTGCCGATTAGTTATAGGAAGGCTTTTTTCAAATACGCTCCTGGAGTGGAAGTTTGAATTGCAATTAACACGAAAAGTTATTGTTCACTGTAACATTCCGCGAGGTGTTTTTTTTTGCGAACAAAGTTCACAGAAAACCCGAGAATTGCGGCGCGAAGCGTGTTACTGTGAACGGTAACCACGAAAAAGATTTTCGTGAATTATGATCTTGGAAAATATTGACCGCTTATAATAAGATTAGTATAATGATGTAAAAATATAACGACTCAAAGGGAAAGTCTGACAATATAGCTGAAGCAGAACTTTTGGACACGTTATAATGGGAAAGGAGTGGAAGGAAAAAGAGAAATTAACAGCATCACAAAATGAAAAAACCAAATAATCAGGAGAAAAATCAAAGTGAAAAAGACAAGAAACATTTTAGTAAGCTTATTGGCATGCCTTTTCGTAATCCTGGCAGTACCTACAGCAGTAAGCGCAGCAGCAAAGGCACCTCAGTGCCCGAAGAAACAGACTCTGGAGTTTTATAATGCTTATATTAGTGGAAATGAAATGCCCACAGAAGGAGATGGATATATTTATATAAAGAATTTATCCAGGTCCGCTGTAATCACAAATGTAAAATCATCTAACAAATATTATACCGCATCAAAAGCAGCTGGTCTTAACGCTATTTTTGTACAAACGACATCAGATTCCGATTCCATACATGATGTAAAAGATGGCGAAAAAACAAAACTCCGTTTTACAGTAAAACAGAATGGAAAGAGCTATAACCTGTCTTGTGCCGTAACATTCAAAAAGCACTCTCGAGTATTTAAAAGTGTAAAGATCGGCTCCAAAAATTATGCTGCTCTTGCAAAAGGCCATTGGACGGTAAGAGATAAAGGAACTGCTCCAAAATCAAAAGTAAAGATTACTGTTAAAACTGTCAAGAATTATAAGGTGGACAGTATTGAAATCTTTTATAAAAACAATAAATCCAAAAAGATAAAAAATGGTGGGAAGGTTTCTTTAAAAAATGCCACAACAATTTGTATAAACTATCATACAACAGCGAAACCCAAATATTATAAAAAGCCAACCGCTGGTTACAGAGGTTACTTCTTTGGCGGAACTGTTAAGAGCCCATTGTATGAATCTCTAAATATAAACTACAGAGGTTAAAACGATACAGAGAAAAGAGAATAGAAAAGTAAAAGAGGGAATAGCTTTTGGCAGTTCCCTCTTTTTCAAAACTGACACAACTATTCCGTCAAAAGAAAAAACTTTACATCCAGTCGATATTGTGCTATAATTTTTTAGTCGAAGTGGTTGTATATGAGGTTGCTATTTAAACGTTAGACAGTAACTAATGATAATGCAGCTTTCGAATTTATGCACCTGTAGCTCAGTGGATAGAGCAGTGGTTTCCGGTACCATGTGCGGGGGTTCGATTCCCTTCAGGTGTATTGCCTGGAACGATCGGGCGTTCCGGTGCGTTGTATTAAGGAGGACAAGAACTTGGATAATTTCAGAGAATGGTTATCAGATAACCTTCGCTATTTTATGCTTGGCGGAGCGATTCTGTTAATCGTGGTTGTCCTGTTTTTCGGTATCCGTGCATTTATGGGAAGCGGGAAGGGCGATTCCAGCAAGGATACAGCCGATGAGCAGGTAACAGCAGACAACGACCAGGGAAATGTTCCTTCTTCTCCGGCAAATGATGGGGAGACTGACGGGAAGAAAGACGCCAATCCCATGGAAAAAGCTAATGAAGAGATTACTTCATTGATCAAGAGCTATTACACAGCTCTGGGGGATAAAGATATTACCAAATTGCGTACATTGGTAGATAATCTTGCACCGGCAGACGAGTCTAAGATTACCAATGCCAAGTACATTGAAGGGTATGAAGCTGGTGATATCTACACGAAAAAGGGGCTTGATGACGATTCCTATGTAGTATATTCCTGTTTTTACTACATCTGTCAGGGGATTGATACAAAGGTACCTGCGCTTGCTGAGTTCTATGTAGTAAAGGACACAGACGGGAACTGGAAGATTGACGGCGCTGCTCACGATGACAGCGACGAGATAACGAAATATGAAGTTTCTCTGCGTCAGGATGACGACGTGAAGGAGCTGAAGGCCAAGGTACAGAAGCAGTATGAGGATGCACAGACTGCAGATCATGCACTTGCTGCTTTCCTTGATGGTCTTGGTGAGGATGTCACAGGATCAGCAGAGACAGCAGATGGAACTACGCTGGTAGTTACGGAGGATTGTAATGTCCGGGCAGCAGCCAGCAGTGATGCAGAAGTGATTGGCGGATTGTCCGCTGGAACAGAAGTAGTCAAGAAAGGTGAGAGTGGAGACTGGATCCAGATTGACTATGAAGGCTCTGAAGCGTATGTTCACAGCAGCCTTCTGGAAGAGAAAACTGAATAAGTATAAAAGAGGAATTGTCATGCTGGCAGTTCCTTTTTTTGCGTGTTTGAAAAAAATATATAGAATAAAACCAGAGTATTGTTGATGTTTTCCTGAAAACGATACTCTGGTTTTTATGTAGTGCTATATTATGATACCAGTGTCAAAAGGTCAAAAAGCCGTTCGTGCTTGCACGATAAGGCTTTTGAACTTGGGACACACCAAATCAAAACGATCCATAAGCGGTTCCGTTTTCCAATGTAATTCCCTTTGCAACAGCCAGCTCGCTTACTGTTACCAGCTGATAGCCCTCCTGCAGCAGCTGCGGAATAAAAATTTCAGCAGCATCCACAGATTCTTTGAAAATATCATGCATTAAAATAATCTGTCCATCACTGGCGTTGTCCATTACATTCTGTACTGTGGAATCTGCATTCTGTGTTTCCCAGTCCAGAGTATCCACAGACCACAAAATCAGAGGCCTTGCTGCAATCTCTGCGACGGTGTCATTGTAAGAACCATAAGGGGGGCGCACAACAGTGGCAATGTGCCCTGTGAGATCCTGGATCAGCTGATCTGTGCGGGAAAGCTGACTTGCAGCATCATCGGCGGAAAGTGTGGTGAGATCCGGGTGATCATAAGAGTGGTTTCCAATCTCGCATCCAAGCTCCTCCATACGCTTTACAGGCTCCTGAAAATATTCCGCTTCCTGACCTGACAGGAAAAAAGTAGCTTTTACATTATTTGCTTCCAGACAATCCAAAAGACGGTCTGTAAAATCACTGGGACCATCATCAAAGGTGAGAGCAATCATCCCCTTGGGCTCCGGAGAGACAGTCGGTTCCGAAGTAACGGAAGCTTCCGGTACAGGGGAGACTTCTGATGCTGCAGAAGAGGCTTCAGAAGTATCATCGACTTCGGAAGAAGCTTTCCTGGAATCTTCATTTCTATCAGAAGAAATATCAGCTTCCGCAGCCGGTGTGGAAGCACCTGTCGCAGAAGCTGTGAGATTGTCAGCATTAGAAGAATCTGATGCAGTATTCATGTAGAATACCAGATCCTGATTGGAACTATCATCTGCCGTCGTCGGTTCACCCTGTTGTGCACCGTCAGCGCCAAAGTGATAAATTTCGCCGTCTATTGTCACATCGCCAGTCTGAAGAACTCCATCTGCATTGAGATAGTAGCGATTGCCATCAAGCTCAAGCCATCCGGTCTGCATAACACCTTTGTCATTGAAGTAATAGCGGTGTCCGTCTGTATCTGTGAGCCAGCCTTTATAACCTTCTCCGCTTACCATGAAATACCAGTTACTGTCAACTGGCGTCCACACCCCCTGGGAAGCTTCCGGAGAGACTTCGAAAGAAGTGTCTGAACCTGAAAGGGTATCAGGTGTCGGGGTATCTGCAGCAGGCGCTTCGGTGGGAATGACATCCTCCGGTGTGTTCTCCTCTCCTGCATCGGTATTTTCAGCTGCCGCACCATCAGATTGAATCTGGGAATCATCTGTATTTCCAGCTACGAACATGTCCGGGGTCTGGGTATCTGTAATGGGTGAGTGCGAAGCGGAAGACTGGGTAAAAGAAACTCCGCATGCAAGACACATAAGAACAGCAGCTATAGCCAGCCCTTTATTCGTCCGTGGTTTATGGCCAGGCATATAATTCCTCCTTTATGTAACGATTTCATGATGCCAGTGTATTTCATTACTGTTCGCTGGCAGCATTTCATTTTTGGGATCATGTTACGGTTCACTTTGTGACCAGCAACACACTTTGCAATGTACAGAAATCATGGGTCTGCATGATTTTCAGCTGTACAGTAACCTAATAATACAATATATGACGAAAAAAAACAAGACCGGCTTACACGCAGGATATAATTGTGCAATTTAACGATATATTGGAAAATATTTTACAGAAAATCAGAAAATGTTTATTTGAAATTTGACAGAGATTCTGCTATATTAAGTTGTGATAACGATGATTTGAAAAGCAGATACAAAAGCTTTTTACAGTTTATTGTTTTTTATCTGTTACAATGGATAAGAACAGGAAAGAAGAGGAAGCGGTTGCGTAAAAAATCCCATATACTGGTAGCCAGATATCTGGCAGACCAGATGCCTGCCACTAAGAGTCTGCAGTCCCACAGAAAGGCGTTCTGCCTTGGAAGCATTCTTCCGGATATTAAGCCATCTTTTCTTACAAAGAAGCATGAATATTTCGGCACCTTCGAAGAAATCCAGGGTAAGATGAAAGCTCTTATTGACAATGATCCCAAAGAAAGCAAGGAGCGCGTTTACTGGCGCAGGTTTGGCGAAGTGATGCATTATATGGCAGATTATTTTACTTTTCCCCATAATACGAACTTTACCGGGAATCTGTACGAGCATAATAAATACGAGAAGCATCTTAAGAACCATCTGAAGCGCTACATAGAGAGTGGGGCAGCAGATCGTATGGTCATTCTTCCAGTGAATTTCGGAAGCTTCAGGGAACTGGTGGAGTATATTGGAAATGCCCATGAAAGATATCTTCTTAAGGAGCGTAATATTGCAGAGGATGTTCAGTATATTCTCAGAATCTGTTCACAGGTTATTCATGGAATCCTGCAGCTGGCTGCGAAGCAGTTTGGCAGAGAGGATATTCTGATTCCGGCTGCATGCTGATAATGGGAAGAGCCAGTGCCGGGAGATCACAGCAGCTTGTCTGTGAGTACCGGGACTGGTATTTTTTTGTACAGCAGGAAAAATGAATTCTTCGCTGCTGCGAAAAAAAGCGGTATTTAGCAAGTGGGAAACGCTTTCACTTAAATCTGTACAGAAATTGTGAAGAAAAAATGAAAAATCACGAAAATACATCTGTATATTTTGAGGATAGTTGATTTAGAAGGGTTAGTATGCTACAATAATGCATGTTAATACTTAATGCGAACTGTCTTTAAGGTAAAAATGCATACCTTTATATAGGGGAGTAAAGGGATGTTCATGAATAGAAGGGAGCATCTTTTGAATATGAAAAATAAATATCTGACAAAATGTTTATGTATTACTATGGCAGCTGCGATATCCTTTACAGGAACGGCCAGTGTTTTTGCCTCAGAAGAGACAGCCTTGTCAGAAACAGAAACAGCTGCCCGGGAAGCGGCAGCAGAGTCGATTTCATCAGAGCCGGCACAGGCATCGGCAGAGACACCTTCAGCGCCTCCAGAGACTACATCAGAGCCGGTACAGGTACCAGCAGAGTCTGTACAGACGCCATCAGAGCCCACAGAAACACCAGCTGAGCCTACACAGATTCCATCAGAGCCTACTACACCAGATCATATACCTACAGTGACACCGGCTCCAAGTGAAACACCAGATCATACATCTACAGTGACACCGGCTCCAAGTGTGACGCCAGATCATACACCTGAGGTGACACCAGAACCAAGTGCGACACCAGAACCAAGCGCGACACCAGAACCTAGTGCAACGCCGGACGATACCCCCACAGTGACACCAGAGCCTAGTGCTGCACCTGAGGTGACCCCCACTGTGACTCCTGGACTTTCAGCAGAGAGCCAGCAGAAGGTAAGTGCCCTGATCAAAGACATTGATAAAACCTTCAAGCAGGAATTAGATAAGAAAAAGAAGAAAAAAGTCAAAGCCCTGAGAAAGACCTATAACAGCTTTTCAGACCAGGAGAAGGCTGCTGTTACTAATTACAAGCTTCTTATCGATATGGAGAAGACGATCAGCCAGCTGTCCGGGGCAGCAGACGATAAAGATGCAGATAAGATTGACAGCACCACAACGCAGGCACTTAATGGAACCCCAGTCTACTATGCATCTAATCTTCATGCAGGCAAGGAATTTTATCTGAACAGCCTGCAGGAGAACTATCAGCTGTCATTTTCTGATGATTTTGCAGATGTTATGGAGCAGATTGAGACAGAGTATAAAGCTGCCAATCAACTGACAGATGTATCTGATTCCGAAGGTGGTGTTACCACATCCGCAGATACCCTTCTTGTACGCAACTGGCAGGATATACTTGCCATATATGTCTATGAGAAGAGCCTTGATGGTGCCACTTCTTTTACGCTGGATTCTTCCTGTAAGGATGATCTGGCAGCTATTTTTGCCAGGATGAATCCTGTTGTGAAGGACGAAAGTAATTCTAACAGAGTTACATATGGAAATTACCATATTAACCATTACATTAAAGAGAATAAGATCCCCAAGGATGAGAGGGGGATTTTGAAGAAATATCTTGAAACAGACTGCAAGCTTCTTTGTGCAACCGTTACAGCAGCCAAGGGCTTTGTAAGACAGAGTGTTGGCGATGACGTTTCAGAAGAGCGTGTAAACGTAATTGCAGCTGCTTATTCACTGGTTGGTAAGGTGGGATATTTCTGGGGCGGCAAATCTACTGTGATCGGAATGGACCCAAGCTGGGGCGCAGTACAGCAGGTAAGCGCAGAGGGAAGTCAGAGTACCGGTACTTTACGTGCGTATGGCCTTGACTGCAGCGGTTTTGTTACCTGGGCAGTGATCAATGGCTATGAGAATCAGGCTATGATCGCAGCTGTAGGAAGCGGTACCTCAGACCAGTGGGGCAGAGCGAACGTGGTAAGTGAGGCGGATGCCCAGCCAGGTGACCTGGTTTTTCAGAGAGGACCAGAAGCAGGAAGTGCCAACCATGTTGGTATTATCTGTGGAAAAACTGACGCAGGAGACTGGATCGTCGTACATTGTTCTTCCAGCAAGAATGGTGTTACAGTAGGAGAGGCTTATAGTGCAAGCTTTCGTTACATCCGTCAGCCATCCTTCTATCCGAACGCACAGCAGGTAGAGGAAATGAGACAGAGTGGTAAAACTATAGCCAATACCCAGTATATCACAGGAATTGACGTATCCAATAACCTTCAGGATCTGATCAAGGCGAACCTTGTTACAACAGGAGATATGGATACGGTTACCATAGATGCTTCCGGAGACGGAACTGTTTCACCGGGAAGCCTCTATGTCGCAAACAGCCTTCAGGAACTGTTTGATGCAGGACAGCATGTAAGTGTATTTAGTCAGGTGACATACGGAGATGCCGCAGAGATGGAAGCTGGCAGTAATGAGGCAGCAGGTACTGCGGGAGTTAATAAAGCCCAGACAGTAGATTTTTCCAGAATTATGGTTACCAATTCTCTTCAGGAGCTGTTGGCGGCGACAATTGGAATTCAGTGACGCAAAAGTGCTTCCACACCCGGATTCGGGCAGGAAGCACTTTTCATTTGTATAGACTGAGTGAACAGATTACAGAATTGATTTTCAGACAGGCTCCGGGAGGCTGTGACTGGCATATGCTGCTGCAAGAAAATGGAATTACTGTTCACTCTGTTCACAAAAAACACCTTGCGGAATGTCACCAGTGAACAATAATAAAATGGAGTCACAGAGTATGCCCTGACATTTAGCGGTTAATACCGGACAATACGTCTTCAATCCATTTATCCGTATTATAGTTATCATCAAAGAATTTTACGATTACCCCATAAGGCTCTTTTTCATTGGAAAAAGCATTGGCCTCATCGGTATCTACGTGCATGGCAAGGCGGTAACTCCAGTCTACACGTACTACCACATCTGCATAAATAAGAGCGCGGCCGAAGCTTTTGGTCAGGACAAAAACTTCGTCATTATCTTTGACCTTCAAAGTAACAGCATCTGCCGGAGTCATGTGAATGTGACGTTTGGCAACAATGACACCGTGATCAAGGATAAGTTCGCCCTTGGGTCCGATGAGAGTGCAGCCAGGGGAGCCGACAGTATCACCAGACTGGCGGATAAGACCGGGAAGACCGATCTTGCGGGTATCTGTAAGGGAAAGCTCAATCTGGGTTTCTTTACGAAAAGGACCTAGAATGGCCATATTCTTATACTCACCTTTAGGCCCCTTTACGGTAAGACGTTCCTGGCAGAGATACTGTCCAGGTTGGCTTAATTCCTTTATGTAATGAAGCTGGGCATCCTCTCCAAACAGGAGTTGGAAATCCTCCTGGGAAACATGAATATGCCGTGCTGAGGTTTCAATCGGTATTTTAATGCTCATGGAAATTCCTCCGATATTATATAGAGTGTGAACATCAGTACTGTTTTAACACTGCAATAGATTAAGTTTAATATTAATGAGAAAAAATAGCAAGCCTTTTTTTACAGGCACATATACAGGAGTGTATGAAATGAAAAAACATACAGACAGCGGTTTTACCTTTGATATTAAGGAAGATCATGCTGCAGTAATGGAAATTGATGGGGATCCCCAGATTGTGGAAATTCCGGAACAGATCGACGGAGTACCGGTCACAGAACTGGCTGAATATCTTTTTTCCGGGAAAAGCTGTCAGGTCATACGGATTCCCTTGGGAGTTCAGAAAATAGGCCGTTACGGTTTTTATAACTGTCGGAATCTGGAAGAGCTATGGTTTTCCAGTGATTTTACTGATCTTGGAAGTGGAGCTTTTACAGGGTGCCACAGGATCCGAAGAATGGAAGTTTTGATGAATGATGAACAATCCGGGCTGAAAGAGATCCTTTCAGAAGTTGGGGAGGAGCTGCGGGTACATTTATATGGAAAAGTGGAAGCCATGCTTTGGTTTCCGGAATATTATGAGGAAGGTGTGGAAAATACTCCTGCCAGGATATTGATGACTGAGGTGCATGGAAGCGGTCTGTATTACAGAAACTGCTTTCAGGGAAAAGTATTTCATTTTCTGGAGTATGACAAGCGTTTTGAGATGGCGAGAGCCCAGGAATCATCAGATTTCCTGAGAGAAATGGTATATGGCAGACTGAACTGGCCAACAGGGCTGACAGAACAGGCGAAAATACAGTACGAGCAGTACCTGAAGGAGCATATAGAACAGATTGCTTCTGATTTTATCCGTCAGAAAAGAGGAGAAGAGCTGGAATGGCTTCTTCACACGTATCCCCTGGAACCTGGGCAGAAAGAACTGTTTACAGGTCTGGTAAATCTGGCAGACACAGTGAAATCTCCGGAGATTTTAAGTATGCTTATGGAGTACCAGAGGCTGCATTTTCCATCGAAAAGGAGAAGTTTTGAACTATGAGTGGTTCAGAAGAGAAAAAATTGAATTCATTACATGAGGAAGATTCGTTATATAAAGCGCAGGGGGGAAAAGCTGCTTACCAGATAAGTCCGACATATGGGCAAAATACTTTGTACAAGGTAAATCCGGTACATGACGCCTGGGATCGTGCGTTGGCGGCAGAAAGCATCTGCCAGGATATTTTGTCCAGTGCCAGAAACCAGTTGTACCTGAATATGCGCTTTATGGACTGCGCATTGTCAGCACTTTTCTTTCAGGGAGATATGGGCGTTCATCCTGTTGGAACGGATGGAACTGTCCTGTACTATCAGCCGGAAGAACTGATGGAACAGTTCAGGAGAAGCCAGGAAAAGGTGAATCGAATCTATCTTCACAGCCTTTTACACTGCATTTTTCTCCACTGTTTTCCAGAGAAGGATGAAGAAGGAAATCCTGCTGTGGATGTCCAGTACTGGAATCTTGCATGTGACATTACAGTGGAAAATATCATTGACGGGCTTTATCTGAAATGTGTGCATCAGCCGGCATCTATGGTGAAGAGGCAGGCGTTGAAGCTGATACTGGAAGAGGGAAAGGTAATGACGGCTCAGAGAATTTACCGAAGGCTTCAGACTCTTCATTTGCCGGAAAATAAAATGCAGGAGCTGCGCCGTGAGTTTACTCAGGATGACCATGGTAAGTGGTATGAAAACCATCCAAACAGTCCTCAGATGTCCCAGCGGAAAAAGAACTGGGACGACATCCGCAACCGCATGCAGACAGAGATGGAAACTTTTTCAAAAGAAGCGGGAGAAGGCGGAGAAACTCTGGTAGACCAGCTGCATGCCCAGAATCAAAATCGCTATGATTATAAAGAATTTCTGCGGAAATTTTCTGTTTTGAAAGAAGAAATGAAAGTTGATATGGACACTTTCGATTATATATTTTACAATTATGGAATGAATCTGTATGGCAATATGCCGCTGATCGAGCCCTTAGAAACGAAAGAAGAGCGGAAGGTGGAAGATTTTGTGATCGTTATTGACACTTCCATGTCCTGTAAAGGAGAGCTTGTCCGGAAGTTTCTGGAGGAAACCTACAGTGTGCTCAGTGAATCTGAGAGCTTTTTCAGGCGGATTCACGTACACATTCTTCAGTGTGACGAGAAAATCCAGTCTGATGTGGTGATTGAAAATGCCATGCAGTTGAAGGAATATATGTCCCATTTCACAGTGAAAGGAGGGGGCGGCACAGATTTTCGCCCTGCTTTTGCCTATGTGGAACAGCTTATGAGAGCGAAGAAGTTTACAAAACTTCGGGGACTGATTTATTTTACAGATGGTTATGGAATTTATCCTGCCAAAATGCCTCCTTATGAGACCGCTTTTGTATTTATGAAAGAGGATTACCAGGACATTGATGTGCCGCCATGGGCGATCAAGCTGATCCTTGATGAAGAGGACCTGGAGTCTGTTTAAAAAGTCTTTCTGTGTCAAATTTCCTGTAAAGCAGGATATGTAGATTAGAGCCTGTTTGAAAAATCATTCCCGCAATCTGCACGCCCCACTTTGCGGTA
>ENA-ORNZ01001444-ORNZ01001444.1-human-gut-metagenome-genome-assembly--contig:-NODE-1444-length-21533-cov-5.385930_pt1 | contig 21533 bp, 7 predicted proteins | sample MGYA00242124_ERZ509040 | MGnify/ENA primary metagenome ERZ509040 (study PRJEB26280, sample SAMEA2338733) | human gut metagenome | biome: human gut; feature: human-associated habitat; material: faeces... | reverse complement strand
ACTAAGGATCTTGTGAGCATTGCGCTCGTGTGGGTTCAAGTCCCATCTTCCGCATAAGAAGCCCTTGATTTTCAAGGGCTTTTTCTTTTGGCAAAACAGACGCCGGAGCCTCTTTTTTAACGCGAAATCAGTTATTCAGATGTCGAAATATTTAATCTGAATGATTTTTTTGAAAAAAAGAGGAATTTGGGACTTTGTGCAGAATATAATTAATAAGAGGTATTTTGTCAGTCTATGGAGTCTGTGGAGGACATGCCTATGAATATTCGAGAAAACATGGAACAGCGAGAACTTGAGCTTCTCAGTCCCTATGCTGCACATAGCGGTCATTCGCGTGGCAGGGAGCGGATAGAGGAAGAGTGTGATGTACGTACGGTTTATCAGAGAGACCGTGACCGGATACTGCATTGTAAGGCATTCCGGCGGATGAAAGATAAGACGCAGGTTTTTCTAGCACCGCAGGGAGATCATTACAGGAACCGTCTGACCCATACACTGGAAGTTTCTCAGATTGCACGTACGATCGCGAAGGCATTGCGATTGAACGAAGATCTGGTTGAGGCAATTGCGCTTGGCCATGATCTGGGACATACACCTTTCGGACATGCCGGTGAACGGGCACTGGATGAAATCCATCCAGGCGGTTTTACACATTATCAGCAGAGCATCCGTGTAGTCCAGATCCTCGAAAAAAACGGTGAAGGTCTGAATCTTACATGGGAAGTAAGGGATGGAATCCTGAATCACCGGATCAGCGGCTCACCGACGACTCTAGAAGGTCAGGTTGTGCGTTTTTCGGACAAACTTGCATATATTCATCATGATATGGATGATGCACAGAGGGCAGGGGTCATCACGGAAGATGATATACCGGTCACGCTCCGGATGCTTCTGGGATACACGACGCGTGAGAGACTGAATACCTTTGTTCATGATATTATCGAAAACAGTCTTGAAAAAGATCATATAGAGATGTCTTCGGAGATTTATGAAGCACTTATGGATCTTCGTGGAATCATGTTTCAGAATGTATATACACATCCTGGAGCAAAAGAAGAAGAATTAAAAGCAATCAAAATGCTGAAAAAGCTATATGTATATTATACAGAAAATCCGGAAGAGATGTCTGAGGAATACCGCCTTCTGATGAAGAGGGGAGAATCAAAAGCGCAGGTGGTATGTGATTATCTGTCAGGTATGACTGACCAGTATTCCATGGCGAAATTTCGGAAGATCTTCATACCAAAGTCCTGGGAGGTCTATTAAATGGCAGAGGAGGATGAGTATGCGTTATTCAGACGATATCATTGAAGAAGTGCGACAGAAAAATGATATTGTAGATGTGGTATCGCAATACGTCAGGCTGACAAGAAGGGGCAGTACATATTTTGGACTCTGTCCGTTTCATAATGAAAAAACTCCTTCGTTTTCTGTGACACCGGGCAAACAGATGTATTATTGCTTCGGATGTGGCGCAGGAGGAAATGTATACAATTTTATTATGGAATACGAGAATTATACGTTCGGTGAAGCTCTGAAACATCTGGCAGACAGAGCCGGAGTAGAGCTTCCGAAGATCGAGTATTCCAGAGAAGTCAGAGAGAAAGCAGAGCAAAGAGCGGAACTGCTTGAAATCAATAAGCAGGCTGCACAGTATTACTATTATCAGCTCCGTACCGAGGGCGGAAAGATCGGATATCAGTATCTTTCCGGCAGAGGGCTGAGCGAAGAAACAATGCGTAAGTTTGGACTTGGTTATTCTGATAAGTTTGGCGGCGGACTTTACAAATTTCTGAAATCAAAGGGATACAGTGATGAGAGACTTCGGGAATCCGGACTTTTTAATGTTGATGAACGCCATGGAATGTACGACAAGTTCTGGAATCGTGTGATTTTTCCGATCATGGATGTGAATAACCGCGTGATTGGTTTTGGCGGACGAGTGATGGGTGACGGCAAACCGAAATACCTGAACTCACCAGAAACCAAAATCTTTGATAAGAGCCGTAACCTTTACGGGCTGAATATTGCAAGGACAACGAGGAAAAAGTATCTGATCCTCTGTGAAGGCTACATGGATGTGATCTCCATGCATCAGGCAGGATTTACGAATGCGGTGGCGTCGCTTGGAACGGCGTTAACTTCCGGACATGCAAGTCTTCTGAAACGTTATACACAGGAAGTTCTTCTTCTGTATGACAGTGATGAGGCAGGAATACGGGCGGCTCTTCGAGGAATTCCGATCCTTCGGGATGCCGGAGTCAGTTCGAGAGTCGTTAATCTGAAGCCCTATAAAGACCCGGATGAATTTATCAAAAACATGGGAGCAGAAGCTTTCGAAGAGCGTCTCGGACAGGCGTCCGACAGTTTTATGTTCCGTGTGAGTATTGCAGAATCGGAATTTCCGATGGATGAGCCGCAGGGGCAGAATCGTTTCTTCGAACGGTGTGCGGAGCTGCTGCTCGAATTAAAAGATGAACTGGAACGTAACCTCTATATTGAGGCAATCGTTAAGAAATACAGGGGACAATATGGTGTCAGTGTTGAGGATTTAAGAAAAAGGGTCAATACACTGGCGCTGAAGGGAACCCCGGCGGAAAACAGAACACAGCCAAAGACCAGTGGCGGACAGAATAAAAAGAAAAAAGAATCCGCTTCGGATCAGGTACAGAAACTGATGCTGACATGGCTGGTTACTTATCCGGGAATTTTTGATAAAGTGGCACAGTATCTGAATGCAGAGGATTTTATCGTTCCACTGTATAAGGAAGTGGCACAGATGTTGTTTCGTCAGAGAGAGGAAGAAGGACAGGTCAATCCTGCCAAACTTCTGAACAGCTTTACGGACAGTGAAGAGCAGCGGGAAGTCGCATCACTTTTTAATGCGACGATCCATCTGGAGACACAGCAGGAACAGGATCGGGCTTTTGCAGATACGCTTCTTCGTATCAAGGCAGAAAGCCTTGCAGAAAAAAACCGTAATCTGGATCCGACAGATATGGTGGGACTGCAGCAGATCCTCAGAGAGAAAAAAGAATTGGAAGAACTTGGACGAAAACGTCAGGAACTGCATATTTCTTTTGAATAAGGTTAAAATATAAACACTATATGGAGGGAATGAGCACCTATGGAAATGAATATGGGCAAATTCAGCGAGAAACTGGTAGAACTTCTGGAGCTTGCAAAAAAGAAGAAAAATGTACTGGAATATCAGGAAATCAGCGATTTCTTTAAAGACCAGCCACTGGAAGTCGAGCAGATGGAAAAGGTTCTGGATTTTCTGGAAGCCAGTGGAGTGGATGTGCTTCGTATTTCAGGAAATGATGAAGAACTGATACTTGATGTGGATGACGATGCCGACATCGAAAAGATGGATGACGAGGAAGAAATCGAACTTGACAAGATCGATCTTTCTGTTCCGGAAGGTGTCAGCATTGAAGATCCGGTTCGTATGTATCTGAAAGAGATCGGTAAGGTAAGCCTTCTTACGGCAGACGAAGAAATTGAGCTTGCAAAGCGTATGGAACAGGGCGATGAGGAAGCAAAGAAACGTCTGGCAGAAGCCAACCTCCGTCTGGTAGTCAGCATTGCCAAAAGATACGTGGGACGTGGTATGCTGTTCCTGGATCTGATTCAGGAAGGTAACCTTGGCCTGATCAAAGCTGTCGAGAAATTTGATTATCGTAAAGGTTACAAATTCAGTACCTATGCGACATGGTGGATCCGTCAGGCAATCACAAGAGCAATCGCCGATCAGGCGAGAACCATCCGTATTCCGGTTCATATGGTAGAGACGATCAACAAACTGATCCGCGTTTCCCGCCAGTTACTGCAGGAACTCGGACGTGAACCTACTCCGGAAGAAATCGCAGAAGAAATGAAGATGCCGGTAGAGCGTGTGCGTGAGATTCTCAAAATCTCCCAGGAACCGGTATCTCTGGAAACACCTATTGGCGAAGAAGAAGACAGCCATCTTGGAGATTTCATTCAGGATGATAATGTACCGGTACCGGCAGATGCAGCTGCATTTACACTTCTGAAAGAGCAGCTGATCGAAGTACTTGGTACACTGACCGAGAGAGAACAGAAAGTATTGAGACTTCGTTTTGGACTCGATGACGGACGTGCACGTACACTGGAAGAAGTTGGAAAAGAATTTAACGTTACCAGAGAGCGTATCCGTCAGATCGAGGCGAAAGCACTCCGTAAACTCCGCCATCCGAGCCGCAGCCGTAAACTTAAGGATTATCTGGATTGATGGCAGGCAAGGTGCAGCTGTCAGAGAGGCTGACAGCAATCGCGGAAATGGTAACAGAAGGAAACCGGCTGGTTGATGTGGGATGTGATCATGGATATCTGCCGGTGTACCTGATGCTTCAGCATAAGATTCCTAGAGCAATTGCCACAGATGTGGGCAAAGGTCCTCTGGCAAGAGCGCAGGCACACATCGCACAGTATCATATGGAAGCATACATAGAAACGAGATTGTGTAACGGTTTGTCCGAAATCCGGCCAGGTGAGGGAGACACCCTTGTGATCGCGGGAATGGGCGGACCACTGATGGAGCGAATCTTAAGTGAAGGCAGACATGCACTGCCGGGATTTCAGGAGCTGATTCTGCAGCCACAGTCGGATATTCCCCACTTCAGACGTTTTGTTATGCAGAACGGTTATCAGATCATTCAGGAAGAGATGATTCTCGAAGACGGCAAGTTTTATCCGATCATGAAAGTGGTTCAGCATGAAGGAGAACAGCCTGCTGTATGGAGTCGAGAAGAGGAAATGTTTGGACGCCTGCTTCTTGAGAGAAAACATCCGGTACTGAAATTATATCTGGAGCGTGAACTCCGCATCCGAAGTGAGATTTCGGCACAGCTGGAGTCGGCTTCCGGTGATGCAGCGAAGAAGCGCAGAATGGAAGTAGAGGAGGAAAAGCAGTTGATTTTGACTGCTTTAAAACGATATGAAAGTTAAAGAACTGACCGGCTGGCTGGATGGCAGATACCCGTCATCCGCAGCAGAGCACTGGGATAATGTAGGACTTCTGGTCGGAGATGATGAAGAAGAGGTCAGTCATGTATTTCTGGCGCTTGACCTTACGGAGTCGACACTTGCGCAGGCAATAGATGCCGGAGCGGATATGATCATTACTCATCATCCGATGATCTTTGAAGGTCAGAAAAAAATTAATAATCATACATTTACAGGACGCAGGATTCTTTCCCTTATAAAGCATAATATTCAGTATTATGCAATGCATACGAATTATGATATCCTCGGAATGGCAGATCTTAGTGCAGATTATCTCCGGCTGACAGACAGAGAAGTTCTTTCCGTGACAGCAGAGACGCAGGATGGTAAGGATGGATTTGGCCGTGTAGGAGAGCTGCCTCGCAAGATGTCATTAAAAGAATGTGGAGAATTTGTCAAGAATGCATTGTCTTTAAATGATGTAAAGATTTACGGAGATCCGGATACACAGGTCGAAAAGGCTGCCATCTGTACCGGAAGCGGCAAGAGTATGATTGCGGATGTTCTTGCAAAGGGTGCGCAGGTTTATGTCACAGGAGACATTGATCATCATACAGGAATTGATGCGGTAGCACAGGGTCTAACTATCGTAGATGCCGGTCATTACGGTACAGAATATATTTTTATGAAAGCGATGGAGAAAGTTCTGAAAGAACAGTATCCGAATCTTCAGATCACATGTGCAAAGGTGCAGAGTCCGTATATGATATTATAATAAAATAAAAGATGCCGTGAACAGGAGGTCTGTTTTATGGATAAAAAGATGTTTAAGGTCGTGATCGCCGGAGAGACAAGAATGTATCCGGAAGGAACCACATACAGAGAAATTGTTGACGAGAGCGGTATACACACGGAGGCTCCGGTCATCCTCGTGATGGTAAACGGAAAACTCCGTGAACTTCAGAAGAGATTGAAATCAGACTGTACATTGGAATTTGTGACAACGAAAGACCATATCGGTTTTGAAACTTATAAGAGAAGTGTGTGTCTCGTGCTTCTGCGTGCAATATATGATGTGGCAGGCAGGGAAAACGTTGATAAAGTAATGATCCACTATTCAGTGGGAAATGGTTATTATTTTACAATGGAAGGAAAAGCAGCTCTTGATCAGGATTTTCTTGACAAAGTCAAGTTACAGATGCACAAACTGGCGGACGAATGTACTCCGATCGGGAAACGTTCTGTCAATACAGATGAGGCAGTAGCACTTTTCCATAAGCATCGGATGTATGATAAGGAAAAATTGTTCCGGTTTCGCCGTGTCTCAAAGGTAAACATCTACAATATCGGTTACTATGACGATTATTTTTATGGCTATATGGCAGACCATGCAGGATATGTACAGTATTTTGACCTGAAACTGTATGATGAGGGATTTGTTCTGGAACTTCCGGAGTGGAAGAACCCTTCCGTGATCCCGCCGTTCCATCCGCAGGATAAAATTTTCCATGTGCAGAAGGAATCGCAGGAATGGGCAGAAAAGATGGATATTTCGTATGTCGGCGATCTGAATGACCGAATTACGAAAGAAGGAATCAGCAATATTCTGCTTGTACAGGAAGCTTTGCAGGAAGCGAAAATTTCTGATATCGCACAGCGGATCGTATCAGAAGGAAATAAGAAGTTTATCATGATCGCGGGTCCGTCTTCATCAGGAAAGACCTCGTTTTCGCACAGACTTTCCATTCAGCTTACTGCACATGGCATGAAACCGCACCCGATCGGTGTGGACAATTATTTTAAAAACCGTGAAGACACTCCGTTTGATGAATTCGGTGAAAAAAATTATGAATGCCTCGAAGCAATCGATGTGGAGCAGTTCAATAAAGACATGCTGGCGCTTCTTAATGGAGAGCGTGTGGAACTCCCGGTATTTAATTTTAAGACAGGACTGAGAGAGTACAAAGGTGATTTCCTGCAGCTTGGCAAAGATGATGTACTGGTGATCGAGGGAATTCACGGACTGAATGATAAACTCAGTTATGCACTGCCGGCAGAAAGTAAATTCAAAATCTATATCAGCGCACTGACGCAGTTAAATATTGATGAGCATAATCGTATTCCGACAACGGACGGCCGTCTGATCCGCAGAATTGTACGTGATGCACGTACGAGAGGCACTTCAGCAAAGGAGACGATCGCAAGATGGCCTTCTGTCAGAAGAGGAGAAGAGGCAAATATTTTTCCGTATCAGGAAGAGGCAGATGTGATGTTTAACTCAGCGCTTGTATATGAACTTGCCTGCCTGAAAGTATATGCCGAACCGCTTCTGTTTGGAATTGATAAGAGCGAGCCGGAATATCTGGAAGCGAAGCGTCTGTTGAAATTTTTGGATTATTTTATCTCCGTTCCAAGCGAAGATATTCCTCATAATTCTCTGTTGCGAGAATTTGTAGGCGGAAGCTGCTTTGATGTATAAAAATATGAAAATATTTAAGAAGTGTATCTTTTAAAGGTACACTTCTTTTGCTATAATTTTATATATTGATAGTCTTGTATAATTGAAAATTGGAGGAAGCGAATGAAAAAGAAACGTATAACAGCGCTATTGCTGGCTCTTTTTATGGTGACAAATGAAACAGCTTATCCATTTGGCGCAGAAAACACTGTTGTAGAAGAGAATACAGAGGAAATAAGTCTGCAGGAAGATGCTGGAGATGATCTTGTAATTGAGGAAGGAAATGAGTCTGAGGATACGCAGGATGAGGCATCAACAGCAGAAGAGACGGAAGAATCTCAGGATGAGGCATCAACAGCAGAAGAGACAGAAGAAGCTCAGGATGAAAATGAGACAGATTCGGTAGAAGTGTTCAGTGATGACATGGAAGATGCGGATGATTCTGAAGGGCAGGGACAGACAGAAGTGTTTTCTGATTCAGCCAATGTGGAAGAAGACTCTGATTTCGTGATTAATGCAGACGGGATTTTGACAGAATATAAAGGCTCTGACTCGGATGTGGTGATTCCGGATGAAGTTACAGAAATCGGAGATAATGTTTTTAGGGATAACAAAACGATAGAGTCCGTAGAATTTCCGGATAATCTCCGAAAGATCGGCAACAATGCATTTTACGGATGCTCCAGTCTTAGGGGCGAATTAAGGCTCCCGGACAGTCTTGAAACAATCGGGGAATTTGCTTTTTATAACTGCAGCGGAATTACGGGAGAACTGACTATACCAGATAAAGTATCTGTGCTGTCCACTGGAGCATTTTCCGGAATGACGGGTGTTACTGCGCTTACGATAGGCAGTGGTATGAATTTTATCAGGACAGATTCGGATTCCTGGCATGCTTTTTATCAGATGAATGGAGTAAAAACAGTAACTTTCCGGGGAGTAACGCCTCCATCAAGAAATTATACCAGTATCTTTTATTCCATGTTGAATCTGGAGACAGTATACGTTCCGGAGGGAACATACAAAGCATATGTGGAAGCATATAAAGACAATATTCCTGAATGGGTGCGGCTGAAGGAAAGTGGAAGTGGAGATTTTCTCATTTCGGATGGAGAGCTTGTAAGCTATTCAGGAAATGACAAAGAAATTACTGTTCCGGAAGGCGTGACCGGCATCGGCGGAAATGCATTTCTGAATACAAAGGTAGAGAAAGTAACGCTTACATCGCAGGTGACGGAAATCGGGGCTTACGCATTTGAAAAATGCAAGTCGCTGAAAGCGGTTGACGTTGAAGGAGCAAACAATCTTGTAACAGTCGGAAATTATGCATTCAGTGAATGTACGAATCTTACCGGCTTCGATTTTGGAGAAAATCTTACAGAGATTGGAGAATGTGCATTTTATTATTGCAGCGGACTCAGTGGAAATCTGATTTTGCCGGAAGGGTTGACACGTATTGGAAACAATGCTTTTCTGGAGTGCAAGAATCTTACAGGGGAACTGAAACTGCCGGAAAGCCTGGCAGAAATCGGAGCCGGTGCATTTTTCGGATGCAGTGGATTTATCGGAGACCTTACGATACCATCACGAATCACGGAGATCCCTGATAATGCATTTTACAGCTGCTACGGATTTGACGGAAAGCTGAATATTCCGCAGAGTGTAACGAGTATAGGAAATTATGCATTTATTTCTTGCTACAGTTTGACTGGTGAACTGACGCTGCCGGAAAATCTGGAATCGATAGGAAGAGAGGCCTTTAGAGGATGTAGAGGATTTACAGGGAAACTGGTGGTGCCGGATAAGATTACAAATCTCACAGCCGGTGTCTTTTCCGGACTGACAGGGGTTACAGAAATCACAATAGGTACTGGTGTAAATTACATATATGCTGCATCGGATGAAAGACATGCATTATATATGCCGGGAGTAAAAACAGTAACTTTTCTGAGTGAAACACCGCCGGCTGCAAGTGATTCCTGGTACGGTGTTTTTCGTGGAATGCCGGATCTTAAGACCATTTATGTGCCAAAAGGAACTTATACGGCATACAGAGCTGCATATCTGGAGAATCTTTCTGAAACGGTAAGGATGAAAGAAACCGACGGAAATGATTTTGTTATTGCAGATGGAGAACTGATCGGTTATATGGGCGACAGTACAGAGGTAACGATTCCTGAAAGCGTAACCAAAATCGGCAATCTGGCATTTGCAAAAGCACAGATTCAGAAAGTGATCATTCCGCCGGAAGTCACAGAAATCGGAGAAAAAGCATTCCAGAATTCTTCTCTGGAAGTGGTTGAATTTTCCGGGGATAATAATGTGGCTGTTATCGGAAAAGAGGCATTTAGTGGTTGCCGGAAGCTTACCGGATTCAGCTTCAGCGAAAAACTGACAGAAATCAAAGCTCGGACATTTGAGTATTGTGAGAAAATGAGTGGAGAACTGAACCTGCCGTCAGGACTTACAGAGATTGGCGACAGTGCATTTTCTTCCTGTACAGAACTTAATGGAAAACTGACTTTGCCGGAAGGGATTACACGTATCGGTATCGGAGCATTTCAGTGGTGCGGGAAGCTTACCGGGGAACTGAACCTGCCATCAAGTCTTACAGACATTGGTGAAAGTGCTTTTTACGGTTGTAGCGGATTTTCAGGAGATCTTACGATCCCGTCCGGGATTACAGAAATTAAGCAGGGAACTTTTGCGTCCTGCTCTGGATTTGCCGGAAAACTGAATATTCCTGACAGCGTAACAAATATAGGAAACTCTGCATTCTGTTATTGCAGCAGTCTTATCGGAGAACTGAACCTTCCGGAAAATCTGGAATCTATAGGATGTGAAGCTTTTAGAGGATGCACGGGACTTACCGGAGAACTGGTGATACCGGATAAGATCACAGGTATTCCATATGGTACTTTTGGCGGAATGACAGGAATTGAAGCAGTCACAATAAATAAAAACGTAACTTCTATATATACGGCATCAAATGAGGCGAGTGCCTTTTATAATATGCCGGGAGTGAAAACAGTAACCTTTCTGGGAGAGGTACCACCGTCTGCGAGTGATCGTTGGTACAGTATTTTCTACGGTATGTCAAACCTTAAGACTGTTTATGTGCCGAAAGGAACTTATAAAGCATACAGTGATGCCTACAGAGAAGGTCTTGCCGAGACAGTGCGTCTGAAAGAAACCGGCGGAGATGATTTTGTTATTACAGATGGGGAACTTACCGGTTATATGGGCAACAGTACCGAGGTAACGGTTCCTGAAAGTGTAACAAAAATCGGCGCATCTGCATTTGCGAAGGCACAGATTCAAAAAATAATCATTCCACCGGCAGTCACAGAAATCGGAGAAAAAGCATTCCAGAATTCTTCTCTGGAAGTGGTTGAATTTTCCGGGGATAATAATGTGGCTGTTATCGGAAAAGAGGCATTTAGTGGTTGCCGGAAGCTTACCGGATTCAGCTTCAGCGAAAAACTGACAGAAATCAAAGCTCGGACATTTGAGTATTGTGAGAAAATGAGTGGAGAACTGAACCTGCCGTCAGGACTTACAGAGATTGGCGACAGTGCATTTTCTTCCTGTACAGGACTTAATGGAAAACTGATTTTGCCGGAAGGTATCACACGTATCGGCAGTGGCGCATTTCAGTGGTGCGAGAACTTTACCGGAGAACTGAAGCTGCCATCTGGTCTTATAGAAATGGGAGACAGTGCTTTTTATGGTTGCAGTAGATTTACAGGAGATCTTACGATACCGTCCGGAATTACAGAAATTAAGCCTGGAACTTTTGCTTCCTGCAAGGGATTCGACGGAAAACTGAATATTCCTGACAGCGTAACAAATATAGGAAACTATGCATTCTGTTATTGCAGCAGTCTGAACGGAGAACTGAAGCTGCCAAAAAATCTGGAATTTATAGGAAGCGAAGTTTTTAAAGGATGTACGGGATTTACAGGAGAACTGATGATACCGGACAAAGTTAAAGATATTTTGTATGGTACTTTTTCAGGAATGACTGGAATCACTGCGATTACAATAGGAAACAGTGTAAAATTCATAAATGTTGCATCAGAGGATGCACATGCTTTTTATAACATGCCGGAAGTGAAAACAGTAACTTTTCTCGGCGAAACACCACCTTCTGTCAACGATAGCTGGTACAGTATTTTCCGCAATATGCCGAATCTGGAGATTATTTATGTGCCACAGGGAACTTACAAAGCGTACAATGAGGCATACGGTGCAAAAATCCCTGAAAATGTTCTGCTGAAAGAAAACGGAAGCGGAGATCTTCTTATTACAGAAGGAGAACTATTAAGTTATACCGGAGAAGAGACGGAGTTTACGATACCTTCCGGTGTGACCAAAATCGGTGCCCGCGCATTCAGAACGAGTCAGATACAGAGGGTGATCTTTTCATCGGAAGTCACAGAAATTGCTGATTATGCATTTCAGAACTGTATATCTCTGGAAGAAGTGATTTTTTCCGGAGAAAATAACGTGGAGATTATAGGCAGCGGTGCGTTTGAAGGATGCAGTAAACTTAACGGATTTGCGTTTGGAGAGAAACTCAGGGTAATACAGAATATGGCTTTTGGGAACTGCGAAAGCCTGACAGGCGAACTGAAATTCTCTGATAGTCTGATCTCTGTTGGAGAGGGATGTTTTTATAATTGTTTCAGTTTAAATGGAACTTTAAAATTGCCTGACAGTATTACAAGTATTGGAACGCAGGCATTTTCTGGCTGCACCGGAATTACGGGAGAACTTGTGATTCCGGCCGGAATCACAGAAATAACCCGAGGTGCATTTTCCGGAATGAGTGGAGTTACTTCTCTGACTTTCGGTGAAAATATAAGTTCAGTTTATACTTATTACAATGATTCGGACCATGCATTTTATAATATGGCAGGTGTCAAAAGTGTGAGGTTCCTGGGCAAAACACCGCCGTCAGGAAACGGATACAGTATCTTTGTGTCTATGCCGAATCTGCAGAAAATATATGTAATGCCGGATGTACTGAAGACATACCAGAGTGCATATGCCGGACTGGTACCTGATTCTGTGGAGTGGTGTACGGATATGTGGGAACTTCCGCCGGCTGATCTGAAAGCTGCAAACGTATACAGCCATACCGTACATCTGACATGGAACCCGGTACAGAATGATCTGCTGGACGGATATCAGGTGTACAGAGACGGAACAGAAGAGGAAAATCTTCTTACTGAAAAAGTATTAAAAGATGCTTCTTATACAGATGAACAGTTGGAGATTGGAGAGTCTCATACGTATTATGTCCGCGGCTGCCTGACAGATGGAAGAAAATCTGAATTTGCGCAGATAACTGCAGTTACGGCTGCTCCTGAAGTCAGACGAATTTATACAAATGATAAGACGGGCAGAGTCGGACTTTCCAGAAACACTGTTTATGCAGAAGTGACAAACAGCGGAAATCTGCAGTCGCTTGGTGCAAAAGAGACGACAGGTGTTTTCTATTACAAAAACAGTACGGGAAGAAAAATATTAATGGGTGTGGGAGAAATCACATCCACAAACAACAGCAGAAAAACCGCCAGATACAGCCTAAAATGGAATCTTGATGAGATGGAATCCGGGGAATATACAGTTGTATTTGTTCTTACGGACGGAGACGGTGAATCTGCGGAGACAGAACAGATTATAACGGTGGACAAATCAAGACCACATCAGATCGAGGGTGTTATGGCAGTCGGATCAACTGATGGGATTAACGTCAGCTGGCTGATGTCATCTGAGATTAACACAACCAAGTATCGTGTTTACCGTAAAGCACAGGGAGATTCTGATTTCAGAATTATCGGCTACATCAATGAAAGAGAAACTTTAAATTATATAGACGAATCTGTGAAAGCAGAACGTTCCTATCAGTATTATGTGACAGGTGTGAACGATTTGGGTGTAGAAAGTCAGCCATCTGAAATTGTGTCTGCAAGTCCTGTTTCTGATACAGAGCAACCACGAATTCTCAAAATGATTCCGGCATCAGGAAGCAGGATCAGTGGAAATATTTCTCTGGGTGTACAGGCAGAAGACAATGTAGCTGTCAGAGAAATACAGATTTATGCATCAGAGGATGGCGAAAACTGGACACTCATATCTTCTGTGAAGAAGGATTTTGCCAGTGCAGATTATGATACTTCAAAAACAGCCTCAGGAAAACTCTGGATAAAAGGACTTGCTGTTGATACGAGTGGAAATGAAAGTGATTCGTTTACCTGTCAGTATGAAATTGACAACGTGGGTCCGTCTGAGGTCGGATTAAGAGAAGAGGAATGCGTGACTACTTCTGTGACGGCAACACTTGTCTGGGATAATGTACCGGAGGAAGATGTCGCATTTTTCCGTGTTGAGCAGTTGATTGACGGTGAATGGAATGCCATCGGTGATGTGAATGATACGTTGGGCATGAATATTTATGGTCTGGTACCGGCAACTCCATATACATACAGAGTGATCGCATATGATCAGCTTGGAAACAGAGGTGCGGAACCGGAAAAAGGAATCACACTTCTTACAAAGGCAGATGACAACAATCCGGTGATCACGGAACTAAATCCAAAGCCGGGAACATACAGTCAGGAGATTCCTGTTTCGGCAACGGCAAAAGATGATTACGGAATCCAAAAGATTTCATTCCAGATTTCAGATGACGGTCAGGCCTGGCTTACACAGGAAGTAAAAGAATTTGATACACCACAGACGACTGTTACAGCGGAATGTACACTTATGGTCAAAGACCATGAAGATGGAATGATTTATTTCCGTGCAGTCGCAGAAGATTTCTCCGGACATGAAAGTGAGACTGGGGCGAAAGCACCATTTATCCAGTACAGTATTGACCATACTCCGCCGAAAGCACCGGAAATCAGTAGCGTGGAAGGAAATAATGGTTATATTGAAATAAACTGGAAACAGGGGCAGGAAGAAGACATTGATGCATATCAGGTTTTCCGCCAGGAAAATGATGGAGAATACAGCAAGATTGCAGAAGGTCTTTATCAGCTCAATTATATTGACAGAGACGTAAAAGAAAACACACAGTACAGATATCGTCTGAAAGTAACTGATCAGGCAGGAAATGTCAGTGAATTTTCGAAAGAAATGGAAGAGTCGGTCAGCGTTTTGGCGGATACAGAAAAACCGGAGATCGTAAGCTTCTATCCAGATAATAGTTCAAAAATTGGAGATGACTTTAAAAATATCAGTGTACTGGTGCAGGATAACCGGTTGCTTTCCTCAGTAAAGCTTGAGTGGAAACCCGAAAAAGATGAAACGTATCAGAAGCTGACAGAGAAAACAGAAATAAATGACTGGAACGTAACGGTAAATGCAACACTTCCTGTAGAAAAAATGAACGACGGCGATGTGATCGAAGTAAGAGCAGGTGCAACGGATGCAGCAGGAAATACCTGTGAACCGACAGTGGTGAAATACACCGTAGACCTGACTGCGCCGAAGCTGAATAAAGTATCATCCGTATATCAGGAAGGAGAGGAAGAGAAGGTAACACTTACCTGGAATGCAGAACTTCCGGATGACCTGATCGGATTCCGAATTTACAGAAGAGAAGATAAGGCAGACTGGAATCTGATCGCACAGCGGCAGGTGGTAAGCGGCCAGAAAGATTATTCCTGCGATGACTGGAATCTTCCGTTAAACCGCACTGTTCTGGAGTACAAAGTTGAAGCTGTAGATGCAATCGGAAATACTTCATTCCGAACTGCAGATGAGCAGGTAATACTTCCGGACAGGAGCAGCCCGAAAGCAGTACTGAACTGTGAGAGCATTATGGAGCAGAATGTGGAGTATCTGTTTGATGCTTCCCTTTCATCAGATGATACAGGAATCATTTCATATGAAATAGATTTTGGAGATAATACTGAAAAGGCAGCAGGTGCGAAAGCAGTCCATAAATACAGCGAAGCAGGCACATATAAGGTCAGACTTACGGTTGTTGATAAAGATGGAAATTCGTCAGAGACTGAAAAAGAAATTACTGTAAAAGAAAGAAATATGCTGGGTACTCTTAAGGTAAAAGTCAGAAATGCAGATGGTCAGGCTTTAAGTGGTGCCGAAGTATATTTTGATCTCGGAAGTGAAAATCAGTTTGTACGAAGGACGAACGGAAGCGGAGAAGCTGTCATAACAGCAAATGCGGGAACACATGCAGTTGGCTGTATCAAAGGAAATAACGAATATCTTCCGGTCAAAAAAGAAGTTGTGATCACGGCGGCGCAGACAACAGAAGTTACTATGACTCTTGTAGAACAGCCGATCGTAGAAGGAAAATTTGACATCAGGAGAATGAACTTTGATGAAATCAAAGCGGCAGGAATTGAAATTTCTGATCCTGAAAACCAGTACATGGTTACCGTGAATGTAAGGCTGAAATATGGCACGGAAACGGTTAAGAGTAAGATTATATTTAACCCGGTAACCGGATGGGAAAATGCCAGCCCGGTCATCGTTGATACATCATCCGGAAAAAGAGCACTGATTCCTCATGTTGTATGGTCAGGTTCCGGTGCAGGAAGCGGTGGTTCCGGCGGAGGCAGCTGGGGAGGCGGCAATGGGGGTGATGATGCCTCTTCTGTAAAGAAGCTGTCAGTGATCTATCTGGACATTCCGATTGGTGTGTCGGCACTGAAAGAGTTCTTTGATGTAAAACTTCATATTATGAATAATGCATCTTCAGAATTCAGTATGCTGGATAATGAAATTACATTGAATGTTCCAAAGGGACTTGCTATTGCCGAGACTACATCAGGCACCGAGAACAGTGCACATGTGTCTGTTCCGGAGATACCTGGCCAGACGACGAAGACAATTGAATGGATCCTCCGCGGAGACGAGCTTGGTGAATATCAGCTGTCTGCGGATTATTCGGGAATTCTGTCTGAATTTAACCGTCCGGTCACTGCGCATTTTGAATCAGAAGATTCAATTAGAGTATATGGTCTGCAGGGAATGAAACTGACTGCGCATGTGGCAAACAAATTAAAAGACGGAAGTTTTTATTATGATGTAGATCTTGAGAATAAGGCAAATGTGGAACGCTATCTTCCGAGAGTCAATACACCGGGGATTCTGAACAGCGTAATCTATTATAAGAATGGTTCAAAGAAGGGAGTTTCCATTGCTGAAGACAGTCTGGAAGTTATGGCGGTCGGGGACAAACTTGTATATCATTATGAAGATTCGGTTGATAATTATATTAAAGAAGACGAAGCGCTGGAAGACAGAAATGCGAAGCTTGAGGAAGCATTTTATGATGCGCAGCATACCTATGGACTGGAAGTAGAAATTATCAAAGAAGATCTGGATTATTTTGAAGAGGCGAGGGATACTGTTACTTATCGATTTGATTCAAGAGGCGGTTCTCCTGTGGCTTCGATGGTAGACATCAAGAAAGGTACGAGGATACAGCTTCCGGCAATTCCGACTAAAGACGGACAATATTTTAACGGATGGTTTGAAAATGAGGACGGAACAGGAACCCAGCTGACACACAGGACACTTGCATCGAAGAGTATGACCTGGTATGCATCCTGGAGTGATGAGCCGGGTGGTGCGGCGACTTTGCTTGTAAAGTTGAAACCAGATGAATATGGTTTTCGTATTGTGGACAATGCCGGCAATCCGGTCGAAGGCGCCAGGGTGACCAGAAAGGATACGACCGGATCTGAAACAGTAAAAACAGATGCTGAAGGTGATGCTGTATTTAAAGCAGCTACAGTGGGACTTGTTGGTGTTACAGTTGAGAAAAAGGGGTATGTGACATTCAAAAATCTCAATTATGACATAAGTAAGGCCGGGTACGACATTATCACGCTTTATAAAACTTCGCAGGAAGGCCATATGCTGACGAAAGCTTACTGCACCATAAATGGATACGAGGCTCTGCCATCGGCAAAAGTGGATCTTCTGAAGCATGCCAAACGGTTTTCGTCAGATGCAAAGCTTGATTTTACGATTACATGTGAGACAGCATCCGGAAACCTGGATGGAGAAAGACTGGAATTGTGGCAGAATACCACGAAGATTGCAGAGGCGGATCAAAAAGGTGTATTTAAACTGAGCCCTGGAAAGTTCGGAACAGGAAAGGGCATTCATGTACGAAATTATTATGATGCCAATGATAAGACAAAATATGTAAGAACGTTGCTCAACCTTGAAATTGTGGAAGCGCCATCTACAAACAATACACTCAGTCTGGGAAGAAAATCAGCTGTTACAGTGGATGATGATGTCCCGTTCCTGGGCGGTATGAATCTTTCATTGGGATTACCGACATTGCCGGTTGATTTTGAAGTTGATGCAGAAAAACAGACGATGCATCTTGGCATCAATGTGAAGAAAGGTGTTTTTTCAGCAGAGAAAGAGCGGGAGGCATTTAAGAAGTGGATTTCCTCAATGAAGGAGAACTATGAATTTGGTTCCAGGGATGTAGCGGATCTGAATGCTAAATATGATCAATATTGTAAGCAGAAAAACCGGATGTCTGTTGGCGGCTGGGACATAAAGAAACCAGAGCTTACTGCGATCGGATATTTTGAGGGAAAACTGTCTTCTGGCAATGTGACGCAGTTGAAAGGTTATTTGTGCGTTATGGTGAAAGCATCTGCACAATATGGCTGGACGATTCCTACGGCATTCAGTATTCCGATGGTAATAGAAATCAAATTCAGCGGAAGCGGAGAACTTTCTGCGACGGCAACATATAATATTGAGACGAGCAATCTCACAGGAACGCTGGCATTTGATTTTAAACCATCTGTGGATGCTCTGTTTGGTGTTGGATTCAGCGGTATCACAGCTGCCGGAGTTACAGGAAATGCATCCCTGGATCTGCAGTTTTATCTTGCAAGCACCAACGGGGATCCGGGACTGAATGCAGCGACTTTGACCGGTTCACTGGGCGTAAAAGCTTATTTTGGTTCTGCGGAGACGTCGAAAACATTCAAACAGAATACGTGGTATCTTTATACACGAAATAACCAGCAGAAAAGTGCGGCTGAGTGTTTGATGTACGCAGATGTTCTGTATGATGAAGACAGCTATTCAGAAACAGACAGATCGTATCTTAAAAAACAGTCACAGTGGAAAGGCAGTGAGGAATCTTCGGATGAGATCAAATCACTGTTGACAGACACCTATGGAGGAATGGCACCACAGATCGCGTCCGCCGGAGACACATCGGTGATGGTATTCAGATATGATGATGGTATGACAGATGTCTACAATATGGGAAGACTCATGTATTCTGTATGGAAGGACGGAAAATGGCAGGAGCCGCGGCCGGTCGATGATAATGATCTGGCTGATATTGATTTTAACCTTTATTCAGATGGAAATGAGATTTATCTTACCTATCAGGAAGCAACTGAACAACTGACAAAGGAAACTGCAGCATTAAAAGAACTGACAAAACATACGGGGCTTAGAACTGCAAAATATGATGCAGAAACTGAGAAATTTACATCTGCAGAAGAAGTAACAGAGAAAAATTCTGATGTATATGCATTTCGTCCTAAGACAGGTATAGCCGGCGGACAGGAAGTAATTGCCTGGGTCGGAAACACAGACAGTAGCATTTTCGGCAGGAATAAAAATAATAAACTTCTCTGCCGTGTAAAGAACGGTAATCGGTGGAGTGAAGTAAAAACACTTCTCGATAACAGCAATTATATTTCAACGATCAGTATCGGAACTCTGGGAGACCAGGCGGTGATTCTCTGCTGTGTAGACGGAGATAATGATCCTGCAACGGTATCAGACGGAACGGTATACGGACTGGATCTGAAAGGAAATATTCTTTTCAACGAAGCCGGTGGCTGTTCACATGCGGTTTATGTGAATGAAGAGGTATCAGGAGGTCTGAAAGGCTTTGTATGGAATCAGAGTGGAACACTGAAACTTCGTGACTCTGTTGAAAATGAAAGCATTTCTCTTACAGGAGAAGAGACGATCACAAACAGTACATTTAAAGCGTGTGGAAACCGTATCTACTATCTGGGGGCAGATGAGAACAATGCACAGAATATTTTCTGTATTACAAAGCAGAATGGAGGATGGTCTTCACCTGTTCAGGTGACTGCGCAGACAGAACAGATTACAAGTTTTGATGTATGCAGAATAGGTGGAGAAGATTATATTACCATGATGCAGAGTAATATGGATTTTGAGAATCCATCAGATAATCTGTGCTGGATGAAAGTTGGTACAGTACATGATCTTTCACTTGACGGAACTACTTTTGAACTGAAAGATGCAATGCCGGGAACAACTCTTCCGGTAACACTGAAAATTCGAAATGCAGGAAGCGAATCTGTAAGTCGGATCGGATATAAGGTGACAATGCAGAGCGCAGATCAGACAGAAAAGGTACTGGTAGAAGAGGAAAAAGATGTAACGATTACAGCCGGAGAAACAGTACCTGTTGTGGTCAATGTTCCGATACCGGAAAATATTTCTTCCAGAAAATTGAAATTACAGATATGGGAGATGAAAGATGGTGCGGTGGTTGATGAAGTTTCTGATAATAACAATTTCTCGGAAATTACAGTCGGGCTTACAGATCTTGAAGTGTCTGCAAAGCTTTATACGACAGCAGCAAAGAACAGCCTGGTTGTAACAGTAAAAAACAACAGTCAGGTGCCGGCAGCGGGAAGCCTTAAAATTTACGATGCCGCCTGCGCAGATGGCGTACTTCTTCAGGAGCATAAGACAGAGATTCTTGAGGCAGGACAGGAACAGTCCATACGTCTGGAACTTTCAAATGATATTTTTAAAGAAGGTACTACAGAGTTGGAACTTACTGCAGAAGTGGAATCTGAGACTGCAGATTACGATTCAAGTAATAATCATGATGAAGTAATCGTAGATAAAAAAGTGAAAGTCAGCTTTTATTCTGAAGGAGAACTGCTTGAAGAAAATATTTATCAGGCAGGAGAAGTTCTGGAACTACCTCAGACTCCACAGGGCAACGGTGAATTTGCTGGATGGTTCTGCGATGGAAAAGAAGCGGAAGAAGGACAGATTCTTAAAGACGATATGGAATTCTATGCGGTGTTCCGACAGAATATCAAAGATGCTGAAATCAGTGAGATTTCTGCAAAATGTTATACAGGAGCAGAGATTCGTCCGGAATTTACCGTAATATATCAGGGTGCTGCTCTTTCGCAAAGTACTGATTATACAGTGACTTGGAGAAATAATGTCAAAGTCGGAACAGCAACAGCCGTACTTACGGGCATCGGTGATTATTTCGGAATGAAAGAAATTACTTTTGTAATTGAAAATCATAAGTGGGACGGACCGATGAAAACTGTTCAGGAAGCTACGGCACTGGCATATGGAAGTCAGGAGAGAACCTGCACACGATGCGGCAAAAAAGAAACAAATCAGCTGGCAAAATTGCGTCCGACCATGTCTGTAAATGCATCGAGTATTGTCTTGAGAAGAGGTCAGAGTACGACAAAACTGAAAGTGACCGGACTTGCAAAAGGAGACCGGATCGCATCCTGGACTTCCAGCAACAAGAAGATTGTGAATGTAAATTCTTCAGGAAAGATTAAAGCGGCGAAAAAAAATGGAAAAGCGACGATTACCATTACACTCCGAAGCGGATATAAGAAGAAAATATCTGTTAAGGTTCAGAAGACAGCAGTGAAAACCACGAAGATCCAGGGAATCCAGAAAAAACTTACCATTCGGAGAAAGAAATCATGCACGCTTATGCCTGAGATTCTTCCGATTACTTCGCTGGAAAAAGTAACGTTTACTTCTTCGAACAAAAAAGTGGCAACTGTTACAGCAAAGGGAAAAGTTACTGCGAAAAAGAAGGGAACTGCGGTTATTACGGTGAAAGCGGGAAGAATCAGAAAAAGATGTAAAATCACGGTACGCTGAAATTAAAACTTTACTTTAATACTACTTTTGTGTTAGAATAGCATTTGCGCAAGCAGACCAGGTGATCGCGGCTGTACAGACGAAAGGGTGCAGACGAGGAAAGTCCGGGCTTCACAGGGCAGGATGCCGGATAACGTCCGGTGGA